>Ga0302300_1001693_pt1 | contig 12183 bp, 14 predicted proteins | sample III_Palsa_E1_1_FD_198756 | JGI IMG/M metagenome (GOLD analysis project Ga0302300, IMG submission 198756) | Peat permafrost microbial communities from Stordalen Mire near Abisko, Sweden - III_Palsa_E1_1 | ecosystem: Environmental > Terrestrial > Soil > Palsa > Peat permafrost | place: Sweden... | reverse complement strand
ATGCTATTAATTATGAGCCGGATAGCCCCAGGATTTATATTAAAGATGCTAAGTAAAGCAGGCGCAAACGAAATGGCAGGGTGATGAATTTTCGGAGCATTGTTTTTGCCCTTACAGGACGTCCGGCTAGGGTTTTTTAAGCCATAAAATCAAGGCCCAATCAAAACGAGATAGTAATCATTCATTTTTTTTTAATTAACAACCTCATGAAAAAGATATTTTTTTCAATTGTTACCCTCATGCTTATAGTTTCCTCATCTATTGCCCAAACTAAAGTTGGCGATAAAGCACTTGGCGTATGGCTTAGCGAAAAAAAGGATGCCAGGATTGAAATTTTTAGATCCGGCAATAAATATTCAGGCAAGCTGCTTTGGGGCGCCGAAATGTTTGAAGCCGATGGCAAGACACCTTTAAAGGATACGAAAAACCCGGATGCAGCATTGCGTACCAGGTCGCGGTTAAATCTGGTACTTATATCCGGCCTTACCTACGATGACGGGGCATATACCGACGGAAAGTTATGGTAACTATATACAAGTTTACACTAATAGTAAGATAAGGTAGTTTTCCAGTTTGGGTTTATATTAATCTCGTCGTTAAATCCTTAATGGATGCTATTTTTAGTTGTCCATTTTCTTTTGCCAAACTTACATGCAGAATAACATGTTCATTTACTGGTTTGGTAGGTGATTGTGGATATCCAATAACCATATAAGAAACAGTATAAGTATTTTCTTTTGCTGAATCTTTTAAAATAGTCATGGTTTTCAATGAGTTAATATCTATTCCCCAATCACCGGTTAATAAATCATAACCGACATCATTAAAACTTTCTTTTGCTTGTTTTCTTAGTTTTTGGGTGCAATATTTTTTTTGAAGGGAATCTAATTTAAGATACAAAGTTTTAGGTGGTGGCTTAATTGCCCATATATTACAATGCGCTGTGTAGAACTCGTTCAACATTTCTATAGCTTGTTTGTCCGAAGAACTGCCTTGAGCTTTCAAAACCAAAGTAAACGGTAAAAATAAAATGATTATTAAAAATGATTTCATAATGAATTAATAAATAAAAAAGCCACTTGTTAGGTGGCTTAAATGTATAAATAAGTTGTTGAATATCAATCTCTGTCTTTATTCTTATAAGCCAGTGCGGTTTTTAAGTTTTTGTTGAATTCAGATAAGGGTTCTTTTTTATCTTCTGTAAAATCCGTATCGGCAGCACTATCTTCCAAGTATTTTTTAAGACCTTTTGTTTCATTTTTTAAATCCTCGCTAAACCTATTGAATTCTTTAAGTGCTATCTGTTTTCCTACTTCTGCACTAACCTTTCCGGCATCGGTAAGTATGGTTTTTTCATTTAGCCTTAAAAAATCTATAAGTTTGGACACCCATGTTGCCATGTACATAGGCCTTTTTTCAAGACTTTGTAATTCTGCAAAAGACAAAAACTGATCAGATAAAAGGTTTAATCTTTTTATTTCTAATTCTGTAAGATAATTTTTTGCCACTATTACGTCTTGTTTAGTTATGGCTGTCCCCTTCCATGTATAAAGCCCCATATTATCCTTATAAGCGTCTGCACGTTCCTTAATTAACTCTGCCGCTGTATGACCGTGAATAGCATAATGAAACAAAGTTATACGATGCGCGAAGCGGCCGCACCTATAGTTTAAAGATGAAATTGAACGATGATAATAATTTAGAAATGCGCGGGTTTTACGGCGTTTCCTTATTTGGGCAAACAGTGGAATGGACAAGGGTTAAGTAATAGATAACCTCCTGATTATATGAAAATCAAGTTCTCCGCTATTTTGGTCGTTGTTTTTCGCCAATAAATTCAATTCTCCAGCATACACAAACTTGCGAAATTTTCAAAATTTCGCAAGTTAATGTCCTTTGGCAATCGTCCAATAAAATTCAATTCTCCAGTATACAGGCTTTGTGGCTTCTTTGTGAGATCTTGGTGTACTTAGTGTTTGAAACTAAAATATAGCCCGTATAAATCAATAATTAACTTAATTTTAATTTAGAGAAATTTTATTAACTATTGATGTGTTTCATAGTGTTTCACCTGTTCCATGGAACACCCTTAGCCGATGATCCGGCTGATAAACCCGATCGCATCCGCCGAATGTAATGCCGCCGTTGATTCCATCGTATCCCTGGCGGTTGCCGATGCGCGTATGAGCATTTGCTTTTCATAAGCGGCTATGGCAGTTTGTACATCGGGCATAGCGGGGCCGGTAAGGCATTCGGCCAGTTCCAGCGCGTCGAGCATGGCCATATTTACGCCTTCGCCCGCATAAGGCGGCATCAGGTGGGCCGCGTCGCCGAGCATGGTAAGGTTAGGCAGCGATTGCCAGGTTTGGTTGAGCGGCATGCAATATTGCGGCCTCGCCATAAACGCCGAACTCGCATTCTCGAATAATTCGTCCCAAATACTATCCCAACCGGCATATTCCTGTTTGAACCAGGCGAGTGCCTGCGCTTTTTGGGAAAAATCTATCCCGCAATCGCGGGCCCAGTTCTCAGGCACTTTAAAGCCGGGGTAAAATACCAGGCTGCCATCGCCTTTGGAGCTAACTATTAAACTTTTATCATCACCGAAAGCAAAAATCTTTCCGCCATTAAGCAGTTGGTGCATCCTCGGGATCGTGTTTTCCGAATCATATACCGCGCCTTCAATTGCCGTAATACCCGCGTAAAAAGGCGTAATGGGAGTTATATATGGCCGTATTTTCGAGTTCGCTCCATCGGCGCCTATCACTATATCGGCTATAACTGTGGTGCCGTTTTTAAATTCCAATTGCCAGCCCTCGCCATGCGGCAAAAGCGCGGAGAACTGGCTGTCCCATACTACCGTGCCCGGCATCAGCGCATCCAGCAGGATCATTTGCAGCGGCCCACGATCAATTTCAGGGCGCGCTATTTCCTCCTCTGTTTTTGGCGCGTCTTCCAGCACTATGTGGCCGGTTTTATCCATAATGCGCAGCTTATCCGCGCCGGGCCGGTAATTGGCCCGGAAAGCGCCCATCAGCCCGGCCACATCCAAAGCACGCAAGCCTGATTCCTCATGCAGATCAAGCGTAGCGCCTTTTGGCCGGGCATCTTTATGTTTATCGCGCTCATATACCTTTACATCCGCGCCGCGCATCTGCAATATCCGTGCAAGCGTTAATCCACCCGGGCCGCCGCCCACAATAGCTATTTTTTTATCTTTAATTATATTCATTGTCTTTTATTTAGTTGTTCACTAATCAGTAATCCTCATCCCCTTTATCACCACCTCGCAGCAGGCCATGATGCTTTCTTCCGTTATGATCTGCACCGGGCGCTCCATATAATCGAAGTACTCGCTCATCAAATGCAGTATCGGCGAAAACAGCAGGGCCCGGTGTACCTCGTGCGGAAAGTCAGGGATCACACCCGCCGCTACCTGCAATTGCAAAAAGCGAAGTATCGGCGCGAAAAATTCACCTTCCTTAATGTTTTTAGCCTGGAATGCCTTATTTAACTGGGGCGAGGATTCGCCATGCCGGATGAGCGCGAAGGCGTGTTTATTTTTGGCCAGGTAATGGAAACCGTTTAGCCACAGCCTTTTTACACCTTGGTCAAAATCCATAGCCGGATCAAAATTTGCCAGCACCGCCTTTTCATAAGCGCCCAGTACTTCCTCCACGTAGAGTTTTACCAGCAGATCTTCCTTGTTTTCATATTTAATATAAATGGTGCGCGGCGATATGTTGGCGGCTTTCGCCAGTTTTTGCATGCTTAGGTTTTCCAGGCCTTCCTCGGCAATTATTTGTAGCGCGATACTGCGGATGGCTTGCTCTTTTTCTAAATTTTTCGGCCTCATTTATCTGATGATGTTAAATAGAATACAATTATAAGTAAATGTTTATTTACTTACGAATTTAAAATAAAAAAAGCCCTCAATTATGTGTAAGAGCTTTTATTTGGTGAAGAAATATGTTTTTTTCAACTATTTACCGGCCAGGCACCGCTTTGCATCAGCAAATGAAACCAGTCTTCCAGGTGCCAGGTATGGGTAAGTTTTCCATTTTTAAGGTAGTGGAACTCGTGCAGGGCTATCGCTACCTTTCTGCCCGATGGTGGAATGCCCAAAAACTCGTTTTGATGCGTGAAAGCGATCTCCGCCCTAACCCCGGCCCGTTCGTGTGTGCCGAATATCTCCTGAATATTGATCTCCACATCCGGGAATTTCACCACGAAGTAAGTGATAATGTCCTTTAATCCCCTTGGGCCCTCCGCTTGCCCCGGCGCTAAGGGAATATCCTGCCAATCCGGTGTGCAAACCTCATCAAGCAATTCGGGTTGTTTCAATTTCCAGGCGCTATAAAATATTTCGATAGCCTTGCGCTCCGCTATAGTAAGCGCTTCAGCCATTTCCGGTGTTTCCTTTGATGTGTTCATTTTTCTTGAATTTATGCAAGCAAAGGTCAGCAACCAGGCGCGCCTTACTGTGGTGAGGATCTAAGTTTTTATGGTGAGGATCTAAGATTTAACGGGTTGAACCAGCCACATCACAAAAATGCCCTTAACTAAACAGTTAAAAGCATTTTAATCACATTTTTGAAATTACAACGTGTTACGCCAGTTTACCGTCATCCACGGCGATGATCTGCCCGGTTAAAAATGGTGCCCTGTCCGCAAATTGATCAAAACTAATACCGTTCCTGATTGCTAAATCTAACTCTTGCATAGCAGTTAAAACAGGTGCTTGCCTTACATATTGTTTAAATCCAACTGATGTAAAAGAAATCTCCCCACCTGTGGTTTCAATTATCCAATCATGCTCTAAGTCTTTATTTATATACTCTGCGTTTTTAGGCCTTTGCGAATTTTCTTTTGAGATATTGTCGATGATTACCTGTGTATTATCCGACTCCAATACTATATTATAAACATTCTCAAAAACTAAAGTACAGGGTGATATCCAGAATTTGAAGTTCTTTTTATTCTTCATGAGCACCCATTTGAATATATAATCAATATCAAGCAGCAACTGATTGTCTTTATTAAATGACAGCGCATGAACAGGACAATCATGCCAGTTCATTTGTTCGAAGTCAGCCTCAGTCCAAAGCGCTTTTTCAAGTGTAAATTCCTCTTTCATAAATTTATTTAGCATTCCCGGCTTTTACCTTTTCAATAATCGCTGGTGAACTATCTTCATCACCATATCCCGGTAATTGCGGCTCATTGGCAACGACCGGCTTCCGATCTTGATCTCGTTGCCCTCTATCGCTTCAATTTTCGAGCGGTTTACCAGGTACGACTGATGGATCTTAATAAAATCATCTGCCGGGAGCTGGCTTTCCAGGCTTTTCATAGTAAGATAGGCAATTATCTTTTTATTTTCGGTGTATATGCTCACATAGTTCCCTACGCTCTCGGCATATAGTATGTCATTCAGCTCTATTTTTTCTATTCGTTTATCGCTTTTTATAAAAATATAGGAGGGCTGTATGGCACCAGCTGTCCGGGTTTTCATCTGGTAAAAGTCCTTCGCCTTTTGCACCGCTTTCAAAAACCGGCTCAATGCAAATGGTTTCAACAGGTAATCTATTATATCCAGTTCGTATCCTTCCAAGGCATATTGGGGAAAAGCAGTAGTAAGTATCACCATCGATTCTATATTCATTTTCTGCAAAAACTGCAGGCCCGAGATCTTTGGCATTTCAATATCCAGGAAGATAATATCAGCGGTGTTATTTTTCAGAAAAGCTTCCGCTTTCATGGCATTCTCAAATTTACCCAGCAGTTCCATAAAGGGCACCTGTTCCACAAACTCATGCAGTATTTTACGTGCAACGGGTTCATCATCCACAATTATACAGCTAAGTTTTTTCATAGTGTAATGGTTAAATGCACCTGGTAAATATTCAGTTCCTTTTTTATGTCGAGTTGGTAACGGTCCTTATACAACAGTTCCAGCCGCCTCACCGCGTTATTCAGGCCGATTCCACCCGCAACGGATTCCGCCTCGTCATAGGAGTTATCACAGGTAAAATCTATCCGTCCGGCTTCTTCGGTCAACCCGATTATGATACTGTTAACAGCATTATCATCCCTTGATGCATATTTAAAAGCATTCTCCACAAAAGCCATAAAAATAAGCGGCGCTATTTTAGCGGCGCCGTTCTGATAGTTTACCTTTAAGGTAACCTGCACATTATCATTGCTGCGGGCTTTTTGCAGGGCTACGTAGTTTTGCAGGTATTTTACTTCCTTTTCCAGCGCTATCATATCCACATCCGCTTCATATAAATTATACCGCAGCAAATCAGAAAACTGCACCATCATGTCGCGTGCCTGGCGGTTGCTCATGTCGATATAGCCGTAAACCGTATTAAGGCCGTTGAACAGGAAGTGCGGATTGATTTGCGAGCGCAGATATTTCAGTTCGGTTTGCAATTGGTTTATCTGGCTGTTTTTAACCTGTTCCTGCTGTTCCGACCATTTTTGGGTGATGTAAAGCATCGACGCGATAACGGTACAACAAAGGCCATAAACAAAATTATCCCAAAAACCGGCCCTTACTGCAATAACCGGATCGTGGAAAATAATAAGGTGAATAAACCTATTGAAGTGGCTGATCAGAATAGTATATAACCAGATCAACCCGATGAGCGCGGCGGCGTACCAGCCGAATAGTTTCTTTTCCAGCAGATAGGGTATTAAGAGCGCGTTGTTGGCCCATATCATCAAGGCAAATATGCAAAAGTGTATGATGACCGTAAGCAGGTATGAAAAGCAGGACTTCACCGTATCGCCCGAATAAACCGGCATTTCGATGATGAGGGCACCGATATACGCGATGAAAAAGAGTAAATAAGCGGTATATTTTTTTAAGAACATGGCCCTGTTTGCTGATTTATAGTATAAATATATCCCATTGGTTTGATAACCGGAAATGTACGTTTCATGTCCACGCCGCTTATCACGTAAAATGGTACAGTTATCATTTAAATGCTGCATCCTGTCACACAAATTTACTTGCAGCAATACGGCCTGTTTATTATTTTTGATTGTATCGGCTCTGAATTTAAGGGAATAATTAAAAACATCTTTATGTCAGCTTCATCCAACATCCGCCTTGCGGTACCTTTTTTTATGGTGCGCGATATGGAAACCTCGCTGGGTTTTTATGTAGATAAGCTTGGCTTTACGCTCAGCAGGCAATGGACGCCCCGCGGGAAGATTGAATGGTGCTGGCTACAGCGCGAAGATGTTTCGATAATGCTGCAGGAAGAGCGGGACAGGGGGAAGTTCGATGCTGAGGGCCCCAAAGGCAGGGGCTTATCGATCTGTTTTCAATGTGCCGACGCGCTTGCCCTGTACCATGAATTTACTGCAAAGGGCGTTGCAATTAAGGAGCCGTTTGTAGGTAACAATATGTGGGTTGTAGCTTTTGCCGATCCCGACGGTTACCACCTTGATTTTGAAAGCTCTACCGATGTTCCTGAAGAAACGAATTATTCGGAGTGGTTTAAATAGCCGCTACTGATTTCACGGAAAATCAACCACTTGCGTAGCATATCCGCGCGGCTGTCATATATATTTTTTTGTCGGCCATATCTCCTTTACTTTTATGAAAAGATGATCTGCTTGTTATCTTTTTTGTAACAAAGCCCCTGTAGATCATCTAATTATAGTTAAAGCCAGTCAAATGAAAAAAGTTATACAATTTGGAGAAACAGTACAAGGATACGACATCCCTGTTTTAAATGAAAGAGAGATAAGGGCAGCCGCCGGGATCTTATTCCTGGTTATATATACCTCTTTTATGCTCATTATGTTCGATAATGATTTTTTGCTGGCAAAGTATGCCATAACCATATTCCTTACCGATTTTATTATCCGGGTTTTTGTTAGCCCCAGGTTTTCGCCATCGCTTATCCTTGGGCGTTTGATCGTGAGGAACCAGGTACCTGAATATGTGGGCGCCAAACAAAAAAAGTTTGCCTGGATAATTGGCGTGGCCTTATCCGCTACGATGTTCATTTTCCTGGTGATCGTAAACGCTTACAGCCCAATAACGGGCATAGTATGTTTAATGTGCCTTATATTCCTGTTTTTTGAATCGGTGTTCGGGATTTGTTTGGCCTGCAAAGTTTACCGCATGGTTTACCAGGAAAAAGCGCAATACTGCCCCGGCGAGGTTTGCGATGTAAAGGCAAAACAGGATATTCAAAAAACATCCAGGGTACAATTGCTGGTTATTCTGGCATTTATCATATACATTATTCTGGCCGCCGTGTTCTTTAATGGACTCATGAGCAAGCATCCTTATGATCTGTTTGGGATCAGCGGGCCACGAACTAAATAAAAGGCATCTGATTATTCATCCATAAACTGTAACCATGTTGGTAAGTTCAAAAAGCGCGCTGGAATTTTTTTTCGATGCATTCCGAAAGAACATCATTGGCTGTGGACAAACCTTTGATTCTCCTTTCGGGAAAAAGGAAATAGTTTATGCCGACTGGACGGCAAGCGGAAGGGCTTACCTGCCTATTGAAGAATGTATTAAAAACGAGATACTGCCCTTTGTGGCTAATACCCATACCGGTGCTAACATAACCGGCACGCTAATGTCTGGCGCTTACGAAAAGGCTAAGGTGGTTGTTAAGCAGCACGTTAACGCGAATAGCGAGGATGCTTTGGTTTTTTGCGGCAGCGGGATGACCGGCGCCGTAAATAAACTGCAGCGCATTTTAGGGCTAAGGCTGCCGGAACGGCTACCGGATTATATGCAAAACAAAAGCCTGCAATTGGATGAGGCATTAAGGCCGGTTGTTTTTATAACCCACATGGAACACCATAGCAACCAGGTAACCTGGCTGGAAACGATTGCCACCGTTGAGATTATTAATGCTGATGAGAACGGGAATGTCGACATGGAACACTTCAGGGCCTTGTTAGCTCAGTTTAAACACCGGAAAAATAAGATAGCCGCCATAACAGCCTGCTCCAACGTAACCGGCATCCAAACGCCCTATCATGAAATCGCTAAGATCATCCATGGGCATGGCGGTTTGTGTTTTGTTGATTTTGCCGGTTCGGCTCCTTATATCAATATCGATATGCACCCCGAAGAAAAAGGATCGGAATTAGATGCCGTTTATTTTTCGCCGCATAAGTTTTTAGGCGGCCCGGGCACACCGGGTGTTTTGATATTCAATCAGAAAATTTATAAGAATACGATCCCGGATCAGCCCGGAGGTGGAACGGTAATTTACAGCAACCCCTGGAAGGTGCATGAATATGTTAGCCATATAGAGCAGCGGGAAGACGGAGGCACTCCACCATTTTTGCAGGGGATAAAAGCGGCCATGTGCATCCGTTTAAAGGAAGAGATGGGTGTTGAAAATATATTGCGGCGGGAAGAAGAATTGATGGAGCTGATCTTCGACAGGTTTGCAAAAATGGAGCATGTGGAGGTATTGGCAGGGGATATTAAAAAAAGGTTGGGCGTTATTTCGTTTACAGTACATGGGGCGCATTATAACCTTTTAGTTAAATTACTGAACGACAAGTTTGGCATACAAACCAGGGGAGGCTGCTCCTGCGCGGGTACTTACGGGCATATACTGCTGCAGGTTGATAAAACGCGGTCGTACCGGATATTGGATGCTATCCGCTCGGGCGATCTGATGAGCAAACCGGGGTGGGTGAGGCTATCTGTACATCCAACCATGACCAATGCCGAAATTGATTTTATAATGGATGCCATCGAATCGACATCGTTTCATTTTAAGGAATGGATGGAAGACTATGTTTATGATCCTGGATCTAATGAATACACTTTCAAAGGGATGGTAACGGATTGCCAGCGTAAGATCAACGATTGGTTTAATGTGGCAGCATGGCAAAATTTGGGAAGCGGTAAAATAGGCGTTAAGCCCGGAAGGCTCCCGGTGTAAAGGATGTTTGCTTCTTGAAAAAGTTCGAAAAATGTGCCAGGTCATCAAAGCCCAGCGTGTACGATACCTCGGCGATATTCCAGTTGGTTTGTTTAAGTAATATCTTGGCTTCCTGTATCACCCGGTTAGTGATGAGCTGCGTTGTGGTGTTGCCCGTAACTTCTTTCAATACTTTGTTAAGATGATTTACATGCACGGCCAGGCGGTCGGCATAATCCTTAGCGGTTCGCAGGTTAAGCCTTTGATGTAGCGATTCCAGCGGGAACTGTCGTTCCAGCAACTCGATAAACAAAGACGATATCCGTTCCGAAGCATTTTGAGCAGTGCTTAAAGCCAGCACAGGCTGTAGTTTTTGCCCGTAATGTATAAGTTCCAGTACAAGGTTGCGCAACAGGTCATATTTATACTTGTAATCGGCCCCCAGTTCTTTATACATTTTTCGGAACAGGTATTCAATTTCTTTTACTTCTTCCACCCCAAGCTGAAATATGGGCAACTGGCCGGGCTGAAATATGGGCAGATCGTCCAAATTAATACCAGCTTTATTGGGCGCCAGGAAATCTGCCGTAAAAATGCAGAACATCCCGGTTTGATCACTATCAGCAGGCAGCCAATGATATGGTATCTTCGGTGTGGCGAAGAGTAAGGCATTTTCTTGAATATCAATCACCTTATCGGCATATTCGGCCCTGCTTTTGCCCCGCAGCCAGCTTATTTTGTAATAAGCGCGCCTGCTATAAGGCATAATGCGCGTGCCGGTTTTTTTATCGAACAGCTTTTCACTTTCAAACACGTTAAAATGGCCTATCTCGTGCGCTATCCCCGCAGGCAGCGGAGCGCCGTTCCTTTTATAAAAGTCGTCGAGCGAGGTATTGGTGATCATAGCGTTTGTAATATTCAAAGGTAGGCATTTAAGGGGGTGCAAACAAAAACGAGGCACAGGTAAGTGAACTATGCCCGCGCCGCGTTCTGCAAACGGGTTGTTAAATTATAAAGCCATCCCGCCCGATACTTCTATACGCTGTCCGTTTACCCAGCGCGCATCTTCTGTACATAAAAAGGCAACCACCGCGCCAACATCTTCTGCCACACCCGGCCTGCCCAGCGCGGTTACATTGCTAATGAACTGTTGTAGCTCTTCGCTGTTTCTCAAATGCCCTCCGCCAAAATCCGTCAGTATGGCTCCGGGGGCTATGGTGTTTGCCTTTATACCCCGTGTACCCAGTTCTTTGGCCAGGTAACGGGTAAATATTTCTATTGCGCCCTTCATAGCGGCATAAGCCGAAGAACCAAGCACCGAGATACGCGTAAGGCCGGACGATACATTAACTATACCACCGCCATCGTTCATAAGCGGCAGCATTTTTTGCGTTAAAAAATAAACGCCTTTAAAATGGATGTTCAGCATTTCATCAAACAGGTCTTCGGTTACATCGGCAATGGGAGCATATCCGCCAACGCCCGCGTTATTAACCAGATAATCGAAATGGGTAGCACCAAATGTTTGCTGCAAACTGGTTTGCAGTTGTGTGGTAAAGGAACCAAAGCTTTTTATATCGCCGGTATTAAGCTGGAGTGTAGCGGCTTTTTGGCCGGCCTGCTGTATCTGCGCCACTACGCCCTGTGCATCCTGCAACTGGCTATTGTAGGTGAGGATCACATCTATTCCTCTTTCGGCAAGGCGTAAGGCCATGTCTTTACCCAGGCCCCGGCTGCCGCCGGTTACCAGGGCTATCTTATTCTTGTTTTCCATTTTATAGTTAATTTATAGTGCAAAGGTGGCGTTAAAAACCAATTGCCTGTTTGAATAAATCAATCGGTTATTTGCAAAATTCAAATAATGCTAAATTGAATTGATCTTTTTTACAGGATGAACAACTAACCGGGTAATAGAGTTTCAGAAGGCCTTATTTATAAATAGCCTGGATTTTTTGCGGCAGTAATAAAACGCAGTTTTATATTTTAATTAACAGACGTTTAATTTACATGTACACACATATTAACAAATATGATATATTTGCTTTATACCATTACTATACCGTACAGTTAGTTAATCATTATAATTTTAACTTATGATAGCTATTATCGATAATACCATCAAACTACCAGTTCAAAGCATAAACATGGCCCAAGGAGCTTTCGCCGGCATGCACTTGATGGAAAGTACTAAAACCATTGGCCAACTGGCAAATATGTTTGCAGATGAAGAAGCCAGGCAGCAGATGGATCAAACACA
>Ga0302300_1001687_pt1 | contig 12213 bp, 20 predicted proteins | sample III_Palsa_E1_1_FD_198756 | JGI IMG/M metagenome (GOLD analysis project Ga0302300, IMG submission 198756) | Peat permafrost microbial communities from Stordalen Mire near Abisko, Sweden - III_Palsa_E1_1 | ecosystem: Environmental > Terrestrial > Soil > Palsa > Peat permafrost | place: Sweden... | reverse complement strand
TTATACATTCTCTCCATATTTATCTTTATCAGTCATGCAAAGAACAAAAAGTTTACTCGCCAACAAGAAATTTCCAGACCTATTCACTTATGAGTTCGTAGGCTTTGACAGGCAACTTGTCCATGATTGCGAAGGTAACAGAGAATTTGTACTTGATAAAAAAACAAACGAGGTTGTATGCGGGGAAATTATTGCCCAAGATGAAACTTTCAAGACTTTCAGAGTGAAATCTGCCATGAAATTTGTACTTTTGCTTGATGGACTGATTGGGAAGATGAACTTGACTGAGATTGACATGATTTACCCGTGTAATGTTGCACTTGATGTATTGGAATTGGAATTTCAAATGAACTGATATGGAAAATAATAACATTGTAAAAGAAGAAAAACTTAATGAATATATTATTGGTGTTTTGAAATTTGCTATCATCTTGCTGACTTACCATAGGAGAATATCGACAAGAAATACCAACTGACAATGATGTTGAGGTGGAATATAAAATGCACCACAAAATCCTTCGTAAATAATTTTCTAAATTTTCTGCATATTTATTTGAAATTGAGAAACTTTTTAATTAGATTTGTATTATGAGAAAAGATATAATAGCAATGTAAGTAAGTCATTTGTCAGTTTTGGCTTATAAACTGACTGAGCCTGGAACTTTTTGCTGGCTAACTTGCAAGTATGAATGATGAAACTTGCCTCCCGCACTGAGTGTTATGTCGGTGTTTTAAATTGCGGAGTGGAGAAGTGGTATCTCGCTAGGTTCATACCCTAGAGGTCGCGTTTTCGATTAACGCCTCCGTTACTATAATAATATTCCTCATGTGTCCATGAAGAAATTCAAACCTTGAGGTGCAAAAAATAAGAACGACAGGACAACAATTCTGGCCGAGTTTTTAAAAGGAAACAGGAATTGTTCTCTGAACGGGTCGTTCGAAAACCAAGTTAAACTTCTCCTAGTAATAGGAGACAAAAAAGAAAATGAAAAGAAATTTTAACATAGAGAGAGAATCTGAGGAAAGGTTAACAGCCTTGACAGATAACTCTATGTTTTAAACCTAATCATTTAAAAACACTAAAAGAGGCAACTGTCAAAAGCAGTTGTCTTTTTTGTTTTATATGTTGCGTTCGAATAGCCTGGTCAAATTCGTCTCACTTTCCATGAGAAGATCATGGGTTCAAATCCCATACGCAATACAATCTCTCCCTCATGCACAACCATTGTGCATGACAGAAGTACTTTTTTGCACAAATACCCAAAAACTGTCAACTTCCGCAAAATATCACTCTCAAATCAATTTTACATGGAAAATAACTGATTATAACTGTTTTATGGGAAGGAAATCAATTTTATAGTAGTTTTGTTAATTTTATACATTTCTATTATCTCATTCTTTAAAAGTTATGGAAAATAAAAAATATAACATCGAAAGTCTTACAATGGCTCAGATTCACAAGTCTGAAATAAGCCAGGAAATTCTTGACCTCATAAAAGGCAAAGAAAGCTATGTTGATACAGACACTGAATTGAATGAAAAAATTTATTCAATTGATGCTCTGGTTGAAATTCTTGATTCAATTGATGCTCGGGTTGAAATTCTTGAATTTGCAGAATTTTGGAACAAACAGGAATTGAAGAGAGAAATTGCAACCCTCTACGAACAAGTGAAAGATTACAATTACTTGCAGGTTGTTTCAATCTAATAAATTATACATTCCACAAAACTCAAACCTTACATAAAGAGAACGCACTTAAACAACTACGACTTTGGGATATTCACATTACTATTACACACCAAAAACATTTCCAAAAGCAAAATTCAAAGCTTTCACTGAAGATGTAAAAAAGATTGTCAACTACAGTCAGAATCAACTAGGAATAAAACTAGGTGATGGCACGGGAGAAGGTGATCCACTTATTGAAGGCACATCAATAGGACTAAATGGCTCTGTGAAACAACCAAAAGGTATGTGGACAACCAGCGAGAAAGTTGGTTTATCTTGGCCTTCAGACACGGCTGGAATAATTGATGACCTGGAACCAGTGGCAACAGAGAAATCGTTCGCTGGAGATCTTCTAAATACCAGAATCGCACCAGAATATAATCTTGACCCAAATTTTGCAGATGGTTCTTATGAGTCATTCGCAATCGAACAAAATAAAACACTGCATAAATGGGATGAGGCAGAGAACGGTCTTTATTTTAACAGCACAAAAACAAATTACCGTCCCTATGACCTCGTTGTTACTGCCTGTCTTATTGCTTTAAAACATCATTTTCCACAGTGTCTGATAAAGTCTGATGGGGAAGACAAAGACTGGCTTGATGGAAAAATACTTTGCAATAATCTTTTGGGTTATGGAATAAATTTTGAACTGGATAAAGATTAATTTTATACATTTCCTCTTGCTCTCCCTTTAATGAACATGAAACAACTAGAAATAAATTTTGGAACAACAATTAAAACCAGCTTTGATGAAAGTTTCATAATTCCAACTGAACATTGTGGTAGAATTGTGGAAACTTATTCTTATACCAGAAGAGAGAAAGGTCAAACTTTCCTAAGAATTGGAGGAGTTAACTTTTGTGGTCAGCCTACATTTGATGAACTTATAGCAATAAGCTTACCAATGCCAGATTTCTACGGGCATCTCATACCAAGATTACAAAGCCTATCCCTTGAAGAAATTAAGGCATTCGCAAGAAACGTTGTCAATGGGAATATTAAAAACCAATGGAATAGTGAAACAAGAACAAGGGAATATATTTTAAACGCAGGAGAAATGATTCTAAGGTCACCTAGTGTACAGAAAGATGTTGACCTGTATAAAACCTTGTCAGAGGCAGAGAAAGAACAACTAGACATTCTTTTAGATAATAATTGCTTTATCAATAAGAAAATTAGTTGTTTATCAGATAAGAAACTTATGAAGACAATTTTAAAAAGACTTGTTGAACAAGGAATTGCAACAGTTGAGAAAGGTGGATACAAACTAAAAAACTCAATTGGCTGGTGGATTATGAATAAATACCAGCCAGCATAAAATTATACATTCTTAAAACTTCCACTTTAAGTATTATGAAAAAGAAAGAAATTAAAAACACAGAAAAAACATTCGCACTTAAAGTTTTCACAACAGGAGAATTTGGTCGCATTGACTTGGCGATCGTAACCATAACCGCAGAACTTCTTGAAACAATAAAACTCATACGTGAAAAAGCTTTTGAGATTGCAAAAATTGACAGCAGGTTTTACAAAATAGAGATATTTGAAAACTCTCCCTTCTTTGTGAATGGTATTGACACCATTGAAGACTTGGCAGAATTGGTTGAAGAAACTGAGATATATGACATCACAAAAGCCGAGGTCTTAGAAAGAATTGAAGAGTTAAAACAGGCTGCTAACTACAGTTATGTTGATACAACCAGCATAAAAATTGGAGTTGAAGGCATCTCATGGTTCGCTCTTGACTATGACGATGGTTCAATAACATACGACACCATAGAAATATCTTACAAAGAATTGGGACTTTAAACCAAAAATATGAAAGATAAAACAAAAAAAGTAAAATTAAATCTGGTTTCAATGGATGGAAACGCATTTGTTATAATTGATGCATTTGAAGCAACAGCTAAGAAACAAGGTTGGACAAAATAGGAAATTACTGCGGTAAGAGAAGTGGCAATGTCTGGAGACTATAACCACCTACCAATTAAAAACTTTATCAAACATACCAAACAAAAACAATCATGGCAAAAGTAGCAAAACTAATAACAGTATCTCTTATAGTAAGAGTTATCGTTGATGATAATGATTCAGATGAGAACATCTTTGACAAGGCTCTCCCTGCATTGAAATCATCTCTATATTCAAACAGTTTATCAAACGTGGAAGACATCAAAGATGATACAGAATGTCCTTATGGAGCGTTTGATAATGAAGAATAATATTTCGCATAACCTAGATTAAGAATACCCATTTGAATTCAGCATACACAGTAAAATTAATTGGAGTCTATGAAAGATTCCTAAAGAATAAAAGTCCTCATGTCTCACTTATGGAATTGCTTTCTACGGAAATGTTGAGAGAATACAGGAACGGCTCTGAGTTCAACAGTGTGAATGACAGAAAACTTCTCGGTAAGTTGATTGAGTTCTTCAGCCAGAAAGAAAACTATATACGCTGTGAACAGTTGAAAAGAATATTGAACGGCTCTCCCTTAGAAGAGCATAACCTTATAACGAAATGAAAAAATTAGAGAAAGGTGATATTGTCTTCGGCAAACATAACTACGGAGTGGAAGACAAATATATTGTAACCAGAGTAACTCCAAAACAAGCTGAGATCACAGGAGAAACAAACAAGAAAATCTTTAAGATTCCCAGAGAGTTTGACCACTGTACAGATGCAATAGTTTTGACAGCGTATAGCTCTGTTTCTTATTATCACTTCACTGAAGTGCTTAGTGAAACTTACGAAAACCTGGCTAAATTTAAGATCATAAATGAATTTCATCAAAACACTAAATTTGGCCACGTTCCTACAGAAGGATTGGATTTGTATGTGAAGTTCATTAAGGAGTTTAAAGAGAAATACAAAACTTTTTAAGAGATTTAACGTATATAGAATCATGGATTGGCTAATAATAAAAAACGATTGCAAAAACAGATTAGAGGCTGAAGATCTTTTTCTTGAAGAGAATGACCTGTTCGTTGGAGAATATGACATCTATTCAAACCTGGATGTTGACAAAACAGGAAAAAGAGTTCTTCTCCCTTATGCAATAATCTCCACCAAGACTCACGGAGTTGTCTCTGTTGATAAGGAAAACATAATCAAAATATCAAATCCTGATGCTTCGCTTATTGAAGTCAGAGACCAAAGAAGTTATTAAGCATGAGTAGAAAAGAATCACTTAGTTTCTATAGTTTTAAAAATACAAACAAACTGATTGATGTGGATACTTTTCATGACATCAAATTAAACAGAGGCAAAAAAGGAAGACACGAGCATATTGGTACAATTGATGAGAAATATCCCCATAAGATAAACATACGGGTCTACAAAAAAGATCTTAATGAGGATAATCGCTCTCACTGCCGATGGAAGTTTATAGCTCTCCCTAATAATTTTGAGAGTATCATAGGCGCTCAGGAATTCTTGCTTGAAAACTTTGATAGGCTTAATAAAGAATTAGACATTGTGAAAAAGTACAGCCCGAAGGATTGGGTTGGATATAAGGGGAAATAATGGAAATAGAACGTTGTTTAAAAATCAAGATATACGAGCTTGCTATTAAAAAACTTCAAACTCATAGCGGACTATGTTTAGCTCTTTGGATTGCTTCCTGTAAGTTGATTCCAAACTATAAAGAGTTTATCCTGGCGAACGACAGTGAAAACATAAGTTACTCAAATATGAACAAATTCTTTCCTGAAGTATATGTCCAGAAACCAGAAACAGTCCACAATGAAAATTTTTGGTTTCCAACTAATGCGATAGGCTATGAAGAGAGGATTGAGATATTGAGAAGAGCAATAGAACTATTGAAATGATATATTTTTCTGAAATGTGGCTTGACTCTCAACAGTTGGTTGGAGGAGGAATCCTAGTCTGGTTCTTCGATCAGGAAGTTGATGAAATAAAAACTGTGATACTGAAATAATTTATACATTTCTATTGTTCTCTTCTTTGTCTATTATGAAAAACAAATCTATGGGAAGACCATCTTTTTGGACAAAGGAACGTTGTCGAGAAGAAGCACTAAAGCATACTAACGTTAAAGATTGGACATTGGCAGCTAGAACTTCTGTGGATGTTTCAAGAAAAAATAAATGGATGACAGAATTCACTTCTCATATGGAGTATTTTCAACAAAAAAAGACAGCAACTATTGAGGTTTGTAAAGAAAGTGCTAAACAGTATCACAATAGAACTCAATGGTCTAAGATGGCTCCATATCTTTATCGCATTGCCTGCTTAAATAAATGGCAAGAAGAATGCTGTAAACACATGGTTTATGTTTATAAAGAAAAAGGGTACTGGAATAAAGAAAGATGCTCTTCAGAATCAATTAAATATAAATCAAAGGTTGAATGGCGTAAAAATTCTAGAACTTCTTATACTATTTGTCAGAGAAGAGGCTGGTTTAAAGAGTTAAGTCAACATTTTTATACATCCTCAATTTTTAAGAAGAAATACGCCACCATTGAGCAATGTAAAGAAGATTCCTTGAAATATAAATCTAAAACAGAATGGTTCAAAAAGTCTAACACTATTTACTGTGTGGCTAAAATAAATGGGTGGAGTAACGAATGTTGCCAGCACATGAAAGGAAATAAAACATACGGTTGCGTGGCTGATGCGCTCAGATTTAAAAACGAATCAACTTGGAAAAAAGAGAGTAAAGATATGTATACTCTGGCAAAAACAAATGGTTGGTTAGAAACTTGTCAAAAACATATGTCTCATCATAATCCTAGTGGGCGCAAAAAGAATGGATATTGGACAAAAAAACGTTGTATCAACGAATGTTGTAAATATAAGACGAAATCAGAATGGATATTCAGTTGTGGCAGTAGTTATAATATAGCAAGATCAAATGGATGGTTGGAAGACTGCTATAAAGAAATGTTTAAAAAATAATTTATACATTTCTATTCCAATCTTCTTTACCTCATATAACAAGAAAATTTATGACAACCAAAAAAGTATTCACCAACAAAAAATTGCTTCCTTGTCTGATTATTGACACTGATACGCTTCAACCTCATTGGTATTCAGTCTTAAAAACAGATGGAACATTCTTTATCACCAACGATTGGACTGGCACTTGCAATCTTGAAAAAGTAAACAAAGGTCAGGAACTTTGGCCTCATGAAAAAGAACAAGAATTTATTGAGGCCTATCATTCCTTCATAAAAGAAAGAAATGAAAGGTTGGCCAGAGAGAAACAAGAAGCAATCGACAAAGAAAACAATAGAATTGCTGAACTGAGAGCAAGAATCGAAGAGTGCTCATGTCCTGAAGAACTCTGTGATAACTTTAATCTCACAATGGTTGAGACCGCAGGTCATTGGAGCGACCTATACGAAGGAAGAAGTGGCAAAGCAATCTTAATTAGCAACAGAGAAGAGTTTGAAATTGTTGACTTCGCTGTATCAATTCATGGCGCTGAAGGTGAATATGGAGAGGCTCGTAGGAGAGATGGTGAACATCATTCAACATTATCGACAGGTTTCAGAGACTTGGAAGATTATCAAAAAGCATTGAGGAGACATTTCGAAGGTGATAAGTTTTTCTATCGCTCTCAGGAAACAGATGCTGAATTCTATATGGAGCAAATTAAGAACGCTGATGATATGGAAGAAATCGAGAGTCTTGTTGACAAGTATAAAGAGTTGGAGGCTGGATATTATGACTGCAACGGCAATCTTGAAATGTCAGAAGATGACCTGAATGATCCTGATAGGAGTGGCTACAGGTATGACGTTTATTCTTATAGCTTCTGTTTCGCTCTTGAAAATAAAAGAGAGTGGAAAAGAGAAGAGGAAGTTGAGGAGGAAATCTAAAGAATTTATTCTAAGCTCTCCCTTGAAAATTTATTTTCAAAATGCTCTCAAAAAATTTGGAAGTTAAAGTGAGAATGATTAATATTGTAACATATCTGAAAGGATAGAATATGCTGGAGTAGCTCAGTGGTTCTGACTCGCAAGAGTCTGATTTTAGAGCAGCAATCTTGAAAAATTGTGTGGCGCAGCGTTCGACTCCTGCCTCCAGCACGATAAAAAGACCTCAAATTCTGGGGTCTTTTTTCTTTTCATCAATTACCATTATCTTCCCCACAAACAAATTTTATACATTTCTACAATCTATAACTTTAATTAACATGAAAGAAAATAAACACAAACTTGGAGATAGAATTGTAATTCCAGTAGAAGCAATCGAATTTAATGTTGAAGGAAATACAATTTGGATCCACTCCAAACTTGGAGGAACATCTCTGAGAATAAAATGCACAGGCAAAATAAAGATTGACCAGTGTCAGAACAGTCCAATTTCTCACTCAGACATCTTGGTGAATGGAGATATTGATTTCTGTCTGGCAGAAGATGCTGAATAATTTATACATTCTATTTGTTCCACCTTTAATAACCATGAAAGAAGTTATGCAAACCACAATGATCGCTCTCCAAGTTAAACACAAGAAGTCAGAAGAAGTACAACTTATCAATCAAGCCAAACAAGGAACTGAAAGTGCTTTCAATGAACTTTACAGAAGGTATCATAAAAGTCTTAGACACTTCGGAGACAAGAAACTAATCGGCAAAATAGAGATGGATGCCGATGATTTCTGCCAGCAGGTCTTTGCCAAAGCTTTTCTCGCCATACATAGTTATCACCCTACATACAAGTTTTCAACCTGGCTCTTCCGAATAGGTTCAAATTTAATAATTGACCTATATAGAAAAAAGAAACTTGACTCAGTGGCAATTCCTGAAGGCTCAGAACATGAAGACTTCCTTACAGAGCAATTCAAAGATACCAACAGAATACCAATCGAACAACTTGTCAAAGAGGAAGATTTTCAATTTCTTCACTCAGTCATCAAACAACACTTGACAGGAAACCAACAGTTGGTCGTTACCGAGGTCTTCTTCAATGGAAAGAAACTGGATGAAGTTGCAAAAGAACTTGATATTCCTTTAAATACAGTCAAAGGTTTAATCTTCAGAGCCAAAGCAATCCTGAGAAAACACATCACGAGAGAAATGATAAGGAATTGAAAAATAACAGAAGAGGAGATTGAAAAATTGTAAAGAGCAACCAAGAATTAACTTGTTTCGTTCGAGTTATCAAACTGGGCACTGCTCATGCCCTCTATCGGTTAAGATAAACTTTCCGACTACATCAATCAATGGGTCTAAAGATAGACCTTATATTGCCTTCCTCTTCTGTCTGAAATAATTATAAGCATTGTCGAAACAAAAGTAAAGAAAATACGTAAATTTGTTTATAAAGTTATGACCATCGAGAAAAATATTGAATATGGTATTGGGAAATTTGCGATAACAAGCAACAGAATTATCATATCAGACCCAGGTTATGAGGAAGGAATTTGGTGTCAGGCAACCTTGGAGAATGTCATGAATGGAGACTATGTGGCCAGGGTAATTGAGACAAATCCAATAAACCCAAAAATCTCTGAAATAACAATAACTCACTCTGACTTCTTGTTCAAAAAACTGGACTTCTCCCTGACAGATGAAACCATTGGAATTGACTCAAATACAGTTGGTATTTTTGACAATGATCACTTCGAAACGGATAGAAAGAAAATAAATGCTGGTTCGATCTTTGGAAAGTTACCTCACTCAGTATTCACTCATGTCAGAAATGGATCCTATCCTCTTGCAACTGCAAAACAAAACAATAAAATCGTGGCTCTTAAAATTATTTTATTATAAAATTATACATTAATATTTATTTGGCTTTAACTCACAAGACATAAAAAAATGGAAATCACAATAAATACACAGGCTGAACTTGATTCAACCCCAAGAGATTTTAAAGGAACGATATATATTGATGGTGGAACACCATCAAATCCTCTTATTCTTAGAGTGAGCTTTGATGATGCAACAGTTATTATGAGAGGCAATGCAACTGCTGAACTTCGTGGCAATGCACACATAACATCCATGATAGATTCAAGCCACGTAACGAATATGTGGAGTTCAAGCCATATAACATACATGCGGGATTCAAGCCACGTAACGAATATGTATGGTTCAAGCCACATAACGAATATGAGGGATTCAAGCCACATAACGAATATGTGGGATTCAGGCCACATAACGAATATGATGGGTTCAAGCCATGTAACATATATGTATGATTCAAGCCATGTAACATATATGTATGATTCAAGCCATGTAACATATATGTATGATTCAAGCCACATAACATATATGTATGATTCAAGCAGGATTGAACACATGTATGCAGAGTCATCGGCCAATGCTTATGGTAAAAATAAGATTGTGACACATGGATATAACATCATAAAAACGAAGACTTCGAACAAAGACAATCTTGATCTGACTTTGAGCAAGAACTCGCAGTTGATTCTCGTTGCTGACTTCGAAGCAACCTTTGAGAGTTATCAGGAGAGGTATCCTGTTGAGGTGGTTGATGGCATTGCGGTGTTATATAAAGCTGTTCATAAGAGAGAAGATGGAGTCTTCTTCTCTGATTATGACAAGAAGTTCACGTATGCAATTGGTGAGAAGAAGACTCATGAGTGCTCTGCTTCAACAGAGCAAAGTTGCTCTGTTGGTCTTCATGTGAGTCATGAGGATTGGGTGTTGAATTTTGGAAGAGACTGGAGTGATCTGGCAATCCTTGAATGTCACGTGCCAATTGATAAAATCGTTGTCTCAAAAGACTGTGATGGAAAAATAAGAACAAGCGAACTCACTGTTGTCAGAGAGATTGGCAAAATTAAGAAATGACAAACTCTCCCTTATTCACTGTTTATTAATTAAAATTTTATTCTTATGATCTATTTATTTTTATTCACAATCGGAAGTTTCATCTGCATGGTCGGCACGGTGCTGTATTTCTGTGGGATAAATATCACTATTGGCAGGCGGGTTGGTTTTAGTATATCTCGCGTTAAAAAATTATACATTTACGTTTCAAAGAACTTTACCAAATAAGATGAAAGAGGAGATGTTTCTTCTCACAGAGGCAACCGATGAAGAAATTGAAATTGGCTGTGGTTCGGGAATCGAGTCGCAGGATAAACAAAAACATGGTGAGGCGCTTCCAATAGGACGGCCTGAGACCCATGAAGCCCAACCCATCGGCTTTGCCGTGGAAGGGTAGTTCACGAAGAAGCTTTAGAGGTTGGCTTACAAAAAACATTACAACTAATGTGAAATTTTTATACATTACTATAACAAGAGCTTTAATATTTATGATGACAATAGCAAATATAGAAGAGAAAAATATCTTCAAGAAATATAAGAGACCAGAAGAATTTGAACCTCTCAAAGGAAAAGTTAAAACAAACCACTTTGTTAAGTGTTTTATAACGTTTAATGATGACTCTAACCTTACAGTTGTCATGACATCGAGACAAAGGAATGCGATTGATAGAACAACTTTATTTAAGAAGATAAAAACAATCAGTGGTCAAGGATTGGTTATACCAAAAACAAAATAATCCAATGAACCAGACACACGCACAAAAATACCAGGAAACCTTTGAGAAGAAATACTTCACAATAATTGATGAGTTCGAGCCAACAGCAACAATCGAGAAACAAGCCTACATCAAATACGAAGTAAAGTTCAAGGATCATAGTACGATCACTTGCGTTATGACAAACATTCAACGTAAGGAAATTGAAAAACTCCCACTCTTCAAAGATATTTTGATGTTAAGGGGACTTGGTCACGTAAAAATTAAAGAACAAAAAACCATTATGAGAGAAACACAAACAACCATGGATGAGATGACTCTTGAAGATGTTATTCTTATTCGCAAAAATAACCTTCCTGTAACTCTGAGATCGGATGTTATTGACGTTAGGGAACATTGTTTTGAAGATGCTGGTTTTCCTATTGATAAGCAGGCTCACTTCAGACTTGAACAAAACATTGGAAAAAAATTATACATTTCAAGTTACGGAGAAAGAATTGGAAGACATTATATTGTACGGTTATCTGATCTCGATCTAAAAGACTCAACTGGAAACAAGGTTGATTCTGACAGAATACCAATTCCAATCAGCGCTTTGAAACCATACCTAATTCCACAAGAAGAGGTAGAGCTTGACATCATGAGAACCAAAACGAACAATCCTCATAGATTTGAAGAAAATCCAATAGAACTGCTTATTCTTAAGGAATGGCTTTATTTTAATAAAGATGATAAAGGAGAATCTGTTTACAGAGCCATAGCTTTTAATGTTGAAGATAGGAAAAATGCCTTCTTGAATTCAGAACAAGAGAAATTGATAAACTCTACAATACAATGGTTGGGCACACCAGTTGGAGTGGGATTCATGAGAAATCTTTTTAATAAAAAAGAAATAGAAAAGCTTTTATCGATAATAGCATTCTAAAATTGTGAAACCTTTTAAATGAAAATGATATGAACGGCTTTCTAAAAATAGAAGATAATATTATCGAAGTTG
>Ga0302300_1001682_pt1 | contig 12225 bp, 9 predicted proteins | sample III_Palsa_E1_1_FD_198756 | JGI IMG/M metagenome (GOLD analysis project Ga0302300, IMG submission 198756) | Peat permafrost microbial communities from Stordalen Mire near Abisko, Sweden - III_Palsa_E1_1 | ecosystem: Environmental > Terrestrial > Soil > Palsa > Peat permafrost | place: Sweden... | reverse complement strand
TAGCCAGATCGCTTTTAAATCATTCAAATTGTCCATGATCTTTAAATTTAATGGCCAGTTTTTCTTTTATCCTGTGAATTTTCACCCTTGTATTTCCATCGCTCAAACCAACTATGGATGCTATCTCGGCCTGCGGTAAGTCTTCCAAAACAAGCGAAATAATGATCCGTTCCATTTCTTCCAGTCCGGCAATAGCTTTGTATAAAAACACCAGCTTATCCTCCTGTGTTTCCTCCTGAACGGCAGGTAAATTATAGGGCAGTTCCACCTTGGTTACCCGTTTATTTTTTTCAACCGCCCTTAAACAATTATTGGTGGCGATACGGAATATCCAGGTACTTATTTTCGATTCATTCCTGAATGATGACAGATTCTTCCAAACCGAAATAAAGGTTTCCTGGGTGAGGTCTTTCGCTTGTTCGGCATCGTTCACATACCCCATGCACACCCGGAATATCTGGGGCGAATACAGCGAATATATTTCTTCAAAATCTGCCATTCAAAACTTTGATGAGGACTATGGTTATTTGTTAATGCGGGTTTAGATACGGCGTGTACCCAAATGTTACAGGTAATATAACTTCAACCATTCGTTTCGCAAATATTTTTCAATTTTTCTTTTATGTAGCCCATAAAATTATATCCGGCTACTAAAAAACTCTATTTTTACTACCAATCAACATCTGTTTATTATGACATATTTACCCTCATCCCATAGATATAAAAACATGCAATACCGCCGCTGCGGTAATAGCGGCATCATGCTCCCGGCGGTATCGTTGGGTTTATGGCACAATTTCGGGCATGTGGATGTGACCGAAAACTCCCGCAAAATTTTGCACCTGGCGTTTGACAGCGGCATCACCCATTTCGACCTGGCCAATAATTACGGGCCGCCACCCGGATCAGCGGAAGAAAATTTCGGCAGGATCTTAAAACAGGATTTCCACGCTTACCGCGATGAGATGATCATCTCAACAAAAGCCGGATATACCATGTGGGATGGCCCTTATGGCGATTGGGGCTCAAAAAAATATTTAGTTTCCAGTTTGGATCAGAGCCTTAAACGGATGGGGCTTGAATATGTAGATATCTTTTACCATCACCGGCCCGACCCGCAAACGCCACTGGAAGAAACCATGGGCGCGCTTGACCTGATTGTTCGCCAGGGCAAGGCTTTGTATGCAGGTATATCCAACTACTCTGCCGATGAAACCAAAAAAGCTATCGAGATATTAAAGCAATTAGGTACGCCATGTATCATCCATCAACCTAAATATTCAATGTTTGAGCGTTGGGTTGAAGGTGGCCTGATGGATGTATTGGGTGTTGAGGGTGTTGGCTGTATCCCGTTTTCTCCGCTGGCACAGGGCTTGTTAACTGATAAATATTTGCACGGCATACCCGAAGATTCAAGGGCTGCCAAACCAACCGGCTTTTTGCAAAAAGGCCAGATAACCCACAAGCGCTTAGAAGAAATAAAAAAGCTGAATGACCTGGCTATTAAACGCGGCCAAACACTGGCAGAAATGGCATTGGCCTGGATATTAAAAGACCCGCGCGTAACATCAGTTTTAGTTGGCGCCAGCAGGCCCGAGCAATTAGCCGATTCGCTAAAATGCCTTGATAACCTGGAGTTTTCAACAGAAGAACTGGCACATATTGAGGAAATACTGAAGTAAGCCCCACCCAACCCTCCCCGGTAGGGAGGGCTTTTAAAAAGATAAATGATGAAGCTAATTCTCTCCGCTAAATAGCGGAAAATTTAGAAGGGCTGTAAATTCAAAAGGAACGAAATGGAAAAAACAAAAAAAGTCTCCCCTACCGGGGGAGATTTAGAGAGGGCCAGCACTATTAACTGGGGTATTATAGGCTGTGGCGATGTTACCGAAATTAAAAGCGGCCCTGCATTCAGCAAAGTTACCGGCAGCAGTTTAGTGGCCGTAATGCGCCGCGATGCCGCCAAAGCCGCTGATTACGCCCAAAGGCACCAGGTTGGCAAATGGTATAGTGATGCGGAACTATTGTTAAATGACAACGAGCTAAACGCTATATACATTGCCACGCCGCCATCATCGCATCTTCAATATGCTTTGGATGCCTTAAATAGAGGCCTTAACGTTTATGTGGAGAAGCCTGTAACCCGCAACGCGGCAGAAGCCCAGCAAATGGCTGATGCCGTTAAACAAAGCAATTCCAAACTAACGGTTGCGCATTACCGCCGCGCATTGCCCATGTTTCTGCATGTTAAAGCTTTGTTGGATAATGGCACCATTGGCGAAGTGCGCACCGTACAAATAAGAATGTGGCAGGCCCCCAAGCCTGCGTTAGTTGCCGATGTGGAAACTAACTGGCGCGTACAGCCCGAACTATCAGGCGGTGGTTATTTTCATGACCTGGCCCCTCATCAGCTCGACCTGATGCTGTTTTATTTTGGCGAGCCTGAATATTCCAGCGGTTTCTCATTAAACCAATCCCACACCACCCCTGCCGACGACCATGTTACCGGGCAAATATTATTCAAAAATAAAGTAGTGGTAAATGGTTCCTGGTGCTTCAATGTAGCACAAAACGAAACCGCCGATACCTGCGAGATCATCGGCACAAAAGGTAAAATAACATTCCCGTTTTTTGGGAAACAGGTAGGCTGGAAAAATGAAACGGAAGAAAAAACCGTAACATTTATCCATCCCCAACATATACAGCAACCCATGATCGAAAAGATAGTTGCCTACTTTAAAGGTGAAGGGCCTAACCCTTGCACTATTGAAGAAGCGGTAACGCTGATGAAGGTGATGGATAGTTTTACAAATAAATAAAAACCAATGGATACTATACAATTGTCCAACCTACCTGTGCCCGCAGTTGATGTACTTAAGCCGTCAAAAGAGTTTAAAAAACAAGTATTAAACGTTATTAATGCAATTGTTTCTTTTGCTATAGTTTATATATTGCTTTTTTTCTCGGCTATAATCATTGCCTGTGCTATGGCTGCCGCGGGTTATCTGATGATTACAAATGTTAGCATGTTTATTGTTATGATACTTGGCTTGGGCTTAATCTTATCAGGCGCAATGCTGGTATTTTTTCTAATAAAATTTCTGTTTACTAAAAGTGCGCCCACATCACTCCGCTATGAAGTTACCAAAACAGATCAACCCCAATTATTTGATTTTATACACCAGCTAACTACTGAAGCAGGAGCCCCCTTCCCAAAACACATTTATTTGACCCCAGAGGTAAATGCAAGCGTATTTTTTGACTCCAGTTTTTGGAGTATGTTTTTCCCTGTAAAAAAGAACCTGAATATTGGTCTCGCACTGGTAAACACACTAAATCAATCTGAGTTCAGGGCAGTTTTGGCTCACGAGTTTGGGCATTTTTCTCAACGCAGCATGCGGTTTGGTAGCTATGTTTACAGTTTAAACAAGGTTATATACAACGTTTTATATCAAAATAAAGGCTATGATAAAATGCTAAATGCTTGGTCAAGGTGGCATAATGTTTTGCGGTTGACAGCTATTTTAAACGTTAAAATTGTAAAGTGTATTCAATACGTATTAAAAAAAATGTATGTGAATATAAATAAGAACCATATGGCCCTCTCACGCGAAATGGAGTTTCATGCCGATGTTATGGCTGCATATTATACCGGAGCAAATAATATGGCTTCTGCGCTAAGGCGTCTCGATGCCGGCGGTAATAGTTATAGCACATTATTGGGATTTTTAAATAATAAATTAACTGAAGGATATTGCGCAACAAATATTTACCCTATGCAATTAATTGTTTTAAAACGCTTTGCTGTTGAACACCACCTAAAAATTGATGATAATGACTTACCGGTGATCAATACAGATATTGCAGCGTTAAAAAACTCAAGGGTAATTATACAGGATCAATGGTCATCGCATCCAACTACTAATGATCGCATAGAGAACGTTAACAAACTCGACATCATAGCCGAACCCATTAATAAACCCGCGTGGTTACTTTTCAAGGACATTACACACCTGCAGGAGCATTTTACCAAACAATTATATGCCTCAGTAAACAACTATAAAGATTTGAAAATTATTGATACCGATACCTTCAATAAAAGTTTCGAGGATGAGATAAAGGCTACAACTTATAATAAAACCTACAAAGGTTTTTATGATGCCCGGTTAATAACTGCTTTTGATATTGATGACGCAATAACAAATAAAAAAGCTGTACCACATACTACATTTGCCGATCTGTTTAGTATTGTTAATTGCAATTTGCCAAAAGCTATTACAGGCATGCAAAGCGATATTCAATTACTTGATGCTATCAATAACAACACAACCGATGAGATCAATACATTCGATTTTGAGGGCATAAAATATCAACGCTATGATGCAGAAAAAATAAAAAACATCATTAGTGAGCAACTTAAAACAGCACAACAGCAATTAGCCGATCTAGACGAAAAAATATTCATTTTCTTTTATAATGCTAATTCTAATGCTGCAATGCAGCAATCATTAATTGATCAATACAAAAAAATATTCCGTTATCAGGAACTTGCCAAACTGGATTATGAAACCTATAACAATATAATGAGTGAAATTAGCCCCATCTATTCCAAAATGGGAGTAAACGCTATTTATGATACTTTAAATAAAGTTTATGATACAGAAAAAACGGTTAAGGCGCGCATTAAAGAAGTACTCGCTGATAGTGAGATCACATCTTATATAAACGAAGTACAAAAAAAAGCTATTGATAAATACCTGTCAAAAAACTGGATATATTATATTGAGCCCTCCTATGATAATAATGCTATAAATGCATTCACAGACGGAATGAATGCCTATGTTGCTGTAATATCTGAACGAAATTTTCAAATAAAAAAATCGACATTTGATTTTCAGCTAACATTATAATACATAATAACCGGGTAAAACAAATTCAAATAAACCTCTCTCATTGCAGAAGTGAGGTTTATTCAAAAGCTAATTTTTAAAAAGTCTCCCCCACAGGCGGTGATTAGTCATATTACTATCTGTTTCTATTCTAAAGGTATTCATGAAGACTGCGCCATTTAGAGGGAGTTATTTCTTCGGCGCCCTGGCGCCTTCTTTGCGTGCTTCTGATAAACCTATTGCCACTGCCTGTTTCTTACTGGTAACTTTTTTACCGCTGCCGCTTTTTAGCGTACCTTCTTTCATTTCGTGCATGGTTTTTTCAACTTTTTCCCCTGCTTTTTCTGAATACTTTGCCATAATGTTTTAATTTATTAGATGTATAATAATACATGCAAAATATTTGCCAATTAATTATTTAACATCCTCAACACGCAAACATTTTGCTATTTTTATCTATTTGTGCTTCAATAATGTTTAACTTCAAAACATATAAACAGTAAGGATGTTACTCAACTAATTTTAAATCCCCCTAATATATGACCGTAAAAAAACTTACCACACCATTTTATGAAAAGCTATCATTAGTACTCGTGGGCATCATAGCCCTGGGTTACCTGGTTATACAGGCTAAAGAAGTGCTTGACCCCATGATGTTTGGGTTTTTATTTGCCATACTGTTACTGCCCGTATCAAACTTCTTCGAACGGAAATGCCGTTTGCCACGCAGCGCCTCCTCACTTTTATCCATACTATTGTTCATAGGTTTTGTTTTTGGGGTGATGTACCTGGTGGGATCGCAAATATCAAACCTTGCCAGCGACTGGCCGCAACTTAAAACACAGGTTTTACAATCAGTTAGCGATCTGCAGGATTGGGTAACCCATGCCTTTCATATCAATGCCGCCAAGCAAATGACCTATGTGAACAACACTACCAAGAAAATAATAGCGGCAGGTACCGATGTTTTGGGAACAACCTTTGGGGCCATATCATCACTAATGCTGTTTTATGTTTTTATATTGATATTCACCTTCTTCATATTGTTTTACCGCCGCCTGTTGCTACGTTTTATGGTGTGGGTGTTTAATGAGGATAACTCCTCTACCGTATTCGATATCATCGAGAATATACAAACTATTTTAAGACAATACATCCTTGGTTTACTGCTCGAAATGGCCATAGTTGCCACCGTGGCCTGTACCGTATTCTGGATCATCGGTATTAAATACGCCGTTTTGCTTGGCCTTATTGTGGGGCTGTTTAATATTATACCGTATATCGGCATCTTTACCGCGCTGCTGCTCAGCAGTATCATCACATTTGCAACCGGTAGCGTAAACCAGGCCTTGGGGGTAGCCGTAAGTGTAATTGGTATTCACGCGGTTGATTCAAATCTGCTATTGCCTACCGTGGTAGGTTCAAAAGTAAGGCTTAACGCACTGGTTACCTTTTTAGGTATTGTTTTTGGCGAAATGATATGGGGCTTATCGGGCATGTTCCTGTCTATCCCCACTATTGCCATAATGAAGATAATATTCGACCGCATTGAAAGCTTAAAGCCCTGGGGATTTTTGTTAGGCGGCACTTATGAGTACAAAAAATCAGCCGAGAAAAAGATGAAAACGGAATAGGTATTATTTTACGGCCTGGTAAACACGTATAAAAATTGCTACTCCATAAGCTATCAACACCAGCGTATTTACCACTAACAGCCAGTTAAGGTCGGTTATTTTGTATTTTTTAATAGTACAGGTAACTAACAGGCCAATAAACCCTGCTATCAATATAGCCGGAAATACCAGCGTCCATTTTTGGTGGATAACAAAATTAAATTGTTGTAATTTGGCATTATCGCCTTCAAAAAATGGCACAAGCGCAATCAGCATTAAAAAAAGGAATAGCCGTACAACAACCTTGGCCGCAATTTGACTGGTTTTCATGATCGCGCTAAATTAAAAATAAAATTTATTGAAAATATGTTTCGTTACCGCCCTTTATTAACTGTAGTATGTTTTTTACTGTTACCGGGTATAGCACTTTCCCAAATTAAAGGTAACAGTACTTTCAGGATAATACCGCTTGGTGTAATGGGCGGTATAGATGAAAGCAACCTATCGGCATATATGGTGGCCGCGACAGGCACAAATAACTATGTTTGCCTGGATGCGGGTACACTGCATTATGGTATTGAAAGAGCTATTGATCATAAAGTATTCGCTATCCCTGCGGAACAGGTGTTAAGGCAATACATTAAAGGGTACTTTATTTCGCACGCGCACCTTGATCATATCGCCGGGCTTATCATCAACTCACCGGATGATACTGCAAAAACCATATACGCGCTGGGCAGCACTATCGAAACTATCAAGAAAGATTATTTTACCTGGGAAAGCTGGGCCAATTTCGCCGATGATGGCGAAGCACCAGCACTGAAAAAATATCACTATCAAATACTTGCCCCCGATACTACCATCAGCATAAAAAATACAGCGATGACGGTTAAGGCATTCCCGCTAAGCCACTCCAATTTAACAAGTACCGCTTTTTTACTAAATAGTAACGGTGCCTATATTTTATATTTGGGCGATACCGGGCCCGATGAGATTGAAAAAAGCTATAACCTGCACATTTTATGGCAGGCCATTGCTCCATTAGTAAAAAACAGGACACTTAAGGCCATCATGATAGAAACTTCTTTCCCAGATGAACAGCCTGATAAAACCGTATTCGGCCACCTTACCCCACGCTGGTTGATGAACGAAATGCATGACCTTGCCGCTTTAACAGGCAATAGCTCGCTCAAAGGCTTTAAGGTGATCATTACCCATGTTAAACCGCCATTAACCAATATCACTACATTAAAAACGCAGCTCAAGGCCGAAAACGACCTGCAATTAAACCTCATATTCCCCCAGCAAGGCAGGGCTATTGATCTGTAATTATATTCCTGGTTTATAATACTCAACTGATAAGTGATCACTTACTGCTTTGTTCGATATGCTAAAAATAAATTGCTGATTTTTACATAGAAAATCAATTTAGCACTTATATTAGCACTACAATTATAAAAGCCAGTTAATTAATTCTTACCGTTCACTAAACCGTGTATGATTGGTAGCAATATCAATAAAAAAATGCTGTGTGTGCTGGTCTTACTGGCCAACATTGCTATTGTATATGCGCAAAACCCGGTAATAACCCCAAAAAAACAGCCTATAGTTTTCCAGCTTGATAATACCGGTGCTTTTTACGTAACACTTAATGACGTTGCCACTGTTACACCTGATGCTACCGACCCAAACCCTATCATAACTATTAGCCCATCGGTATTTACCTGTATCGACAGGGGCCTGCAAAAAGTTGCTGTTAGCGTAAGTGATGCGCCTCCGCAGGTAACATTCAATAACCCTACGGGTATTGTTACAGATGCTACAGGTAACTTTTACATTACCGATGCAGGCAACCATAAAATACGCAAAATAGCTGTTAACGGCGATGTTACTGATTTTGCAGGCAGCGGCAACGTAGGTATTAATGATGGTTTAGGCACTGTCGCCAGCTTTGATACCCCCGAAGGCATAGCTATAGATGCTGCCGGTAATTTATATGTTACCGATGTTAAGGCCGGGCTGATAAGAAAGATAGGCCCGGCAGGCCTGGTAACTACCCTGGCCGGCACTGCCTATAGTACCGCTAACGACCAGGGAACAGGCCTGGGTGTAAGTTTTGATGAACCATACGGCATAGCCGTTGATAGCCAGGGGAATTTATATGTATGCGATGCCATAGCTAATAAAATAAAAAAAGTAAGCCCCACAGGCTTTACAACAACATTTGCGGGCAGTACAAAAAGTTATGCCGATGGCACAGGAACGGCTGCTGAATTTAGTTTGCCAACAGGTATTACTATTGATGCCGCGGGCAATTTGTATGTTGCCGATACTTTTAATGAGCGGATAAGAAAAATAACACCAGCCGGAGTGGTTACTACTTTAGCAGGTAACGGGGCCACAGGTTTGTATGATGCCGCCGCAGGGTCTGCACTTTTTAACATGCCTTATAACTTAATTGTTGCCGCCAACGGTGATATATATGTGGCAGATACCCAAAACGAAGCTATCAGGAAAATTTCAAACGGGCAGGTTACAACTCTTGCCGGTAATGGCATAAAGGGCGACCAGATAGGCCCCGGGGTGACAATTTCACCGCAACCTCCCGGCGCGGAATTTAATACGCCCGAGGGCCTGGCCTTTGATGCCGCCGGTAGCTTATATGTGTGCGATGTAAATAATAACAGGATCAAAAAAATAACGCCCAATTCCATTGTAGCGTATTTTGCCGGTACCGAAACTCCCGGATCAACCAACGGCACCATCGTAGCAAAAAACTATCCGTTGGCGACGGATACCATTGCCGTAACCGTTGAAACCACTTTAAAGATCACCACAAAATATGATGATGTGCATTTGGCAACGTGTGTTACAACCATGCCCGATTTTGCAACTGCAAGGCCGCCGCAAACTACCGATAATTGTAATGATAATATCGTTGCTCATCAATCGCCTGCGCCGGGTACGCCATTAACCAGTTACTCAACCACACCTGTTTATATAATTATTGAAGATGCTACCGGTAAATACGACAGCACACAATTTAACGTATATACTAAAAACCTTGTTTTGCCACCAACGGTATCCATAACGCCATCAATCCTAAATGCTGTTTGTCCGGCTACGCCGGTGTCATTCTCAGCAACAACCACCAACGCTGATAGTGTTACCTATCAATGGCAGGTGAACGGCAATAACCAGGGCAGTAACGATTCCACATTCACAAGCGTTTTTAACAATGGCGATATAGTAACCTGCAACATCATAAGCAAATCATGCTCCACGCCGGCATCAAGCAAGCCCGATACGGTAAGTGTCGCGGAAAAGCCAACCATTAGCTTTGCTGCTGGTAGCACTACCATAAAAAATGGCAGCAGCATACAATTAAACCCTATTATAAGCGGCAATATAGCAAGCTATAAATGGAGCCCTGCCACCGGCTTAAGCAACGACACCATCCCTAACCCCATAGCAACGCCGGAAAAAACCACTACTTATCAGCTAAATGTGGCAAATACAAGCGGCTGCGATACTACCGGCAGCATTACCATAAATGTGGTTAGCTATGTGGTTATTCCAAATTTACCCCAAATGGTGATGGCATTAATGATCTGTGGAATATTACAGGGCTGGTGTTATACCCTAATTGTACAGTATCCATATATAACCGCTATGGATCGTTGGTTTATCACTCCATAGGTTACGCCAAATCATGGGATGGTACTTATAACCGCAGCCCGCTGCCTGTTGGCACCTATTACTACATTGTCGATCTGAAAAATGGCACACCGGCCATGTCGGGGCCGCTTACGCTTTTAAGGTAAACCTGCCATTATATATATGCTAACTTACTATAGGTCAGTAGAAATACGGAGATTTTTTAACAATTTACAGCAGCAAATTAATACGCATTGTATAGTTTATGATGCCAGCAATAATCATGCGCATAATTAAAATTCTGCAACACTGCTTATCTACCCTTCTTCTAAGCTGATCAAGGGGCACTTTTCGCCATCTTTTAAAGACCGTTAATAACTGATTATTAGCGGCTTACTATTTGCTCACTATTTATTAGTATGCGAAACATTGCTTTCTTTTTAGTTAAATAATTATTTTTTTGGCAACTTGTTGTATTTTATTCCGTATACAGGTGAGTATGAAGGGCTTTGTTAATATACCAAAAACTATTTATGTTAAGCTGTGCAGGCATTGTGGGGCCCGCCCTATTATCGCGTTAGCAGGCAAAGGCGAATATGTAGTTAAATGCCCTGTAAGCGATAACCACTACCAAACTACACCCGGGTTGATAGACCTGGAGGATTGGAATATGCATAACAAAACCCCGTCAGCAAACGAATATAATCTAAAGCCGATGCAGGGCATTCATTCATAATACTTATCTTTAATATACCATAAACAAATATTACCCTGTTTATATTAATGAACAAGCTGAAACAATTAGTGGGGTTAGATGATCCTGAACTATCATTAGAGAACAAGCTTTTCAATGCTGTTTCTTTAATTATCGGCCTGTACATGCTGCTTTCATTGTTTATTAATATCATACTTGGTTTTAGTATTTATCTGGATATTATAACTTTAGTTATAGCGGCCTTATCGGCATTTGCATACTACCAAAACAGGTTTAAAGGCTATAATGAAACTATAGTATTAATATATGTAAGCATAGGCATAATATCTTTTGTACCGGGTTGGTTTTACAATGGCGGTGTAGAAGGTTCCACCCCGCAGGAAGGCGTTTTTTTAACTGCCTTAGTTGTAATACTGGTAAGGCGCAAATACCACCTGTTTTTTATTGGCGTTTTAATTATCGCGTTTTTAGGCTGTTATATAACCGAAAAATATTACCCGCAGCTGGTAAGCCTGCCGCAAAGTAATTCCGCAAAAGAATCAGATCTGATGACATCGGCGGTGATGGATATAGTGATCATAGGCCTGTTGATAAGCGTTTTAAAGAAAAGCCACGAAACTGATAAAAGCCTATTGGTTAAACAGAGCGAAGAATTACGCTCGTCACAAACCGAGCTTTATGCAGCTAAAGATCAGGCAGAGGCGGCGACATTTGCTAAATCGAATTTTTTGGCAAACATGAGTCACGAGATCCGTACCCCTTTAAATGGGATTATCGGAACAGCCCAGCTATTATCACGCTCGCCACTTCTGCCCGATCAGAAGGAGTTGCTGCAAACCCTGCAATCGAGCAGTAACCTGCTCATTAATATCATTAGCGATATACTGGATCTTTCAAAGATCGAAGCTGATAAATTAGTACTTATACCAGCCGCTTTTAATATCCATGAATGTATAAAAACGGTTATTGGCATCTGCCAGCCCGGCATTGAGAACGGGGATAAGAATATTGAGCTTAATTATACCATTGATAATAAGCTGGCAAAGTATGTAAGCGCGGATGAAAGCCGGTTACAGCAAATTTTAGTTAACCTGATAGGCAATGCCATTAAATTTACCGATGAAGGGTTCGTTAACTTAAATGTGGTTGTTGCTGATAACAAGGATGGCGTACAGGAAGTTATCTTTAATGTTATTGATAGTGGCATTGGTATCAGCAACGAGTCGCTGGTGCAGTTGTTTAAGCCTTTTACACAGGTTAATACCACCGCTTTAAGAAAATATGGCGGTACAGGCCTGGGGCTGTCTATATGCAAAAAACTGGTTGAAATGATGAACGGGAGAATGTGGGT
>Ga0302300_1001681_pt1 | contig 12225 bp, 1 predicted proteins | sample III_Palsa_E1_1_FD_198756 | JGI IMG/M metagenome (GOLD analysis project Ga0302300, IMG submission 198756) | Peat permafrost microbial communities from Stordalen Mire near Abisko, Sweden - III_Palsa_E1_1 | ecosystem: Environmental > Terrestrial > Soil > Palsa > Peat permafrost | place: Sweden... | reverse complement strand
TGGTGATGGTATCTACGGCACTATCGATGCGGAATATGCTTACCGAGTATATGCTAATGGGCAACAGGGAGTTTTGCTTATTAACTGGATTGCTGCATTTTCTACATTTCCCCAGGTTGAGAGATATGCAGATAGAGAAAAATGGGAATACAAAAAATATGATGCAAGATTCATTTTAGTATCGCCCAATACTCTACATCCGGCTGAAAAGACCTATTTTCCTAGTAAAAGGACGGAATTACCTGCTTATGCGGAGATGGTAGTTTCCTCTGAAGCTGCCTGCTTACCTCGTTATCAAGTAACATTACGAGCTGTCTTGCCCCCCATGATCACCCCTTCTTTGAGTGATTTTAATTATCAAGTAGCCGAAAATTGTGAACGTGCTCAACGGTCTTTGGTTGCTTTTTACTACTTTATGAAAGCCAAAAATCAAGGCCATGCTAACGCTCAACAAAAGATAGATGAGTTATTACGGTTAAATCCAAATTTTCAGGAGTTATTTGGATTTAAAAAATAATATATTTATAACAGTAGTTGCTTATACAAGCGAGCAAATGATTAATTTCTTAAAAGAAATATAACTCTACATTAACAAGGAAGAAATTTATGATATATGAAAAATTTAGAGTATACGAAAATGATAAGGAAATATTTATTTTCATCCTTGCATATGTTTTAGGGGAAAATTTTATTGCTGAAGATATGTTAGGCTTTGCAAAAACCCCTAATAATTTTGATTATGTTGGCGAAATAAATCAATTTTTGTTATACGCTTTAGAAGCTGTAAATACTATAGAAGGAGCAAGGGAAAAGTATTTAAAAGTAATACTTGATGGTAAGAAAGATATTTCTCAATATATTACACTTTATAAAAAAATAAAAGCTATTAGCTTAGAAGAACAATCCATCTCAAATGAAGTAATTAATGAAATTTTTGATGAAATAAGAGAAAAACCATTGTTTCTTTTACCTCTCCTGGAAGAACCCGAGGGTTCAGTAATCCTTAAGGGTGAAAAGTGTGGAGAGAATAATTTTGTTTTAAATTTATTTATTGATCATGACGATTTTCAGACCGAATTACCCATTCGGTTTTTAAAGAAAGATAATTTTGTAGAAATAGAGAGAGCCGCTTGTCTAACTTATACTTACAATAACTTAACCAATTTTTACACCGATATAAAAGCATTAATCATTTTATCACTTGCTAAAACAAAGGAAGAAAAGGAAACTAGCGTTAAAATTAAGCCGGCTGACTTTTTTAGAGTATTTGAGCACTTCTATTATGAATTTACTTCTAAAAAATGTACTTATATTCCCCATAAAATCAAACCTGTTGATGTTAAAAATCATGCCGCTTTCCTTCCCCTAAAAAAGGGTATATCGAGAACGTGGAAAATGGGATTGTTTTTATTGAGACAACATATTAACAAAGTCGAATATCCTATTTTTGAGGCACTAATATATCAAACTATTTTGAAAGTCATATTACATGAAACTTGGTTAACACTTTTGCAGGATATGCCTCTTGGCTCTTGGTTGATTGAACAATCAGCTATGGATCATTTTGTTCGTATAGAAAAACTGATTAGTGATCAACCAGAAAAGCAAAATGACTTAATTCTGTTATTAAAAGATTCATTACCAGCTATAAAACGTAGTACGTTAATTCGAGAAAATTATTTTAAAATTAGTTTTCTTAATCAATATAAAATTTCACCTGCGGAAATAAAACAATCATTTTTTGATCTTAAAAAATTTAAAGAAAGTAGCCAAAAATTTCTTTTAATATCATCCAATATGCGTCATATTAATACGACACAACCAATTCTTAGATTAAATTATACCCTAGAGGAATTGATTCCTCTTTTTAAGGAAATATCTAAACGTTTCCACCAACAACCTTTGCAGTTAGGTTTCATAACAGCGCAGATTTTGAATCGAGTAAATTTATCTAGAAATGATAATTTTCTTGACTATAATATACTTCCTGCCTATTTTGAAACTTTAAATCATATGATCATAGCAGTGCAAGCTGCCATCACGATTTCTAAAGCTCCTAGTTTATGGTTAAGTTTTTTATCAGCTTTAGCTATTGGACACTATATAAGTTGCCATATGGGAAATGTGGAAAGTGAAATATTAAAACAATATACAGTTGAAACTTCTTTATTAGAAGAATTGTTGAAACAACTTCCAAGTATTTGGTTAGAGCCTGAAATAAAACGTCTAAATCAATTAAAGGAATACTTTGATCTCAACGGAAAAGATAAGCCTAAATTAGGTTATTACTATCTTGACATAAGTGAAGACAAAGATGCTACAGAAGGTTTAGATAAAATTAGTGTCAACCAAAATTTCTTGGATTCGGCTAATTTTTTAATTGCGCAAAATAAGATAGAAGATATTGCTAATAGATCACCCGCAACATTACTAGAATTAATAGACTATAGTATTTCTCTACCGGAAGTCATTGAAGGTAAGCTAGGGTTATCTGAGATATTTGTAACTAACACAGTCTTTCTATTTAACTCTGAAGAATCAAGATATGAAATTTCCTCTAAGTATGAAATAGGTTCAATTTTCGAAATAGGGTTTGCGAAGATAACTCTGAGACGAGAGGTACTAGATGCTTGGAACATGAATGCAAAAAAATGGGCTTTGAAAATTAACTATGACACTTCATTAAGAGAACTTGAAGAAGTGCAGGAACAGGTGGAAAATTTTTCTGGCAGAGATATTGCTGCCATTAACCAACGACTTTTTTATTTACTTTATTTTTATTTAGGTAGAGCTTATCTTGATGCGAAAAATCTTAAAAATGCCAGGAAATATTTTGAAGCAGCTGCAGAGATTGACTCCAATCAAGCTAGTCAAACCCCGTGGTTGGCTTACAATTCTTTATTATGTTATGCCGAAAAAAGTAATAGGGCTGCATTCCTTACATCGCTTGAGAAGTTAAAGGCATCATCAGATGAAATAACATTTTTTATAACTCTATTTGAACATAGAATAGCTGCTGACCGAGTTAATTTGGATAATATAAAAGAGCTTTTTGCTCGAACTTCTTCAGGGCATATTAAAGAGTATAAAAAATACTTAACTTTGAAATTAAGTTTTGGTAAGATTACCCACCCTCTATTTCAATTAAGTGAATGTTATAGGCATTTTCACGAACTTTACATAATGATAATAAGTAAGATGGTGAACCTTTTTCAACAACCTCCAAATAATAGTACATGGTCTGCGCAACTAGTATTAAAAGAAGAGAAAGTACGAGATGCGCAAAAGCGTAAATGGAACACTTTCTCTTCTCAAAAAGAAAAAGAATATTACTATAGCTATATTGCGTTTAATAATGTACTGCAAATAGAATTTAAGAAAATAACTTTTAATTTATGGAACGGTTCTTTATTAGCGAATCGCTTTGTGACTCTTCTAGACGAGAAAAAAGCAGATACTTCCTTAAAAGATAATAGGAAAAAGTCTACAGCAATTCAAGAAAAATTGCTTTCAGAAGGAATGTCTATAAAGATGATATATGAGGTAATTAACAATCGCTATTACCGAAAAAGGATTTATCCAAAAGATATTGAAATTGAAAATGCTACACTAGCTGCTCATATATTTAGAAATAAAGAGCTAAACATTACTAAAAAACAGCAAGAGTTGTTTGCAATTCAAATTTTTGAATCTCTAACCCTATATAATGTGCTTGATCTTTTTTTAGCCAGCCCCCAGTATTTAGAAGACGCTTTATACCGAACCTATCTTATGATTTTGTTGTTTGAAGGTAAGGTTATAGATAGTCATGCTCGAGTATCTTTATCAGAATATTTTTTTAATTTTTTATGCGAAGAGTTGAGAAAAAATCAATATATCTATGATAGCTCTACTTTGCTAGAGTTGTGCTATATTTTATACGCATTAACAACTTTTATGAAAAGTAAAAATGTGCTTTATCGCTTACACGATATTTTTATCCTTTTACAAAAAAATAGAAAAATGAGTGAAGAAGAGAAAATTCACTTGGCGCATCACCAAGTAGCTGTATTGCATAATTTTTGCATGTTATTTCCATTATTGACTGATGATGACAAGATAATGATTTTAATAAACTGGATAAAATTATTTACAATAAATTTACAAAAAAAAGAGGTTATTGAAAATAATATTTTATTGTTTAACTCTTATAACATGCTAGAACAATTTAAATTTATTGCTTTTGGTATTTTTAAAAAAATGGTGCCTGAATATCAAAACAGAATTTTAATCTCAATTGCAAAAAGCATATTGGGGGACAACTATATTGTTGATAATATAGAAATTGATAACTATATTGCTAGAATTAATAGTGATCAATTGCATATTGGTTTTTTACAAATGAAAATATGGCGTTCTCATGACCTCATTGAAACTTCTTTGCCAGTAATTTGTAATGAAAAGTTAGCTAGTATAGTAAATATCAAGATTGAAACTAATTTCTATATTCGAATGGCTAAAAATTTATCATGTTATGAAACAGCTGATGGCAAACTGAAAATTTTTGGAAACGAGTATGCTATAGAATGCATACAGCTAGAGTACACCAATAATGTTTCTCTTTGCTGGCTACCTGATTGGAGAAAGTATTTGACTGCTAATCTTCCTATACCCCTAGAAAAGCAATATGAGGTTTTTATTAATTTACAATCAAACGAAATGTTTTGGGTTGATCACGGACAATTAACTTTTTATTTTCATCCTGAAAGAGGGTTAAGAGAACTTAAGCAGTCCATTGCTCTATTTGTTTCTAGTACAACAGCAACTCCAATGTCCTTTCCTCAATTTGAATTACGAGATCATGCAGATCTAATTTTTCCTAAAAAAAGCGTTTCTGCCCTAAGATGGGTGACTGGTTCTAGCATCCCGCATTTTCCCTATTTAAATTTGCCTTCTTTTCGATGTGGTTTCGCTCCAATTCAACAAGCATGTTTATGGTTAAAAGATAGTAATTCTCAGGAGGTCTCAGAAATTTTATTTGAAAAATATTACTATCAGGATAATAAACTAAGACTAATATATAAAGATGGTGTTTGGAAAATTGAAAAACAATTATATTTAGAAATTCCAGTAGATCCAAATGACTTGATTTTTTTTAAGTCTTTAAAGTTAATTCAACATGGGTTTTCTACTTTTATCCCGGTAAAAAATATATTCCATAATAATAATGGGTTTTTGGTGTGGTACAAACCATTAATCAACGAAGATATGGCTGAATTTGTTTATGAGCGGCAAGAAGTTCTATTATATTATTTTAATAATGAAGGTGAGATTTTTACAGATGATTGCGATAGTTATGCATTTTTAGCTTATTTATATTTCATGCATGGGTGCTATGATGAAACTTTTAATACTTTAACAGCATTGTCGGAAAAAACATTAACTGAAAAAGGCATATGTTCTTTGTTATGGTTAAGCGAGCATACGATTGAGATCCATCCTTTTGCTATAGCTTGTCGATTACTTGCTGGTATTTTATTACTATCCTGTGCGTCATCTTATTTAAATGATGCCAGATTTTTAGAAAACATATCTAATGACTTATTAAATTATTATGAAGCAAAACACATTTGGCTTGTGCACTTTGTAGATATGGAGCGTTATTTTAAACAATATTCATTTTATTTTGACAGAGTAGTCAATAAAATTTTGGAAAATACAAATAATGGCCATATTGGTTATGATGAAACATTAGTTAACCTGTTGCTTAATTTACAGCATATTTCCTCAGTATATCAAAAGGAGCAGATGTGGTTTATTTCACAGACTGCACATAACAATCAATCTATTGCTAATTATTTTAATAAAGAGTTACCTACAAATAGTGTTTCTAAACGATTTGAAGATTTCTCTCAGAGAACTGAGCTGGAAATCATATTAGCTAACCAGTATTCAACATGGGAAGAATACTATACTATATTTCTTTATGGATTGGCAAAAACTTATGATACCAAAGATTTTGAGAAATGGGCGCGAATGTTTTTACGCAGCGCATCTATGGATAAAGATGGTTCATTTATTATTTTATCCATTCATGAATCTTTATATAAATGGAGTGAATCATTAGAAATGATGCTGCATAGTCATTCTTTTCGTCATGTGTTCTCTTCTATTTCACCAATAGGAAAAAATGAACTACTTTTTACCTTAATAAAAGATATTATGGAAGAAAATAATGATTTTAATAAATTTAATCATCAAAAAATATCCCAAAAGATTAAACTGCTGAAGGGTCATTATTCTATTGCTGAAATGCTGGTATTGCCTGAACCTCCTAATAATACTAGCATTCCAATGCCTGTTTGTAATGAGTCTATAATATTGAGCGGCTCTACTGTGAATTGGGATAAACTCTCTGGAATCACGCAGCTAATTTTTAATGGTTTATCGAAATATCTTGTTCTCGATATTCATGGAGAGTTGCCAGCAATTCCACGTATACCAGAGGCACATTACTATGTTGAACATCGTAAAAATGTAGCTGCAACAAATAGGTTTAATATCAGAACTGATTTTTTAAAAAGCTCATTTATAGACCATGACATGTGTGCTAGACAAGGTTTGGCATCTATAACTCGAGTTAACTCCTGGTCATTAACTCAGTCCATAACGCAACAATCTCAATTAAGCACACTACTAATAGAATTAATAAATAAGCTTGAAAGCAATATTAAGTCGCTTAAAGATCATCTTCTAGTTAATTCGGTATATGATATTGTTACCCACAACGCTTTTGCACAAGCTTTTAAAAAACTTAAGCAAGAAATAGGTATTTCTACATTTGAAAAAATTAAACAAGCAATTCTATATGAACTTTGGGTAGAGGAAAGTAACGTTGCTTGTTTTTTAGAAATTATTTACTTGATTTCAATCCAAAAAGCTTTGAAAAGAGCATCAAACTGCTTTTCAGCTAACTTTATTAGCCAAGTAGAAATAATAGAATTTTTATCCTCACTACTACTCAGAACCAATACCCAAAGTGATAGTGGAAATTTTAACAATACCGAGAATCTGAAACTTGCTGTAAGTTTTTGTTTACTGGAGATAGGATCTTCAAAGCAAGGTATATTTTTGAAAGGAAAACAAATTCATACATTACGCGCTTTATATCAACATTTAAATAGCACTGACCAAACTGACTTACTTATGCAACGAGTAATGGGTTTTGGAAAAACTAAAATTATTGGAGTGGCAAATAATTATCTAAAAGCTAATGGCAAATGGATGTCTATGGTAATTGTTCCTAAATCTCTATATCATACAAACCTCAATGACATGGCAATTTCATCCATAATTACATTTAGACAAAAACTTAATACTTTCTCTTTCATGAGGCAAGATACTATTTCTTTAGAGAAATTACAGGATATATATTTTATATTAAAGCGATCATTGGAATATCATCAAAGTGTATTGGTCACAGCAGAAACTCTGCATGCACTTCGTCTTTCTTATTATGATTGCTTGTATATTATAAATTCAAATGCTGCGTCAGAAGTTAGTAAGCATGTCGAATTAATTCCCTGGTACCAACAAATTTTAATGATCTTTAAAAACCATACACTTCCTACCATTGATGAATGTGATTGGGTATTAAGTTGCCGTAGGGATGTTAATTATAGTATTGGTGCTAGAAATGGTAAATTTACTGAATGGGAAATTAAACTCATTTTAGCTATCTATCGTTATTTAGCAGATAGTAATTCTCATTTATCAACTACAATAGGATCAGGTTGGTTACAAAAGAATTTACAAAGTTTTTTATCGAAGAAATGTTACGAGAAACTATTAGCTGAAAAAATAGTCTATCATCTTATTGAAAGTTGTTTTGAGCCTTTTTTTCATGAATTTATTGTTTTTAATTTATCGAATATACCGAGAAATTTAATGCATCAAGCAAATTTTCAAGATCCACTTCGAATTTACCTTAATCAAAAGGACAACGGGATAGTTACTCTTCAAGAGGCGCAACAATTTATTGAGAACTTAGCAAAAAGTACAGTAGCTGGGGTAAATTATGCAAGTAATAACCCGAAAATCTTGGGTCATTTTGAAGATTTAGCATATCTAATTGTTTTAGCTCGGTATTTATTACAAGATTTAATTCCCCACTGTTTTGAAAAATCTGGAGATGAAAACTATGGTATGTCTAATCAAGAACGTTCTCTTTCCGAACAGGTTGCTATTCCTTTTCTAGCGAACAACACTCCGAACGAAACAGCTCAATTTTCTGATCGCTTTGAAACGGCTTGTAAGACGATCCAAATCATATTGTACAAAGGATTAGGTGAAAAACAGATTCTTCCATTTCTAGAATTTCTTCGTAGAAGTTATATGGATTTATCAAGCAATATTGACATAAACACTTATCTCACGTTTTTAATAAATATAGCTCAATTCTTAAACATTAGTCCTTATAATGATCATATAAGAAGGCCATCAATAGTAAAATTGCAAAACGATCGTACTCTGATAGAACGATTGGAACGAGAAATAAGCTACTTCACTCAAGAATTGGCGAATAAAAATGGAAATGACAGAGAAAGAACCGCCGAAATAGTAGAGATAATAAAGTGGCAAATTTTACGTATTAGAGAAGAGGTAAAATCGGATAATTTTGAATTTTGGAAATCACCAACTAACATATTATGGAACTATTTGGAATATAATCTTGGTCACTATCAATATCCTACTCAAGAAATACGAAGTCATGCTGAACATTTGCGCCAGATGTTTTTCAGAATACAAGGCTATTCAGGAACGGTGGATGTACCCAAGGAAGAGCGAGATGAAGAAACATATAAAGTTGCTGGTTTGTTGCGAAATCAAAAGATTAGTCCATCAATGCTGGGAAATAGTGCAATTGGCCTTACTCAGCATGAAAGCATTCTAATTTGGAACCAAACAATTAAGGAAACAAGTTTTGAAAAAATATTAAAATATTTATTAGAGCGTTTACCTACTTGTAGTGCTTTTATTGATACCGGAGCACTTTTTAAAGGAAGGTTCAATGAAGATATCGCAAAAATGTTTTTAAATTGTTTTAAACGCTTAAATAATACCTTTATACAAGGGATTTTATTCTTCAATACTGATAATCAATTATGTTGTATAAAACTAGCAGGAAACAATTATTATATTACTTTAATTGGAGAAAGTAATTCAGATATTATTAAAGAGAAAACAGGCCTAAGATGTGGGATTGAGCTTTTCACTTACTATGATCAACTACATACTACAGGTACTGATCTTTTGCAAAATAATATGGCAATAGTGACTTTTGGAATATCAACTAACTACGGCGCATTGTTGCAAAGTGTTATGCGCATGCGAAAGTTTATCAAAGGAGAACAGCATTGTTTATTCTTATTAACAGAAATTTTTGTAAATCATTTAAAAATAAGCTTATATCCTCCAAATGCTATTGAAAATAGAATTATCACCATAGAGATGTTGATACAATTTGCACAATTTAATGAAGCTATTTTCAAATGCGAAAATACTTACAGAGAAACATTGCAAAAATTACAAGTTGCAGTTGAACAAGAGGTTTATAATTATCTCATTTCTATTAATACTAAAGAACCGCAAAAACTATTTTATGCTTTTCAGCATATTTTAATAAATAATACTATTTATAATCGATTTGAAGATTTTAAAAATGTGCAGACATTCTGGCCTACAGTTACTATCTTGAAAGATGCAAAAAATCGTCTACTAAAACGTTATCAAAAAGGTATGCAAGAGCTTCTTAAAACTCGCCCAGATTTATATAACGCTTTATCAATGCAACTACCTCAACTTGAGGAACGGTTAGATAAAATTATTATTACTGTTGAAAAAGAAATTAGTCTGCCATCACTAGTAATAGCGAAGGGACAAAACTCTTCGTTACTTCCAATAGCATACAATTATCAGATTCAATTTACAACCCCTCCAAATGTTTCTCGTGAATTATCTATTTCTAATTCTTATTCAACTGGTGTTTATAAAGCTACTGATAATTTTTTAATGAAGTTAAGAGATATATATGAAGAAAAAATGTCTTTTACTTTAAATCTACAAATTGCACAATCTATTGAAATCGAGCAAGATATTGAAATGAAAAAAGAAGCTGAAAAAGAGGTTGAAGAAGATCTTATTCTTAAGAAAAATTTTTATAAGTTGGATAGTCTACTTATTGCGAATCTTGAACATGCAACTTCTTCTGAAATTGCTACTCAACTGCTCATCATAGCACAGCCTATTTCAAAGCTAGCTATTGCAAACAAGTTACCTGATTCATTTAAAAGTGAAAATAACATTTTCATCAGTAAAAATTTTAGTCACACTTCTAGTGAAGAGCCTTTAAGTCCTTTTAACTTAAAAAGATCTCGTTTCATATTAAGTATATTGCTAGATACCCATTGGTATTTACTATTAATTACGCAAGCTGAAGCTAATTGGGTTTTACATAACCATCTTCGTTTAACTAAAATTTGCTTTAGGCTAGATACATTATCTGAGTATTGTCTATTACCTATCAATAAGCAAATCACTGATAGTCTAATAGAATGGAAGAAAAAAGTGTCTATATTGCAGTTTATCAGTTTAAATTATAAATGGTTAACAGACGAATCAAGAGAAAAAATAAAAGAGGTAGCCTCAAATAAAGGTAATGCTTCTCAGTGGCCATTATTAGAAACCTTTTATAACCACGAAGAAAAATATCTTTTTCCTTCCGAGAAAAAATTTTTCAAGTCAAATGAAAAAACTAAAGTCAATTTTTTTGTAAAAAAAATTAATTAATAAAGGTGTATTATGCAAGAACGTATCTATTATCCGTTAGTTGTTTTAAATAATCTTGAATCTGATCCTCCCTTTAATGGTAATGATGGTGAGATAGGCGTATTACAAATTTCTTCGTATAATTGGGATAAAATATGCAATTTACAAATAAATATTCCTGAAATAGAGACTTGTCATGAATTGTCACTCAATAATATTGATTTATCTGAAAATCGCATCAATTTTTTAATAAATTTACTTGGTTCTATAAAAAAATTGCTATTTTTAACAATTTCTTCTTTACAATTAAATTCCAATTTATTAATTCAACTAATAGACGAAGTAAGAGGCGTATTTTTTAAATTAAAAGGATTGCGTCTTGGATGTGATGTCATCGATAAAGCTGGGCTAAAAAAAATCAATGAATGCTTACCGGATTTAAAGAGCCTCATTCTAAATATTCCTATAACAAGCAGCATGATTATAAATGAATTAGTTAGTTTGTTACAGAAAGAAAATAAACTAGCTCATTTGGAAGTTTCACAACTATCGGTAGATAATTTATCATCGCTATTTAATGCAATTAATCTAAAATCTTCTACAAATGGTGGCGTTTTTCATTTATCTATTGGTAGCAAAACGCATAGTATGAATATGAAAATTCAAGATTGCAAATCTTTTTATGCTCTGCTCGAGAAAAATAAAATCGCTAGCCTATCGATAATAAATGCGTCATGGTCGGTAACAGAGTTTATTCAATTGACTTCAAGCTTGCAGAAAAATACTTCACTTCAAGATTGGATATTTTTTATTAGTGCAGAAATTGAAAATATAAAAGATTACGTTAACAGCTTATTTGATAAAAATAAAATTTTTTTGAAAAAAGTTCATACTAATTTTTTTGAAAAAAAGATAGAAATGCAGTTATCTGATTATATAATACAACTACTCATAGATCATCATACATCAATTTTAAAAGCAATCTCTTCTGAAAAAAATACTAAACTGTTTGAAATTTTAAAAAGAAATTTATTGGAGCACCCATCTCCTGCGGTTTATCATCAGATTTTTCCACTTAGACAATACTTAGAGCAATTTAATAAAATAAGTAAAACGGAAGCTAAGGAGCTTCTTGAAAGGTATGTTGGTATTGAAGATATTTATTTTAAAAATTTATCTATAGACAAGAACTTAGAAAGATATCTTCAAAGTAGTGCTGCCAAAATGCTACGTTCTGTTATTTTGGATAAATCTTGCTTTAAATTAGATAAAAATATTTGGATATCATTTTTGAATTTATCTCATTTAGAAAAACTTTACTTCCCAAATTATATGGGAGTAACAGATTTAAGCGAACTATCCCAAGTTTTATTAAACATTAATCAAAAAATTATTTTGCCAAACTTTTGTTTATATAAC
>Ga0302300_1001677_pt1 | contig 12233 bp, 14 predicted proteins | sample III_Palsa_E1_1_FD_198756 | JGI IMG/M metagenome (GOLD analysis project Ga0302300, IMG submission 198756) | Peat permafrost microbial communities from Stordalen Mire near Abisko, Sweden - III_Palsa_E1_1 | ecosystem: Environmental > Terrestrial > Soil > Palsa > Peat permafrost | place: Sweden... | reverse complement strand
TTTTCTTGATTTATTTTTACTAAAAATTTATCTCTGGCAATATCTAACGAAACTGTTTCATCTAAAAGTAAATTAAATTCTGGGTAAATAACTGTTATTTCGCAGATCATAGTTTAAAATTTTGTTAGGGTTTTTAAAATTTTGTTAATAATTTATTAAGGTTTCTAAAAATTTGTTAATAATTTATTAGGGTTTCACTAACCAACGACCCGCAATGACCGCAGATTTCTCTTATTTTATTTCCAGAAACATCTTTTAGTTGTAATTTAGCCATTTCAGCGAGTTCATTATTTTTTTCGTCTAAAATAACAACGGTCATATCTTCAAAACAAAAATATGGTTTGCTATAATCTCCTTTATTTACCGTAATAATTTCGCTAAGTTCGTTTAACGAAACAGCAATTTTTGCGTCAGATATTTTCTCTAACATTTCGATATTTTTAGTAAATTGGTCATAAAGAACCCTAATATAATTATCTTGAATTTCTGCGCGTTCAAATTTAGCAAAATGACTAAAAACTCCATTAATAATTATTGGTTGTTTTCCGCGATAAACATAACCATTATATTTAAATTGTTTAAATTGTTCAGAACCTAATTCTTTGATAACGGTATCAGAAACTTCAAAAAGGACATCGCTAAATAAATACCATTCGTAAGGTTCTGTATATTCTTTAAACGGAATTCTTTCGACATGATTGATAATAAATTTTTTATAAGACATAATTAAAGAACTCTAACGAAAATTTGTTAGAAGGGTTAGAATGGTTTTTTTGAAAGTATTTTAGAAGGGTTTCCAAAAATTTGTTAAAGGAGTTAGAAGTGTTTCTTGAAAGTATTTTAGAAGTATTTTAGAAGGGTTTCTTGAAAGTATTTTAGAAGTTTAGCGACAAATGCGGTTTCGCTATCGCTCCTCTGTTCGTAATTTCTCGCATATATTCTAATAATCTTTCAAATTAATGGTTGCCCCGGATTGGCCATTTTTTGCTATTTTTTGATCAATTTGGTCCCCTTCTAAAATACTTTCAAAAAACCATTCTAACAAATTTTTGGGAAACCCTTTTCAAAAATTTAAAAACCCTAAATAAATTCTAGACTTTATTAAATATTCATTAACATGGACGATTCATTAGATGTATGGTTATCTATACAAGGATTTTATAAAAAACCTAGTGAAGACGCAATGTATTCTCATTTATTATTTAAAGGAGGTCATGTTTATTTGCCAAAGACACATGAAGAAACTTTTATTAAAAAATATGCATATGATATGTCATTAAATAGAAAATTATATTTTATTGAAACACGTCCAGAAATTTTTAAATATATGATAGATTATGATATTGCAGATGATCATTTTTGGTCTTATGATGAAATTTTAAGTTTATCAATGGAAACCGTAAAAATTGTTAATGAATTTTATCCAACTTCGCAATTTTCATCAATTGTTTGTGCAGCGAATAAAGAAAAAGTAAAAGGCTCAGAGATACATACAGGAATACATTTACATTGGCCAAAATTATATGTAATTGCAGAAGTTGCGTTAATGTTAAGGAAAGCTATTTTACAAAAATTAGAACTTTCTAGACCATTAAAAACAACAAGTCAAAAATCTTGGGTAACTATGTTAGATGATTGTATTTATAAAAAAAATGGATTTCGAATGGTTGGTTCTGATAAATATGATAAAGTTTTGAAACAATCTGAAAATAGGATATATGAACCGATAGCAGTTATTGGTTATAATCATGCTAATGATCCCAATGATCCTAATGTCGATGTCATAACAACATTAAAAAAACATTTAGAACGTCTTAAAAAGAATCCAGTAGATTTAATTAAAGAAACATCGACAAGATATGTTCCAGAATCATTTATACTTTCAAATTCTCAGGGAATGATGCCAACATTACCAACATGGTATCAAAACGATATGACAATTATTAAGAAGACTTCAAATAAATCCTCAAAATCCTCTATAACAACAGCCATTAATGATCCAAATTCTATCTTAAAATGGGTCTTATTCCTTATTCATAAACATATGCCAGTTTATAAACAATATCCTAATTTAATTAGAGAAATTTTAAGATATCCATCTATTGAAAAAAACATAGTTGGTAATATCCTAATTATTACCAATACTAAATATTGTACAAATTTAGATAGAGAACATGGAAGTTGTGGAATATATTTTCACATTAGTCCAAGGGGTCTTTCACAAAAATGTTTATGTCCATGTGAAAATTTAAAGGGACGTAAGCACGGACTTTGTAAAAATTATAGATCTGAAATATTTTCATTACCATTTGATATTAAAATTTTATTAGATTTTTATAAACCATATAGCGAGACTGATTTTTCTGATCCGTTTGGTGAAAAAATTAAACCAATAACTGATGAATTATTAAAAGAATATCCTGACGACGATAATAATAACGAGATTGAAAAAGATCCTAAAGATCCTAAAGATATCGATACCGAAACTAAACCATTATCCAAGGAAAAAAAGAAAAAAATTAATAATCAGCGACCAAATTATCAAGGAATGTTTGAACCAGATACTTTACAAAAAAAGATAAAAGATCAAGAAATTGCATGTGGTCTCTTGTTAAAAAGATTAGGGGAATTGGAAAAGAAAAATTAATTAATGATGTCATTAATCATGCCAATGATGTTAATCACGATAACAAAATTAGGAGAACCCTTTGATAAACTTTATCTAGACTATTTATAGATGTCTTTATTCGGATCCAACGGGTATGTAATAACAGATAAAGAAATTGGATCCAAGTGTCCCTATATCGCATATCCAGATCCATATGATGCAGTAATAAAATATCAAAATGGTCTAATATATCACGATAATTATGAACTATGTATAGTAGAGAACAGTTATGTTATATATAAGTATAATACTAGTAAAATACTAATTAAATGGGCTCTAAATTATGTTCAACGTGTCATTCCCATTATTCAAAAGTATAGTAATGATCAACGACCTATCGAAGCTTTGTATTATGCGAGGTCTTGGATATATAATAAAAACTATCCAATAGATTATTTAAGACAAATAATAATATTAAAGGGTCTAAATGAATATGCTATGAATATAAGACAAGAACCTAATATAGGTGGTTTTAGAATTGCTGTTTGGTCTGTTGTAAGTATTATACAGGCTGCATGTGATATGGATATTCCTATACAAAGAAGAGTTTATAGAGATATTTTTAGAGCAATTGATGACGCAACAATGGCTTTATATTATGATGCACCAAGAGGTCGAGCTCGTATAGGCAGCAACTATATCCAAATCGAATGGTCTAGAAAAAACCTCTCAAAGGTCATCAATTTTTATAATTTAGAACTACTAGCACAATCCAAATATAATATAACTCGAAACTTTTTAAATTTTAAAAACTTAGATCAAAAGAAAAAGAATAATAAAAAACCTCAAAATATTGGGGAATTACCCGATGATATGTTGGTAAAAATCGCAGGTTATATCTAAAGTTTTTTAAGACTTAATTTATTAAGCCATAAAAGTTTTTTAAAATATCTAATAGTTAAAATACAAATATATATTATTTTCGTTAGCGTTATTTCTTTAAACAATCAGAGGTTCTCTAATTTCTTCGTTAGTCTTACGACAAAATAAATAAAGATAACCAGCAAATAGACCGATTACAAAAAGAACAACAATAAGTCCTAAATAAAACATTTCTCTTTCGTTAGAATTCGTATAATGAGTAGTATATTTTTCTAAAATACATAAATTATGGCATTTAACAACATCAGTAAATGGTTCTAGAAAGGTGCAAATATCCAAATTATAGGGATCTTTGATAATCTTAGAAGTTTCTAGACAAAGATGTCTCTTTTCTAATTTACAGGCAGTATATTCTTCAGGACAATTATAATGTGTATAATTACCTTGAAGGATACAGATACCAATAATCATAAAGATAACCATACATACTTCGATAAATGCTTTGATGATTTCGTTCATTATTTATTAAGTTATAAAACTTTTTATTATAACTTACAACAACTCTAGTGTCTGTAAAAATTTGTTAGGAATTTAATATTTATTATTAGAAAGATGTATAAAAAATATAAAGCAGATTTAGAGGATATTGATTTATTAGATGATATTGATATTAGTGATATTAATATGGAATATCTAAACAATATATTATGGGATAATTTGAATGATGCGTCTTTATCCGATAAATTTAAAACAGATTTAATTAATCATGATATTAGTGGAGGATATTTAAAAAATAATTATGAACATGTTATTAGTTCTAATAGACATTTAAGATCCGATAATATAAGATCAATTTCATTGGATATGGCTGATTTCACATATTCATATAAAAAAATTCTTAAGATAATTCGAAATATTTATACACAACAAAAAACTATTCAAGAAATTGTTAAAGATATTATTCATTATAGAGATAAAAAAAATGAAACACAATCTAATATAAAATACGAAACATATTTACAGGCTAATAAAACACAAGTTTTTTTATTGAAATTAGTTAAAAGAAAATATAATATAACAAATATGACTTTAAACCAATTTATTGAAATGTTTTCACTAAATGATTTAAGATTTATACAATCTACATCCAATTGTAAAAAAATTACGTTATATAATAAAGATAGTGTTGGTTTATATAATAGAGACCCAAACGAAATTTTAGATTTAGTACAAAGATGTTATTCTATAGTAAATTATATTATTCAAAATCCAAATATAAACAATTTAGTGTTATTAGATGGTCATGGAAGAACAATTGCTTTAATTGTATATTTATTACAAAGTTTGAGTTCTCGAATGGAACAAAGAAATCTTGATATAATTATATTTGAAATTGATGAAATAACTCATGAATGGCATACAGAATTTTTCCCAACTAATAGAGAACTTATTGGGTCATTTAATGTACAACTAGTAAATTTCTATAATGATATATTAGATCCGTCCATAATAAATACAGATACACTCCGTAATAATGATACATTAATATATTATAATTTTTGTGCAATTGATTTGAACTTATTACAAGTAATTGAAATGTTATTTAGTAATATACAAAATATTGACTTTCTTGTATTTTTTTCATTGACGGCTAACAGAAGAGCAGAAGAAACTGCTAGAAGATTTAGTAGAATTATTAGTAAATTTTATCGTAAATTAATAACTGATCGGGCTGATTTTTTAACATTTGTTATCAGTAATTCAAGTGTAGAAGATATTTGTACAAATTATAATATTTATGGAAATATTATTCAACTAAATGAAAAATATTTAATACCAAAATATTCACAAATTAAATTTAATTTTTCTAAGAAAAAATTTAGTAAAAAGAAAAAAGTTTCAAAATCCTTTTCAAAATTTTAGGGACCCTTCAATAAACGACCTAACCACCTATCAATTTATTTTTGACATGTTAAAAATCGGTAAGCCCATTCAATATAATCTTTTTGATGAAACTACAGACTTAAATGAAATTATTCAAAAATTAAATAATATTGGTCCAAATTGGTCTTTAATAAAAACTAGAACTTCTACAAGACATATCGAATCAATTGATCCAAAGTTTATTCCATTACAATATTCATTTCTAAACAATATTATTTATAATATGCTAATAATTGCTAATCAAACAATTACGGATAATTCTAAAATGATACCAATTCAATTATTTTTATGTTTTTATAAGTCTGGATCAGATCATTGTCCAATGCACAAACATCAATGTCGCCAATTAACATTATCTTTAGGTTCTGAAAGAATAATGAAAGTTTCTAGCAAAGAAATTATTCTTGATAGTGGTTCCCTAATATATTTACATGGGCAAATGCACGGAATTCCAAAAAACTCTGACCTAGGACCTCGAATTAGTCTAAATTTATTTTTTACAACAACTTCAGAAATGCAAGGAACTTCTTAAAAAATTTCAAAAAATTTAAAAGGCTTAAAGATTTAAACGAGTTAAGAGACACTTTAGTTTCGTTAAAAGACATTTAAAAAGTATGATTCTAGAAACATTTGATATTCAAGATGATAATTCCGTAATATCTAAACAAGTATATAGTGGAACTTCTTTTGAAATTTTAACAGAACTTCAAAACACTATAAGACGAGTTATAGGAGAATTTATATGCGATAATAAAGACTATTTTACTTCGATAGAAGATATTGAGGATATATATAAAACATTTGAAGGTGATATATTTATGCAAATAATTGGGGAATATTATGATAATTTTGTATTAAAATCAGAATCTAAAATAAATGCAATATTTTTACAAAATGTAGATAAGTATGATTATTATAAATATACTTATAGTCTTCCCATGGTATTTAAATATTTTAAAGAAGATTTCGATAAAACCGTTTTGAACTCTGTTAATAAAATTATTCAGATTATCACAAATAATAGAATAATTTTATTAAAATATATCAAAGTTTGTCAGGGAACAGACACAGTTATTTTAAATCTTGATATTATTAGAAAAATTATTAAATATCTGTAGCAACTTTATACATTTTATTTAAATATTTCGATATTTCCATAATGGTATCTATTGGTAATTTACGATTTTTATCTAAAATTAATGCTAATAATTGATCTGATTTTGATTTATAAAAATATTTTTCTAATATATTCAAAAATTTAGGTGTAGGATTATCAATTGTTAATTTAGTTATACCAAATAAAGATATACCAGATATATTTGTTAAAATCACTTTCTTTTTTGAATAGATATTTGGTTTAATTTGGTAATACCAATCTGATGGATAAACATATTCACAAAACGTATGAACGTTTTTACTACGTCTATACCAAAGATCTAAACGATTCTTATCATAAAATTGAATTTCACCAAAAGGTATTTTTTTTAATTTCATATTATAATCTCCTTCAAATCGTAAATTATCTCCGATTTTGAAGAATTTGGTCATAGCCTAATAGTAGTTTAGAAAATATTTAACACTTTTTATTAAATGTCATATATACCGCGGCTTCGTTAAAACTAATACCTCTTAATCGAAAACATCTTTCTTCAATACCCTCATTATAACATTCTTTAATTAATTTATCGGCAATTTTAAGATTTATAAAATCGTATTCATAATTTTCAAATATATTATTAATTTTCAATATTTCAAGTAGTTTTTTTATTTTAATAGATCCAAAAATTTGACAATTATCACAAATAACTCCAATTTTTGAATAATATTCTTGATTTAATAAAGGATGATAATAATTGATTGTTCTACTACTACAAAAAGCACAAACAGAATTTCCATGTTCTATAAAATGTAATTTGGCTAAATTATGAGAACCATTTTTAAGAAGTTTAACAGAACAACCAAATGCAGTATATTCTAACGTGGGTATTTTAATAGATTTTTCTAAAAATGGTATAGGTAATCTCTTAATAAGATTATAATTAGAGGAACATGTATAACCAAAATTTTGATAAATCATAACAAAATGTCTAATATTTTCATAATCAGTTTTATAACGAGTGTCCCGATGAGGTATCACGATGTCTGTTTTATGTTTTTGAGGTATCATTAAAAAAATCTTCGTAATTAATTCATCGGGCAATAATGCAAAATAATTAGAGGGCTTACGATTTGTCATTTAATAATTTATAATAAATCGTTAGTGTATTTAATAAATTGTTTTAAACGAAACTAAAGTGTCTTTTAAAGATGTCTCTTCAAAAATTATTGAAAGAATATCCACCAAGACCGCGTGGTTTTCCTGAATTATATAACTTTTATAAAATATATATAAAAAGGATAAAATATTATTATTGGGATTTTGATGCATTATCAACTAATCAAAATCTAACGTTTCAAGATGTCCTCGATAATTTAAATCAAGATTGGAATTGGTTTTCTTTATCTTTAAAATTAAATTTAACAATAAAGGATATTTTAAAATATCCAAATTTACCTTGGGACTTTCCTTTGTTATCAGCAAATAAAAATATAACTCTAAACGATATCCTAAATAATCCGCAAATACCATGGGATTGGATAGGTATATCATATAATCCAAATATCCGAGCAAGAGATATCATTAATCATCCGGATAAAAAATGGAGTGCATATTTGTTATCAGCAAATAAAAATATTGATTTTATAAATATTCCATCGTCATTCGAGTTAGATTGGTCTTTAATTTCTTTAAATGAGACATTAACTATGTCTGATATCCTTAATAATTTAGATAAACAATGGAATTGGTATTATTTATCAGGAAACAAAAACCTAACTATTACTGATATTTATAATTATAGATATCTTCCATGGAATTGGGACACATTATCACAATATTTAAAGTGTTCGTTAAGAGAATTTTATGATAACAGAGATTTACCATGGAATTGGTCTAATATATCTATAAATAAAAATATAACACCTAGAGAAATTTTAGGTAAATTGAGTAATGACCCTAATAAAAATTTCGCTAAAGATTATATATCAATTAATTACACGTTTTTATCTAGTCATCCAAAACTTACTATACAAGATATCGGTTGTTATCCGAGTTTTCATTGGAAGTGGCCATTAATATCAGCAATTCTTCCTACAAAATATATTTTTAATAATCGATTATATCCGTGGCCGTTTGAAGATGTTGCAACAAATCCAAATATTACTATAAAATTTATTCGAAAAAATATAGATACAATAAATTTTTATAAATTATCTAGCAACGATTTTAATTATTCTAAAAAGAAAACGATAAAATATATAAAAATTTTAGATATGATTTTACCACATGATTTGAGTCTAATTATAACAAATTTTCAAAATTTTAGGAACCTTTAGCATCATATCTAATTAACGAAACTAAGCGATACTTCTCGTTTCACTAATGAATTATAATCGAGTAATTTATCCACCGGAAATTAAACCAAGATCGAATTCTGGTGTATATGGCTATGGATCTCGTCAAATTGATATTGATAAAGTATTTGAATCGTGTCTTAAATTTAATCATTGGTGGATTATTTTAGAAAATTGCGCAATTACAGATGATCAATTTATTAAATTAATGACACTTTTATTTAAACATAAAAATAATGTTAATCAAATTTGGGTTCATGTAGGAAATTGTTTAACAGACAAAACTACTGCTTTCTTAAACACAAATAGCCAATATTTAATTGCGTATTATTTATGGATTTACGGAAATAATTATAATGAACATATAGATGCTTCTAAAATTCATCAAACGACATTTATAGCACATAAAGATCCCCGAATTAACGGTAATATTGACGGACAATATAATTTACCAATAAGAGATTATAATATTTCACAACGTATTTATATGATCACTAATAACGATCTCGACTATTTACTAAAAACTCCTAGACCTTCTTGGGCTGCAGAACTATTAAAATATAAACAAAATGAAAGAGATCTTCAAAATGAGATATCGATGTTAAAAGATACTTTAGTTTCGTTAAAAGATCAGATAACTAAATCAGAACTAAAAACAAAACAAATATATTTTGAAAAAGAATGTTCGATTTGTACAGATGTCTTTGATAATAATAAAAATATACTTGTTTTTCCATGTGGGCATTTAATTCACGAAAAATGCGAAAAAAAATTATTTAAAAGTGGTTATAATGAATGTATTTTGTGCAAACATGCTCTTATTTCTTTTTCTTAACTTTATTTCCAAATTTTTAATTAACTTTTGAGTTATGTTCTCCCGCCAACATTAGCCCTAATTTGATCTAAATTCCAATATACATCAACATGTCTAAATTAAAAAACATTAAAAATTAGTGATAGTTTCATCATTTATTTCTTTATTAATAGCAATTAAATATTCTTGAGGTATGCTAAACCCAGGAAATATTAATTGACTATTATTATTTGTAGCCCCTTTAATTTTATCATACATATTTTGAATTTTTCTATATTTCAAGTGTTTATATATATAAAATTGATAATACTGTATTTCATAATATAATTTAAATAATTTTTTCTATTAGATGTCGTAAATGGATAATTATCGTTGTTTTCAATTAAGTTAATTTTATCAATAAGTTCATCTACTTTTTTTCGTAATTTAACGGGTTTTAATGTTGCATAATGTTTGTTTATTAACCTAATATTATTTGGACTTATCGAATATTCTTGAAGAAGATTTAATAGATCTCTTGGTAAAACTGACATTTAATAACAAAACTAAAGTTTTTAATAAATACATAGATAATTTTCTTATGTTCTTATTCCGCCAACGATATTTTCAATTGGTTTAGCCCTAATTTGACCATTAGTTTGAGGAACTTGGTTATAAATTATTTGAGGATTATTTAGAACATTTCTAGCATATCCGTCATTGACTGTAAATTTACGATCTTTAATATTATTTTGAAGTATTTGACCCGTATATTTTGGAACATTGCACGATATAAGATACGATGGACTATTTTGTTCAAAATTTCTAATACTTGAAACTAAAGATTCTGGAACAGATGCTTCAACTTTTACATTGTTGTTAGCATCAAAAAACCCATATTGATTAAATTCTTGTTTTAATAAAGTATTACCATAATTCCATTGAACATCAACAGGTTTTGGTCCATCTGTTAAATTAATTTGACTATCGCCGGCTGCATTACCTAAATTATATCCAACAAGTCCATTAACCACACTTTCTTGAGTGGCTGTCCATTCGGTATTATCTAAAAGATCAAAATAGACAATTTGAAAACCTTGTGGAATATTTAATATAGTTAATTCAACCAAAGTCGAAACATTTCTAAGAGCATTATATAAATTAAATATAATATTATAATAATTCATCGAAGAACCATTTAACGAAGTGCTTAGGAGCCCATCTGGCTTCGCTAACGTCTGAGTAAATTGAAAAACATCAGCATCAGTATAATGGAACTGCTCATTACCATACGATCCGTTATCGTGCATTATTGGAAGATTTTTAACAGCAATAGCAATTTTTTTCATAACAAATGACATTAATTGTTCAGTGGTATCTGAAGATTGAACAGCGGACCACGTCATTAATTTTTTATCATTTAATGAAATTTGACAATTATTTTTTAACGAATCTGGTCTGCAAATCCCAGAACTTTTTGGAACAATATATCTAAATAGTTCTTTTAACATTTTATTATATTCGGAATTTTGTATGACACTTCGCATTCCATAGAAATTCTTACCAACATCGGGCTCACAATATGATTGAGAATGACTACCGGCAAAACAAGGCTCATTGCAAAATGTTCCTCGTTTAATATCATTTTTCAACGAAACATTATCAAGAGGTCTTATAATAGAATTTTGATAGCCATTAATTACGCCCCCATAAGGTTTAATTAATGAAATATTAGGGCTATATTGAGGATCTTCTAATTTTCGTGGCACCATACCCCAAAAATTATCTTTAACCGAACCATCAGCAGATGCCATTAAATAATTAACTGGTGATTTAAATGAATAAGAGGATGGTTGTTGATACGTTGCCATTTAATTTAGGAAAGATTTTTTTATTTCTTTAAAAACCAAAAACCAAAATTATTGAAACCTTTATAAAACTTAATGTATTAATTATAAATAAGAAATGACCAGCCAACGTATGCTAGATCTTTTTGCGATCTTGGATATTATTCAGCAAGAGGAAATGTCTGTGGAAACACGTGAATCAATCATTGATAAATTTGAAAACCACTACACTGTTAGTGCTGAAGAAATTGCTGAAGCCCGTCAGAACCATCAAAAGTTGCTAGAAGTAGAAATAATAACAAATAAATTGATTGAATCAGGTAAATCTATAAATGGTGGTTGGTCTAGAGAACAATTAAAACTTTTAGGAATTTCATGGCCTCCTCCTATAGGATGGAAAGAATCTGTTATATCAAAATCAATTTTAAAAATAGATGCAGATAAATACATATCTTTAAAAGATAAACATATTAAAAAAGAAATAACTATTGAAGATATGATTAATAGCGAAATAACTCTTAAGACTAATTCCGCTATTAGTCATAAAGAATGTTATTTATTACAATTTGATGGATTATCTGTACCGAATCCAGGAGAATCAACAAGTGGTGCAGTAATATACGAACCAAATACAAGAAAAGTGATTGCAGAACGAGGATTTTATATAAAATATGCAACTAATAATACAGCAGAATATACAGGACTA
>Ga0302300_1001675_pt1 | contig 12238 bp, 6 predicted proteins | sample III_Palsa_E1_1_FD_198756 | JGI IMG/M metagenome (GOLD analysis project Ga0302300, IMG submission 198756) | Peat permafrost microbial communities from Stordalen Mire near Abisko, Sweden - III_Palsa_E1_1 | ecosystem: Environmental > Terrestrial > Soil > Palsa > Peat permafrost | place: Sweden... | reverse complement strand
ACAGCATTAAATACTGTTTGTGACAGTGTCTGCGACAGTGTCTGTGACAGTGTCTGTGACAGTGACAACATTCACATTGACACTGTTAAATTATTATTAAAGTGTGAACTTGTTGATGTTAACAAGAAAGATAGAACTGGTGACACCCCACTATGTAAGGTTTGTTATTACGGTAACAATAAATTAGCCATTAAATTATTGTTGCAACATCCAAATATTAAAATTAATGAACCTAATGCCAATGGTATAACAGCATTAATCTCATTATGCAAGTTTAGAGATAAGTTGGACCTAATTCGACTATTCCTTACACACAAATCACTGATCGATATTAACCACATGTATGATTCCACTACACCATTACACATAGCAGTTAGGAATGGTAACGTTGATGTTGTTAGACTGTTGCTTCAACAGTCAACCATCAATGTTAACCAAGTAGATGTTGTTGGTAGGACACCTTTAGATCACATTCATGTTGCAATGTACAATGGATACTGTAGTAACGAAAATAAAGAAATAAGTAAGTTACTGATGGCTTACAATATTACTATGAATCAACAAACACAATTGTTCTACAATACAATGTTTAACATATGGCCTGTCACACCAAATTTTACCATTAATATACAGTCATACAGACGACAAAACAACTATCAGTGTGTTGGTCACCTGTTTACTATTGTGGTCTTATTTTGTGACAATTATTTGGTGTTGACCAACGATATTGGTATTAATAAGTTACATTCCAATATGGTTAGATTCTTTAATATCATTAACTGTTTACCAATGGAACTACAAATGGTAATTTGTCACCGTGTTTACGAGTCACCTAATAATTATATAAAATCTGACTTGGTTACACTTCACAGTAAGATAATACTTAATGAGTAACGTTGTTATTCAACTCCCATATCTCTCATGTTTCTATTTCGTGAATAGAAAACAAACAACAAGACAATCTTTACATCTCTTAGATGTAAAAACATTAACAACATAAACAAACACATGTAAAACCAAATATAACATTTACTTGTTTGTTTTTTGTATTGAATACAAAGTAACATTGTGAATGAATACTACTTTGAGTAGTAATATATATCGTTAACTTGTAATTGTAATTGTAAACAATATAGTGTTACTTTGTTATTTATCACAAATGTAAAAATACAGTCAGCGATTTGATTATACAGTATGTTCAATAACAACAATGTACAAACAAACATTACATAAATACATGTTCAACACAAATAATTGTACAAAACACTCTTATAAAGTTAATATGGTCAACATAGGTTGTAAACACAAAGGTTCAAACTAAAATTATGTGAAGAGTTATAAGTACTAAAAAATTTACTAGTACAGTTTAATAATAGTTGTAATCACTGGAGTAATTAGCTTAATTTATTTCCTCTTGTGTTTACCCAATAATTTTATTGTTATATAATATAACAATAATACAATAATAAAAATATTTATGTATATAAAAATGTCTTGTACCTTCAGTGTTGATCGTTTGAAACCAGTTACCATAACAGATGGTTATCACGAATATGTTATTGATCTTGATCTGTCATCGATAAAATTACATTCGTTGCGTGGTATCGTTAATGCCCACCATGCCAAAGAGTCACATGGTAACTGCTTAATATTTGAACCAGGTAATATTAAATTGGTATTTGTGTCAAAGACCCTAAAACAAAAATGATAGTTAGATGAATGGATAATTCATCCTTTCTCCTTCTATCTCTTTCTCTCATCCCTTCTACTATTGGATAACAAAATTACATCATGTAATTTAACTAGTAAACATCATAAACAGTATACACTAACATAAACTTTATTTGTTAGTGGAAATGAAAGTAAAAAGTAAACAATATTTACATATGTAGTAGTTTAATATAACTAACGGTTATCACAACTAACCTCTGTATGCATTTATTAATAACATAATGTTATTAACATAATCTTTCATTTAAAGTACATGTTACATATATCACAATTGTGATAGTAATCATTACAATATTATGTGATATCAAAGTACAACTATAATTTAAATTATATGACACATATGATTATGATTATGATTTTCAACCAAATCGAGAATGACAACATTAATATTAGGATATAATATTAATGTTGTTTGAACAGATGTTGTTTGAACAGATGTTGTTTGAACAGATGTTGTTTGAACAGATGTTGTTTGAACAGATGTTGTTTGAACAGATGTTGTTTGAACAGATGTTAATTGTAACTGTAGGAACCATAAAACACTATGTATTACATAATTTAAAAATACTGGTTGGAAGTTAATTGTAATTACATTATAATATTATAATTTAACAAAATGATGATTGTGAATATGCTTACAACTTGTGACAGCAGAGTAATTTGAAAAGTTGGATGTCATAAAACTGACACCGGAAGTGGTATTGTTGGGTCTAAAACAAAATCATGGTTACTTCAACTTCTAATAGCCAATTATTGATCCTTGCACTTATTGGCGCAAGTCTGTGTATGAGCAACGCTCAAGTTCCACTACCTACAGGTCCTAACTTCCCATCTGTTGGTTTCTTCTATAATGGAACGGATTATTTTGGTATTCCATATATCCTGTCTGTTCAAACTGTCATTCTGTCAGAGGGCCAATCTGGTATTTGGCTGTCTCGTCTAGAAGGTTGCCGTTTCCACTCAGGTAACCGTTGGTACTTCCAGACTACCCCTGAACTGACTAATGAGATTGTGTCATTTATTTCTTATGGTGACTTCGGAGCCAATGAGGCAGCTGGTCTGGCCTTCGTTCTTGATCAATCCAACCCTGCCGCTTATGCTCAACAGTGTGCTGTTGATACTACCATGTGTAATTGGCTCAACAATGATATCTTTGATCTGCGTATGAGTCAATATCAACGTAGTGCTTTTGGTGGTTGCACTCCTCAACTGTTAGCCCAAAAGCCTGTTATCCCAGCCAATATTACTGTTGCTGAGTATGAAGCTCTATACTACGACTACTACTGCTATTATCCAGGCCAGAACTGTACTGGATATGCCACTACTCAGAACAACATTCTGTTCTCTGGTCTCCTCAGCTGTGACACTTGGCCTACACTGTTCACTAACTGTGAAGATATCCTTGGATTTGCCACTGATGAACTCCTAATTCTTAAGGGTCAGGAAATCAACCGTCACGCCTACCACGCATTCCTTAACATTATGCCACTGTTTGACAATGTTCCAAACTACTACGGCTGGCTGGGTGGTAACTACCACTGCTCTTCATCCATTGAGGCTGCCCATCCCTTGGCATCTGCTGTGTAAAACAACTCCAGATCCACCAACTCTAGAAAAAAATAGACATTATAAATTAATAAAAACCCAAACAATTTTCAACTCCGAGTTGAAAACATCATATACTAACAGTATCACACAATAAACACAGAACAATTATTATCATTCTGTTTTTGTTACATTATTTCTTTTGCTACGTTGTTACTATCAACAACAAACATAAAACAAGTTGTTAGTTGTTACTATCAACAACAAACATAAAACAAGTTGTTAGTTGTTAAACTTATAACATTGTATGTGAACACTAAAGTTGTTGTTCACATACAATGTTATAAGTTTAACATATCAATAGTAGTTATAGTACATAGTGTACTATATAACAAACATTAGTAGTAGTCAAAACAACGAGAAATTACGTTAAGACATACAATATAAACAATTAAATCCATACTTAACAACGTGTTAGTTTACAATGAACAAACAAGTAGTAACAGTGGTAACACTAATAGTTAAGATAGTTATTTGTGTGTTTAAACACCTCACTCCTCATACAAACATAAACACAAATTATATACAGTGTGAAATTTCTAGTGTGTTATAATTTTTATATATTAACTATATGCATACTAAATTCATGTACATCTTCGAAATGTATATAAATAAAAACAACACATTTAATTATTATGGTGACTATAATTAGGATAGTAATGGTAGTAGTATTTGTTGGAATAAATACTCATTGACAGTTACTTGTTGAAGTATATCAGTGATACCACGTGATGGTTGTGGATATCCTTGTCCACACGTATTTTATGTAATTGCACAAATATAAAACTTAACTATACAAGAATGATACTAATTTGTGTGATGTTAAATTGTGTTAACATCCGTGTTAAAATATTAATTAGCAACGTAGATATTAGTACCATTACATGGTCATCTGTGTAGGCAAGTATCCACAGTCATCATGTATTCATTATGGTTCCACCACTCACATAATATGTATGTTGGATTAGATTGAGTTTCCTACTACGATATAGTATTAACAGTATGGTTAAGGTTTTTAGTGTTGTTTTGATACAGCAAGATATTTGGTGTAGTGTTTACAACACAACAAAGATGCAAACCAATACATATTTGTATGTCTAATTAACGTTTGTTGCAGTACTTACATCTCTACTTGTGAATGAGTATTACAATTATTATACCATCTACTTTTTAGTGTATAAAATATATACTATTATTACCAAATACCAGAATTAAAAAACGTTTTATAACTGGTTTAAATACATAAAATGTTATGTAGTATTTAAACCATAAATGGGTTAACTACTGTTGCATTTATGCTTGTAATGACTCCTTACCAACAACATGCTCAAATGAGCAAATTTGCTGTTGACACAATAAACTAAGTATTGTTAATATTATAAAGTAATCCAGTTACTTTACTCACAATAGATACACAACCTATTTTTAGATTGTGTATCTGTTCTTTCCTTTGTTCCTCTTATCACACTCCTCTCTCTCTCCCTCTCACAAGATGAAAGATATACATGTTGTGAACATACAGATTAGATGATATTCAAGTATACAATTATCTAACAGATGTTTATTTATATATTGTGTATACATTTTTAATTGTAATAAGATAGTCACATACTGTCGTGGATACTTGTTTAGCGCAGCTATGGCTCTCTCAGTATAGCGCAGCTGACCTTCGGTATACCTTCGGTTTACAAGTATTTTATGTAATTGTACATATATTATACATTAGTAACTGTTTAATTGTAACAGTATAAATATTTAGTTATTCTTGGATTTACAAGAATAATTACATAAAATACGTGTAGGCAAAACATCCACAATATCATGTATTTAGCTGAGAGTTTAACCTTTAATTTATTGGATAGTAGAGAGATCAGAGAGTAGGGTGAACAGGTGTACTTAATACAAGTGTATTTTGATCAAGAGTGGTAATTTGTTATGTTAATAACACTATGGTGTTGTGATTGTAGTTTATACACTGGTAATGTTATGTTTGGTTGATTACAACTAATATACAGCTAAAATAGTTAACCAAACATAGTGTATTGAAACTAAATACATTCCTGAAATGGTTTAACTCGTATACTATCCATCTCAATACAATTAAAGGTTACAACTGCATATTTGTAATTACAAACATGTAGTTGTAACATAGTTATATACTTTTATACTAATAACTAGTTGTTGCTTTAAACATAAAATATAAAAGATACCAAACACAACTGGATTATAGTTATCTTGTTTAAAATACATTTTGTTTGTTTCTCCAAGAAACAAAATTTGTAATTGTTTTGTTGTAATGTTACTAGTAATGATAGATTGGGATATGTGGTAATATTTAAAATGTTTACACCTATATAATTACTTACAAGTATAACTGTTACCAATGAACACTTTATATGTTCAACATGATACAAAATATAAACAACCAACTATGCGCATATAACCACATGATGGCTGTGGGTAGTGTTGCCTACACGAATTTTATGTAATTACCCGTGTGAATTAATGGTAAGTTCTTATAGTTACACAGTGTAATTACATAAAATTCGTGTAGGCAACACTACCCACAGCCATCGTGTGGTTATGTTAGAATAATTAAAACTTTAAACTGTATTTAATTAGTATAGTAGTTAATATAATAATAGATTACTATCACGTAAAGAGTTGTATTAATTATAACTACTGTAGTGGTTAGTAGATATTATACTTAGTGTAGTGTATATATTAATAAGATTAATATATCGAGTAAATTGTGTGAGTTATAATATGTGTATGGTAATACTGTTTGCAAATAACATGTTACACTATCAACAAGATTTTGATAAGGTTAACAATGTACACCTATCCTTGACTATCACTAGAACATTGACCACGCTGATACGATTTATGATTGTTTTTGACACAACTACTGTAGTGATACAATAAATGTTGTAACCAACAAATACTCATAACCTGACATTATAGTAGTTAATAATATCATATATTAAATTATATACATACTAGTACAATCTTAACAATACTTACACACTGTTATAGTTATAACATACTAGTCACGTCCTTAGTTGGGATACAAGAAACAAATACAACAATATTATACCAGCAAACAATATTGTTGTTGTTAGAATTGTATAGCTAATAATAATAATTATAGTACACTGTGTACTATTAAATTTTATATACTTTATCATTACGACATAAATTATAAACAACAACCATATTTCATAGATTAGATTGTTTTAGTATCTAGTTAGTCAATATAACTATTATACAATAATTACCAATTTATACTTTAGTTTGTGAACGTAATAATATATTATAAATATACCATCATGTTGTAACAAAGTATGTATTATGTTTAGGTGTTTAACAACAAGTATATATTTGCATACAATGGTTATAATATTAAACATGTGTTTTGTTTGTTACTCGAAGTAACAAAGTTATTGCTATATGTGTTGTATTGGTTCATTGGATTATTGGTTTGATGATTCTGGTTGAGATGAGAACAATAGTTCGCAGTCCTCAGTGGACATGTTGACGTAGTGTATACCAAATATGGTACAACGACACATACCACAGGGAATGTGGTACATTCCATACTTGTAAATGTTAGGCTTGTCTTTGTTAGCTGAGACCATGCCTTCATAGCCATCCTGTGAAACACAGTGATTATTGTTACATGTGTGATACAATTGACACCGATAGATAGGTTCTTGTGTGACATAACATATATTGTTGTCACCGGTAATTGGCACTAGTCTATTATTACTATTATTAACACTATTATTGTTAGTATTAGTACTACGATCTCCATAGCATATTGTAGAAGGTAAAATAGTGTTTAGCTTCATGTGAAAGTCCATAATGGACTCACCATCAAACCTTTTAGCCAACTCATAAGTGTAACAAGGGAAGTAGTTAAACAATTTCCATAGCCGATGCTTCCTTATAAACTTTACATCTTCTTCATAACCATCATATGTAACTTTATTACTGTCATAACCAATTGTATCAGTGGTAATACTTTGGATATACTTAACCACCTTTGTTGGATAGAAGTCATCTGTGCTATGAAGAATGTTCTCTTCACTAGCACATAATATCTGGAATAGACAGTGTTTGGAATAAAACTTTATGTCAATTTCAGACATCTCATGTAGCCAGTAGAACAGTACATCATCTGGTACCTTGTCGTGTTCGAGAATGTAAGTTCGAAATGGTAACTTAATGTAGTCGTACTCAAAGTAGTCATCACCAAAGTATACACCATCAGCTGCAATACTTTCATAACGTTGGTCATACTTTGTTATGACATTATAAATCATACCCATTTTATGTTGTTTGTTAATTACCATTAACCTGGTAAGTTGTTGGTCAGTAAGTTTTGTGGTGAAGTACTCTATTTTGTATAACCCGGGATCGTCAATGATCTGCTGATCAGTAAGATCATCAAACTTGGTCACCAACTGTTCTATATCGTCATTGGATACCAGTTTTACAAATTCAGGTGCAAAACTATAAGCCTCACTAATTTTGCTAATATTGGCATCGACAATCATAATACAGTAGTTATCTTTATAACACTTAACTACATAGTCGGCACCATATTTAAGGTGTTCAACCAATTGAGCTATATTTAACAAGTCATCTAAATACTGCTCGTTCTTGTCCAACCTACGACAATCAAACCAGTGTTCAATACCAAACGTCCTTCGATATTTATTGTAATTGTTCATTGCACGGATAGTAGCAGTACGATCTTCAATGAACCTCAAGTAACCACTGACTAACAAATCTTGTGCCTGTCTGACTTTATCCTTCTCCTCTTTATCCTTCTCCTCTTTATCCTTACTCTTACCCTTATCTAGGGCACCAGTGTTATTACTTCTATTATCCTGATCTCCCTCATCACGAATTACACCTCCAGTACTCGAGTTTGGTGCATTACTCACTACATGATAAGTAGTATTGTTTGTAGTATTGTTTGTAGTAACATTGTTTGTAGTAGTATGTTGTTGCTCGCGAATAGGTGTTTGTATTTGTGAAGATGGTAGTATGTGATTTGGAGGTGAGAGTGTGAGTTGGGATGCAGATACAGGTACGGGTTGATATGTTGGTGGTGGCGGAACCACTGTGCGTGGTAATTCCAATATTGGTGTTACCACACCACGTAGTAAACCTGCATGTAATTCGTTTTCTAATGGTAACGGTGGTGGTGCCAATTCACGTATCGGTTGTTGTGATGTACGTGCTGATTGACGCGGTGGTAACTGTTGTGTTTGACGTATAGGTGGTAGTTGTTGTAACTGTCGTATAGGTATTGACGATGATGTTTGTTGTATTTGTTGTGTAAGTAAAGGTGTTGATGGTTGTGATCGTCGCGCAGGAAAGGGAGATAAAGAAGGCAACTGTTCCTCACGTGCAGGTGTTGTTGACAGTACATGTGGTATAGGTTCATGTGTTGATGATCGCGACCAGCCTGTGACAACAGAAGGATAAGAAGAAGAAGGAGGGAAAGAATATGACGAGAGTCTAGAAGGTGGTTGTTCTTCACGTATAGGTGTTACTTGTCTCGTTGGGATATTGTTGGCTTCTGACACCGATTCATCCTCATCTGATACAATTTCATCACTATCGTAATTATCATTGTAGTCCGGAACTATTTCACTGATAAAAGACATGTTTTTCGTCCTTCGACGAAATAATAGTTACTATATCAATTTGTTGTATAACATATACTATAATACTTTACCAATAAATAAAACATATATGTACTTTACATATTATTATATAAACACAATAATATGTACTGTTGATAGTTGTGGTTGGTTTTGCCTACACAGATAGCAACAGAATATCCATTCATGTACCCGTAGTTGTATTGAAATAGTATACACATATGTAAATAGTTGGATATATAATACTTACACAAATATTAGGTTTACGAACATATTGTGAATATTATTAGTGTAGATGAGGATGAATAATTGAATAATTAATTGGTTGTATCAAACAATTTTTGAGTTGTTACTTGTTATATTATAGCAATTACATGACCATCTGTGTAAGCAAAAAAATCCACAAACATTCATGTAGTTTATGCACATAATTATTTACTAATTACTAATACCTTTACGTGATGGTTGTGGTTTCTTACCTACACATATTGCCATGTAATAACACTTGAATTACTTGGTTGTGTTCATATATGTTGTTTTAATGAGTCTTGTTGTTTTAATGAGTCTTGTTGTTTTAATGAGTCTTGTTGTTTTAATGAGTCTTGTTGTTTTAATGAGTCTTGTTGTCCGATATGAATTAACTTTGAAATATTACATGGTATAATCTAATAATTACATGGCAATATGTGTAGGCAAAACATCCACAATATCCATGTGATTTATAAGTATAATTACTTGTTGTATACTTATAAATCACATGGATATTGTGGATGTTTTGCCTACACATATTGCCATGTAATAACACTTGAATTACTTGGTTGTGTTCATATATGTTGTTCTAGTGTATTTGAATGAGTAGATAAGTGGTTGTTTGTATCAAACAATCTTCGGACTATTACTTGTTATATTAGAGCAATTACATGGTAATACGTGTAGGCAAAACATCACAACATCCATGTAGTTGATAAGTATAATTATTTATTAATTATTAACATATTGTCATAGATATTGTGGATACTTGTTTGCACATATGGCCGTGTAATAACACTTAAATTACCTAGTTTTGTTTTTAGATTTATATATCTTCATTTGTGTATATATTTATTGTATGATTAAATGAGTGATTAAATGAATGATTAAATGAGTGATTAAATGAGTGATTAAATGAGTGATTAAATGAGTGATTAAATGAGTGATTAAATGAGTGATTAAATGAGTGATTAAATGAGTATGTTACTAATACACGTTTACTGTGATAAGTTTGTAATTGTGTAACTTTATTAGTGTTAATGAAATAATGCGACTACTATGTGTGGTTAACTTACATAAATGCTATATGTATATGTGTTATTAATACTAAATGTATTGTTATCTAAAATTCTGTTTGTTGAACTTCTTAAACACAAAAATGTATTGTAAAACTGCTGTAAAGTAGTAACATTGCGATACCCAACAACAACAATTTTATAATACATTTTTGTATCTAAGAAGTTCAACAAACAGAATTTTAGATAAAAATATATTTAGTGATGTGTTGTGATGTAAAAATACATATATGTATATTGTTAAATACACAAGTACGCTCATAAATGGGGAAAAGAGTGGAAATGTAGTTTGTGTGACGTGGAAAGTAAATATGTATAACGAAAGGAGAAGGGAGAGAAGGAAGAGGAAGTATAGGTCACAATAATTACAATGAGTGATAAGAAACCAAATACAAGATTCTTTTGTATTTTTTACATGTATGTATTTTTCAGATGGTTTTGTGTACTAGTAAAGTTTTATTTGAGGTGTTATTTTGTTGTTTTAAAGGTTAATTAGATTAACCTATAGTATGGTAATGATAAAACATATGCAAGTATGTATGTGTGTACTATAAAAAATATGGGAGTGTTCAATTTAGCAAATACTACATATAATATAATTTATATGCTGTATAACAATATTCACATAAACTTTATATCTAATTATTTGAAGTATATATATATATACATTTTATTGTATGACGTAGAGAAGAAGATTAAAATTGTAAGGTAAAAAATTAAAAGATATAAAGTTATAAGATCAATATTAACCACTCTGAAGAGAGAGTGAAGAGGGGGAAGAAGGAGGAGGAGTGGTTAGTGTAAATGCATTTTAAGAAGATACAAAATTTAGAGATGTCAATCTGTTAGAACAAGATTAAACTAATATCTTCCAAACTGGTTAATACTATTTTTATAATCTTGTATCTTGCAATCTTATAATCTTGCAATTTCAACCTCCTTTCCTCTCTATGATAAAATACGTCTCTCTCTCATCTATTTCTTCTTTCTCTCATCACTGAATGTTTAAATTTTAACAAATCTTGGATAGGTTAGTTTCTAAACCTCTTTTTCTCTTGAAGAGAGTAATTTTAACTTTATGTTTTTAACATCTCTCAGAGATGTTAGTCTCTAATCTTATATATCTTTATTCTATTTAACATTTGTTAAACACAAACAATTCTTCGTAAATTGCTCGTTAGTAGTAGTAGTAACATGTACATATATATATATACCAAAGATATTAACATTAATAACTCTCTATAAGCTATATATGTATTTCCAATTTTATAACTTTAATCTCTATTAGAGAAATTACATGTTTTCTCGTTCGTCTGATTATCTATCTTTTTAAGACATGTTATCTCTAACCTTGTATTCTTTATTTTACATAAAAGAAGTTATATCTCTAAGAGATTATCTTTTAACTTTATATACCTAATCAAATTACCTTTGAGAAATTATCTCTAACTTACCTGGAAGAAGTTAAACAAAGATATAATAAAGAAAATAAAGATACAAGACTAGAAATATTCTTTCTTTTAGATAGAACAAAAATGTAAGGTCCGTAAATACAAGAATAAAGGTAACCTTTCTTATAAAAGGTTAAAGATTAAAGATTAAAAGGTTAAAATAAGCTTCTTTTGGATAACCTCTTTTATGTAGGTTGAAGGGATGCAAGGATAGAGATAACATCTGTTAGATAGATTAAAAATACAAAATTAGAGTTAACCTTTCTAAGGATATAGGTTAGAGATACAAAGTTAAAGTGTACACAACAAGTATATTCATATGTAATTAGGTATAACTTAAATTTAGTTTAAGTTTAAAGATGTAACTGTGTACTATCAGAGTGTTATTACTTGTCTATACCTTAAAATTCTTGGGAACTAAAAATTTTCCAAGATTTGGTTTTACAGG
>Ga0302300_1001671_pt1 | contig 12254 bp, 3 predicted proteins | sample III_Palsa_E1_1_FD_198756 | JGI IMG/M metagenome (GOLD analysis project Ga0302300, IMG submission 198756) | Peat permafrost microbial communities from Stordalen Mire near Abisko, Sweden - III_Palsa_E1_1 | ecosystem: Environmental > Terrestrial > Soil > Palsa > Peat permafrost | place: Sweden... | reverse complement strand
TATATATTTACCTTTAGTCTATATATTTACCTTTAGTCTATATATTTACCTTTAGTCTATATATTTACCTTTAGTCTATATATTTACCTTTAGTCTATATATTTACCTTTAGTCTATATATTTACCTTTAGTCTATATATTTACCTATAGTCTATATATTAAAAGTTAAAATATATACGTTTAAAGTATTTTGTAGATAATAGATATTAAATAATATGGTTATATGTTACTGTAAACATGTAGGTATTGATACTCCTCTTTTACTCCCTCCCTCCCTCACTCCTTACACACACTCACTCTCTCTCAATCCTAGATATATTGTATGTTATGTTAACATATAAATTTTTTCTTTTAATGGTAAAAGTGTCTACATAACCTACTAATAGGTATATAAAGTATTTAGACACTATAGATTAATATCTATTTAACAATATTATGTATTACATGTTAAAAAAATATCGTAGGTAGTATAAACTTATAATTTGTATGGCAAAAGTATATATTGTGTACTATGAAAACATTACAGTCACCATAATTTATAGTTCATGTGATAATATATATATATATATATATATAACTATTGTACCTTTTTTACCTTAATAACAAAATTTTGTTACCGGAAACTTAAAATAAAATGTTAACCATCATATAGTATATAATGTTATACATTAACAAACTAAAAAGTACAGGTAAATTTTAGTTTACAAGATTTTGTGTAAAAATACATCATACCAAAAAATCCTGTAAATATGTAGGTATAGAATATCCTAACTATATACTATATGTTATTGTAACATATAAAACTATATTTTTAACAATATATATACTTATACACATACATGTATACAAATACAGTTGTATTAATTGCAATAAATGTATTTATTACAGTGTGTATAATTACGTAATTGTATACTACTAATACTTATTTATACAAGTATCATCCTTTTTTTCTTTCCCCTCTACTCTCGTCTCTCTCCCTTTCTTTTATTCTTTCTCCACCATCCTGTACCCAAAAATATACATGTTATTACTTTAATTATTACTCATCTGAAATCAGGTAATATATTTTATTTTGAATGATACACATACTAGATATCATACATGAATATTAACATTAATATTAATACATTACCACAATATATAAATGTATATGTACTATATTATAATATACTGTAACTTCGATACCAAAATATTTAATGTTAGACAGGTAACAATAAAATTATTGTTGTAATCTTGTTACCTGTCTAATGTTGTATATATTAGTGTAGTATATATTGTTTATTATTATAATGTTAACCAATAGATTTTTGTCTTTATGTTAAAACAATCACAACTACATATATCATACTATTTTTAATATTTTGATAGTCATTTGTAACATTATTTTAAATAATGTTTTATAATATATAAGTATATAAGACTATAAGTTACATAACATTTTATTTTGGTTACTAATTATTATAACGTGTTTAACATAATATATGTATTATGTCAAAACAATGTAAATTAAGTATTACGTATATTATTATGATAAATAATAAACAGATAATGTGATGTTACCTTAACATAATAATTATATATCATATATACATTGTATCATAATTTATTCAATGTTTATTTTTAAGGTAAATTCATTTAATAGTATATGATGATATATTATAAATATATAATTTGTTAATATTGTAGTTAAACATATAATTACAAAATATTTATAAAGTAGTAGATGAAGATGAGGAGGGAGATGAGGAGGGAGATGAGGAGGGAGATGAGGAGGGAGATGAGGAGGAAGAGAGAAGAGATATAGTAGTATATAAATTATACAATATAAAATTACATGACAAATATATGATATAGTATCGTATATGTTATGAAGAGTGAGGACTCAGCAGCCGACAAACATACTTTACAAGTTTGTCACCTCATGGAGGCTGTATCGTGCATAACACGAAAAGGACTCAGCAGCCGACGAACATTTATTTTGACTTTGTCGATTCATAGAGGCTGTACCGTGCATTACACGACAAAGGACTCCGGAGCCGACAAACATTTATTTTGAGTTTGTCATCTAGTGGAAGCTGTACTGTGCTGCGCACGAGAGAGGACTCAGCAGCCGACAAACATAGTTTACGAGTTTGTCATCTAGTGGAGGCTGTACCGAGCTGCGCACGTAAAAGGACTCCGACGCCGACGAACATTTATTTTGAGTTTGTCATCTAGTGGAGGTTGTATTACATATGTAACGTGAATAAAGATAAATACATTCAAGTATAAATTTATGTTATTGTATAATATATATTTTGGTACAATAAGAATTTTTAATGTTTCTTACTTGGAATAAAGAGAGATAAGAAGGGAGGGAGGAGTTCACACATCACCAATTATTTTACCTTCTTTTCTTCTCTACTCCTTATTTTTTTCTTTCTTTTTATATCTTTGTATATATTAGTGCAATTACATAATTATCGTGTAGGTAACTGACCACGATAATTATGTAATATCATTAATAATAATTAGTTATATCAATAGTAGATATTGTATATTGTATATTTTAACATAATTATTGTGGTCAGTTACCTACACGGATATTATGTAATTGTCAACAACTATTACTTACATATGCTATTATCCCATTTCCATCAATACTGTTTTTTCCTTCATTCACTGATTCCATCTTTTATTCTTGTATCAATCAGACTGTGGATAACATATATATATATTATTAGTATACAAAGTTATAATATTTAAATTATAGTTTAATAATTAAACTATTAAAACCAACTAACAAAAATTAAAGTATACAAAATATATGATCTGTGACAAGCGCAGCGGAGGTAACTATCCACAACAATCGTGTACTATTTTGAGTAAATAATAAAAGTAATAATATAGTTATTTAACATAGTGTGAACTGAAGGTAATCTATATTAAATAACTATATTATTACTTGAATTAGTACATGATGGTTGTCTAGCTCACAACTGCTTACACAGATATTATGTAATTACACGCATATAATACTGTACTTGTCGCAGATTATCTCATAGTTATTTCCGTAGGATAGCTGATAGTTCAACCATCACTTCAAACCAGACCAAAGAATGACAAACCTTCAATATATTGGATATTATTATTATTAATATCCAATATGAATCTTTGTATAACATAATACAAATATATACTACACCTAACAAATATTATTTTAAATAATATTTCCAACACCTGTTAATACTTTTACTGTTAAAAGTATATTTACTTTTGTATTAACATCAATACAAAAGTATTAATTACAATATTACTTATATAACTTATACACTTAAGTATTATTAAGACGAGTTAAATTATAGTAATCTAATTACTATCACTATACAAATAATATATCTATACATAGACAAGTTAATAAAACAAGATGGTTATATTTGATGTTTAAGTTAATTATCGTTGTAACGTTACAATGTATATTATACCAATTTAAAGAATGTATGTATATACATGTACATAAATGTTATTGTTTGTTATGAACAAACAATATGTTATTATTGTTATTATTGTTAATAACGATATAAATGAATACAAGTGACCTCTCTGAGAGGTCAATATGTTTAATTACTTTAATTACTTTAATTAGTTTAGTACTAATTCACCGTTGGAGAATACGGTGTCGGAAATGATGTTACCATGGTAGTCAAACTCAACACAGTGACCATGACGCTCACCATTGATGTATTGTCTTTTAGACTTAATACTGTGATGATCATTGTTATACCATTCAGTCCAATCACCATTGAGTTTACCTTCAAGGTATGATGCTTCAAGTTTTAGGTTGTGTTGATCATCATCGTACCACTCTCTATAAGAGCCGTCACGTTCACCATCAACATATTCTTGTTCAAATTTAACATTATGTTGAATATTAATTTCTCTTTGAGTATCATACCACTCAATTCGGACACCATCTTCTACACCGTCATTGTAATTATATTCTTGTATAGGAAGGCCGTCAATAGTATATACACGCTTTCTATTATGTCCAATTTCTACTCCGTTCACAGTGTGATATGTATTGGTTTCAATCAGACCAAATTTGTTGGTTGACTTGATGTTATTGTAATAAATTTCATTGTTGTTGTTAACATTAATAATTACACCCTGGTTTAACTTCTCCCACCTATCCATAACATGGGTATTATCTAATGCATGTTTTGGGATGAAAGCATAAGGAGCTAATACGAAGAAAGCTTGTTGTAAACTATCATTGAACTCATTATATACCATATTACACATATATGACCAATTAGTGAACACTTGCTCAACTAGAAAATCGAAGTAACCATTATCATCTAATAGTACATTAAGTTGAAAACATAGCAATAGACGATCCCTAGACGTAATTGGTGTTTTGTTACCACCCACATACTCAACATAGTGTTCAACTACAGTACAATATTTGTCATCAACTGGAATGGTAACATCCACACCTTCTGATGTAGTTGTCTCTACAACATTTCTAATGTACTTCGAGTTGATAATTCCACCATGAGGAATGTTGAACGTTTTATTACAACAGGTAATTACTAGCATTTACATACCTATGTAAATAATTAATATCAATTTTGGTATTTAGTAACAATGTCATATTTGTCATTAAAAATTAAGTTTACACATTATCTTCCTATCTCTATTATCTTCCTATCTCTGTTGTCTTTACTTTTGTTGATACTTCTTTCTCCAAACTACAATAATATAATATAATATAATATATTTACAATATCACTAATATTGTAACTCTAACAAAGTAATAATAAAATTATTACTACATTGTTCTTCACCTACATATCCCCCTTCCCTTCTTTCTCTTCATCCTCCAACATTTCACTTAAAGTATATATAGTATTTATATCATGAATACATATTACCCTCATAAATTTCTGTAATATTGTTTATGTTCAACATTAAAAATTTTTGGTATGAATCAACCATAAATTGTATTGTATTGTATTGTAATATAATAATATTTATATGTAAACTTAATTTTAATATTAAAAAGTAGAATGATATTATATTATTAATGTTGATAACAAGTGTAATATACAATAACTCTATAAGTCCATATCAAAAATATGTTGAGAATATTTTTGTGTATATTTTTTTGGTGATAGTAAAATTACATGTTATTATGTATTATTACATAATATGAGTACAATTACGTACAATGTTTAATATTCATAATAAATATAGTGTGTGAACTGCTGTAATCTCCTCACTACTTTTTATGTTTACCAATTTTTACGTGTTATCTAATTGTGTGTTAATGTATACATGATGTAAAAAAACAATATAACAACAGAGTAATAAAATATATAGAAAAGATCGTATTATGTATAAAACATTGTTAATACTACAACAATACTGTACTATTTTAACATGTATATTTTAATTTATGTATACGTAAGAAGGTAATTTATAGTGTAATGAACACAATAAATACATGTTGATCACACATCATGAGTATCATATGTAATATCAATGTCCAATTACGAAATTTTGTAATTTTTGTAATTTTATTTTTTGATGTAATTTTACAAAATTATGTAAAAATACATCATACCAAAAATTTCCTGTAAAACAATCATCGATTATATACATGGTTGAACGCTGTGTATGTTCTTAGCAAATAATATTAAAAATAAATACATATACATCTTATTTACTATAATAGTAATTTAATTACTACTTTAATTTAATTTTATAATATTATGTATACAATGTAATATTAAATATTTTACTTATTGAGATATAATATTAATATTATATTAATAACCTTATTGTTAACATAATATATAATATATTATAGTTATATTACATCTATATTTACATTATAATACTATTCTATCACACATTTATTATATGTTTAATTATTTTATGTTATATATGTATAATACAATATATTTATAACATAAAATAATTAGTTGTATTAAATACTTTTATATATTATTGTTAATATGTGTACTCTTATTAGTAATCTATTGAATAATGGTTACTGTATCCATATTATTAAATGTAATAATAATGTTAGTGAACATTACATATTGTTTGTGGATAGTTACTTACACGGATATTATGTAACTATCTACCTATGAACCCCTAATACTTATTCACATAATTATTATGTGAGAATGACATTTGTGTTTATAGTAACAAACATAAATAATATAACATAATACAATTACTATATTAAGCAAAAGTAGTTTGTTTATGAGACTAAATATCATACATTACTAATGTATGTATATACATGTACCCAGTTATTATAATCATATACTTATTACTACATGTTATTACTCACCCCCCTCCTCCTCTCCCTCCTCTCCCTCTTTCTGTTTCATCTTATTCTATTACATATATTTAATATATGTAATATACATCAATTAGAAAACAAACATATATTGTATATATGTTAAAATATTACTTTTGTATGAACTATTATATTGTAATATTTAAAATTCTATTATACAATATAATTATACCATAATGTGGTGTATTAATATACTTATTAGGGGGGGGAGGAGGTTAAATTATCTTTGTTTTATGTGTATGATTATAATATATTGTAATATAATGTAATTGTATCGTTGATAATTTAATAGTCATCCCGATAGTAATTACTCTAGTAATTATTAGTCTAATACTTGTTTATATAAATTGTAATATTGTAATACTTTCAATATTACAATTTATATGTTGTTATTATAACATTATAACTACATGACACATACATCGTTTTAATATGGTGTATATCTACAGAATGTCTGTGGTCAGTTGAATACACGAAAATGTATTGTAATGATCTAATATTTTAAAGTATATTTGTATGTGTTACACGATGTAACATATATAACATTTAAATAGCTTACTAACAAATACATGTGGTATTATTAATATTGTATTTTGTATAATTGTTTAAAACTCCATACACCTAATTTTAAAATTTGTTACATATTGTATACTTTTATATGTTAAGGTATAATAATAAAAGTATAGAAAGGATTTTATACTAAAAATGTACAATGAATACACTACATAGTAACATACCTGTAAGTATCTTTTTATTTACAGGTAAAATCTTGGTTTGACATATTTTTTCACCAAAACCAAAAATATGTCAAACCAAGATTTTACCTGTAAATTCAAAGTAAGATAATATGCAGTTATAATAGCCAGAGAGTATAATAATATTTTAGTATAAAATATTATTTTGAATACACTATATTGTATAATGAAGTATCGTTTACCTTTAAAATTACAAGTTATCTCATGGTTTGACATATTTTTGGTTTTGGTTTTTGTAAAAACATACATCATACCAAAAAATACCTGTAAATAAAAAGGTACTTACATGTATGTTACTATGTAGCTTATTCAATACATAATTTTGTTCCTTCTCTTATTCTTTCACTCATATAAATATATTAGTACAATTACATAATATATTTATGTGATAGTTGATTACACAGATATTATGTAGTAGGTATATGTAGTAGGTATATGTAGTAGGTATGTGTATTAATGTATAATATAATGTATTATTACTAATAATCACCTAAAAGAAAATTAAACGTCAACAAGAGTGTAATCTCTATATAAAATTATACCTATAACAATTAAATTTGTGAGTTTAAGAAATCTCACAAATTTTAGTTTGTCGCCTTATTGTAAACTAAAGATAAGTTGTGATAGGAGACAAGAGCAGAGATAACCGAAGTGAAATTGCTAAACAATCAACATGATGAGTATGTAATTATACTGTTGTGATTATAACATTTAGTTGAACAATTAAAATACTAATATATAGTATATTAGTAATATTATTACGTTTATTACGATAAAGAATAAATGTTTACTTTTTTACTTCACAGTGAAGTAAAAAAGTAAACATATTTAACATATTTAACATATTTAACATATTTAACATATTTAACATATTTAACATATTTAACATATTTAACATATTTAACATATTTAACATATTTAACATATTTAACATATTTGTTGTTGTTATAAATATTGTAATTATTTAGTATCATATGAGAGTAATTACGTAATATTCGTGTAGGCAACTCTATCCACAATATTACGTGGTTATGTAAGTATAATTAATTAACTATTATATGTTGATAAGTTTTGTATTATCACATAATATCGTGGATAGAGTTGTCTACATGTATTTTATGTAATTGCACCCCAACTCCATGTTGCTATACTTATTATAATTTGTTCATACTGTTGCAATTACATAAAAATTATGTAATATTAATTACTTTAATAATATATGTTATTACTAAAATATATACAAAAATATTATAGAAGAAGGAGGAGAGAGATTACAAAATTGGATACAAACTTTTATGTAACATTATACTGTTAGTATCCAATTTTGTGATCTCCCTTAAATTCACGAAGTCAGTTAAACTTGTGTTTATAAAATTGGATACTGATAATTAAATACTTTTTGTATCCTCACACATTTACATATATGTAAATTAATATACATAGACCCCCTTCCCCTTAGTACGGATCTGATATTAATTATTTGTTGATTGGCGCAGTATGCGGGTTTGCGAATTCACATCTTGATATTTATCTACTTTAATTGGTTGTGTGAACCGAAGGTGTGTGTGTATGTCCAATGGAGAAAATACCTGAAAGAGAAAAAAACTACACTGAAGTTATAGTTATGTTAACATAGCATCATAATTGGTGTAACAATCGTTCAATAGTCACACATTACAAAATTACTATTGTTATATTTGGTATATAATATATTTTACCATCGTGATTAATTATAATAACTATCCACATAATAATATATTATATAATATTGTAATTTACTGTTACCCAACATATTGTACATAGATAACCACACAAAATGTCAAAGGATATCAATAGATCTTTTGTGTTTGAGCAAACCGTGTGATGTTGAACAAATCTGCAATAATTATTCGTAGCTAATCCCCCCCCACCCTTCGGTAAAAAAATTATAACTCATTATATATATAAACACACAAATACATGTGTAAATAAATATTTTGTTTATATCTCTTTCTTCTTTGTTCACCCAATTCTTTCCATTCGTTACATATATGTATGTCAAAACGTCACATATCGAAGTATAGGAAATAAATAAACATATATAGAATATATGTTAAGTTAACACAAAATATGTTTAAAATTATTATTACATAAAATATTATATACATATATACATATATACATATATATATATATTATTATGACTATATTTGTGTGAGTAACTCACCACAAATATCATGTAATTACACAAATATATTCATACATTAATATAAATTGTTATTACTGTTGATAATCACATAAATATTGTATAATTACCAATACATTATACTACTAGATATAAAAAAGAAAGAAAGAGAGATAATGGTATAATTATACGTATAATATATTGGTAATTACATAAAATACGTGTAAGCCAAAGGCGAGCTGCGCTAAGCAACTAATCACAAATATCATGTGATAAAATGAGTATGTAGTCTATCGAAATAATAAATCATTGTTAATGTAGATTACACAACTAACATGGTTAGTTGATTACATGAATATTGCGTAATTTTGCATTGAGATATTTGAGAGTATACAATAAAAAGAAGAATGAGTGTAATATGAGAGGATGATAGTATAAAATAGTATTATGAGAGTGTATATGTGTATATATGTATTTGTATGATGAGTAAAAACAACCAATATCATTCCAATAAAAAGTAAATATGTTACCAAAATAATATTCTATAATGTATAAAATATTAACATGTTAATGTTAAAAACTAGTCTGCCAATCTTTATTAGGTAGAAGAATAACATGTTTGTGAAGTGTGTATATATATGTGGTATTATATGTACATAATGTTATATTATATAAAATATCATTAACACAGCAATATTGTGGTATCAAATGGTATCTATAATTCATGTTATGATAGATATAACATAATTACTAATTGTGTAATGAGTATAGTAAATACATAATGATCACACATCATACTTATTGAGTGTATGATCAATGTTCATTTATGGCGCAGTCATCCCCTCCCCCCTCAGTATACCTTCGGTATGAGATTTTGTAATTTTTACGACTTTATTTTTTCGATGTATTTTTTTACAAAAAATGTAAAAATTTACATCATACCAAAAATTTCCTGTAAAAACAAACCAATAGTATATACATATGGTTGATCGCTAGGCACAATACAAAATATATTAAACAGAAATATAACTTGTACAACAAAATAGTAATCTAATTACTACTTTAACTTAATTATATATTAATACATATATATATATACTAGATTTATATATTGTTAAGTTCTTTTACCTATTAAAGATTAACCATATTAATCACCTAACATGTATTTGTATTGTAATCATAATATATAATTATTATTTCATAGAGGTATAATAATAATAATAATGGTAATAATAATTATATATTGTATTATAAAGAATATATAATTTAAAATTATATAAGTTAAGTAGATTTTGATATTATGTTTGTATTGAAATGTAAATGTGTATACTTTCTTCCTACATATATTTATATATGTGTGTGTATTAATTTTATAATAATTATTTACCAACATTGTAATACTATTTAATTACATACATTTAATTATATACAACTAGATAATGATACATATGTTATTTAAATGATAAAAATAAGATAGGTAACAATATATGTTATATTGTTATAATGATTATAGTAAACATATTAACACCTATTTTAATGTCTACTTTCCTGTTATAGATTAACTATTACTTTGCATGAAAAATATATTTGAGTAACGTAATATATAATTTAAAAACTGCATATATTACATTTAACAATATAATACATTTACAATATAATAATGTTAAAGGTAGTATACATTGTAAATGTAATAATTGTAATGATCACAGTAATTTAACTTATTATAATAATATTTGTTCACATGAATGTTATGTGAACATATCATCACGAACAAGTAGTTGTTCACATAGTAACTATGTGAATGATATGATATATGATTAACATCATAAATATAAACAAATAAAAACAGGAAATTTTTACACTTTGTATATACAAAATATGTTAAAGTAACACATATACATTCTCACTCACATCACTTTCCTTCTTCTCCTTATACATTCACTTCACTTCACTTCACTTCCTCCCTCCCTTCTCCTCCTCCCATCCTCTACATGTAAATAAAACTTTAACAATCTACTACATTATTGCATATGTTTATATCTCATACATACAATTATATGTTTCGCATAACAAAAATACTATATATGTTTTTATATTGTAATACTACAGTGTTTATTACCAAAATTAAAATAAGAGATAACAATACATACAACTAAGCAAAATTATTACATTAAAAATATTGTTGATGACACAATTAACTGTACTGTGTATAAAACGAATATTTTTTAGCATCAGATAATTTTTATATTATCCAAAATTTTTTTGGTATGACGTTCGAGTGAAAAAAGTTGGTGGAAATTTTGTATCCCAAAAAATTACCTGTAAATTGTGGTTTATAATACATCAGTGCTACTACTGTTGTTCATCAAACTATATTTTAATAAAATATAAAGTGTTTGATATATACATAACATACAAATACATATATAGTATTTAATATAAAATACAAATAAAATTTATTACTTATTGTAAGTAATATTACTATTACTATTATTTTTAACACAGATTTTATACTTTGATATGAATAATACTATTTAATATATGTTATTTTGATATGTAGATATCCAATATCTATATTCTTTACTAATTATTGTTAGTATATAATAGTTACTTACGTAATTAAATATTCACACCAATAAATATAAAACATTTTATATCTTATAACCACTTGTATATATTATTTTAATTATTGTATAACATACAATTATATATTAAATGATATAACATATGTAATTTTAGTAGTTTAACTAGATTAGATATTAACTATATAATAAACACATAAATGTATTAACTGTTAAGTGACTCTTTCTTTTCCTTTCATGACCAAATTTAATAATAATGTAAATATTTATGTATAACATTTATAATATATTATATATTATAAATATGTAACTAGATATATTATATAATACGTAATAATATGTTTATTCCATAAAAAGGGATAAGAAGATGTTAACTATATAATAGACATAATATTAACAAT
>Ga0302300_1001665_pt1 | contig 12276 bp, 5 predicted proteins | sample III_Palsa_E1_1_FD_198756 | JGI IMG/M metagenome (GOLD analysis project Ga0302300, IMG submission 198756) | Peat permafrost microbial communities from Stordalen Mire near Abisko, Sweden - III_Palsa_E1_1 | ecosystem: Environmental > Terrestrial > Soil > Palsa > Peat permafrost | place: Sweden... | reverse complement strand
TTTTTAATGTCATGTATAGTTAAATATGTTAAATATGTTAAATATGTTAAATATGTTAAATTTTATTGGTAATGGTAGTAATTTTGTATCAAACTAAGTAATAAGTATATGTTGTAGATATAACTATATTTGTGTTAGATAACAAGATTAAAAAGAAGTATGTATGTCCAAGATTATAACTTCTTGTGAAAACACACAAATATGTTGTCAACAGTATATATGTATACTATTCAAATCATTACGTTAACATGTAAAAGTAATAACATATTCCTATCATTACAATTACCTAGTAGTTGTCCATTCATACTAATACAATTACATACCATTTATGTAGTCAACCATATCCATAAACATTAGCCGTAGCCTTGTTTCACTTATATAACTTATCAAGGGGGCATAAGTTATTATCTCATCTATTGTTAATACACTATATATGTATGATTACAAGATTACCGTGGATCCTTGTTTAGCACAGCTATGGCTCCCTCATTATACCTTCGGTTTACACGAATGATATGTAATCTTGTAATCATTGTTACTTGACAGGCTCAAGTATTTTTATCTTCACGTAAGTGCTTCTATTTATCCATATACCATCTATACCGTTATTTCTAACCTACTACTATAATACTCTAAATATTTTTATACCCATATAACATACTAACAATTTATAACAAACTCCGTATTATTGGTAATGTTAACTTTGTACCCAATATAACTAAAAATTACATTGATGTTAAAATAACATATTATCTCACTGCAATAGTAAAATTAGAATGGAATAAGAAAGTGTGACATATATATCCATACAACAAAATAAAATTATCTTTACCTAATAGACATTAAAATACAAAATATGTGTTAACCTGTTCACGCATACTATTACTTTTAGTGTTAACAACTTCATGAGTTTTTGTATTTAACAATATGTAAAATACATATTGTTATTTTGTACTATTATATTAGTTAACATATACGAAATATATGTTTGTATGTAATATTATGTTGATGATAATCCAATTGGGGGGGTGAGGATGGGGAGGGGAGGGAGGGAGGGAAAAGAGAGGGAGTAGCTAAATAGTGGGTGGAATGAAGAAGGTAAAGAGCGAGAGATGGAGGTGAGTGATGATAATAAAGTACCACCAACCAACGGCAAACTAGTTTTGTGAGTTTTCTTAAACTCACCAAATATTCTAAAATATGTTGACAAAACATATACAAAAATTCCAAAACAATAACATATTTTAGAATATTTGGTGAGTTTAAGAAAACTCACAAAAGTATTATTTACATTTTAAACATCATGTTATTATTGTAAAGTATGTTGTAACAGTTCAAATTAACAGGGATTTAATTAACCTAGTATAGTATGATTCTATACTTATTATATTTTAATGCATATTTTTATTTACACCAATATATTAACTTCTAATAATAGTTATAGTTATAGTTATAGTTATAGTTATAGTTAATTAACCATACATATGCAAGTATTATTTATTTGTACTATTTTGTGTTATTAGAAATTTTAGTAGTAACATAATATGTTTAACAACAAATTGTTTATGTTATGATTTGTGTTGTGGGCATGGGGTAAAAACATTAAGTGCTATAACATACCATTTTAGTGTTAAATAAGTTAGTGTTAAATAAGTTAGTGTTAAATAAGTTAGTGTTAAAATATTACAGTTATATTTATTCGTGTCAATAACTACTTATCTTAATGTATATTACATAACATTTGTATAAACAAAAAACCCACAAACATCACATGATTATCACTAACAATTTAATGGTAGTTGTGTGTATATTGTATAATGTAGATAATACATACAATTATTGTAATCTTACTATAATAACATTAAAATAAAATGATGTAAAACAACCTAGTTAGGTTATGTCTTTTTCTAAAGTGTACTGTACACAATTTACAATATTTTAGAATCATGGATAGTTTATTTTTGTGTTTGGATTGTAAAGTTTGTGTGTTTGAGAATTTCGAACATTAACATTAAACTACTCAAAAAACAAGAAAAACTGTACATTCATATTGTTACATTGAATACCAAGATAATTATTTTAAGCAGTTATACAATGAAATTAGAAATTATATCTTGTAAATTGTTATTTCAACAAGATATAATCTTCATTACTAGTAACATATACATTAGTTACCGTTATTTATTATTGACAGATGAAGTTGTGTCTATTTACAAATTCTAATAACAAATATATGTTATCAACGTGGTAAAGATATAAAAAATTGTAAATTGTAGATCAACAATAAGTCAATATTATTATCATACAAAAAATGTAAGCATACAACATTCTGTAAGATATAGTTATTTAGATAACGTGTTGGTTAACACCTTCGTCAATCAATATCTTTGTTGGTTAACTTGCATACCAGTAATTTGTATTGTTCGTAACAATACAATTTTTAAATATATCCAACAATTAGTTATTATTAGTATATAGGAAGATAAATTAAAACAAAGACAATTAAAGTTGCACCTGTCAAAACAGTTGGATATACCAATCTAGGATAGATACTATTATTGTTTGACATAAAAATTTTACACTACTATATTTTAACTATGGTTAGTAGAAGTAGATAGTATAGTTGTTAACTGTACTGTTGTTTTTAACTGTATATATATATGTACACGTGTTATGAGAATTTTGTAACTACTACAGTCACAATAAACATATGCTTATATATATTTACTGCATTATCTTTTAGTAGACAATATAATTTATATCTCTATCATCTACTAATGTATATATTTTAAGTATATGTGATATTACAACAATAACTTAATGTATAATTTATATTCTAACTTATATATAGGTACAAAATATTTATTATGGTTACAACAATAAAAGTACAAGTAGTTATAACATAAACTATCTATTGATTAGTAGTAAATAACCATAACAGAGTATAAAATTACATATTGTATGTAATTAGATGTAACTTTGGGTATGCAACAAATAACAATTAATGGTTGAGACTGTTAATAACTTTACACTCCTACCACACATATATGTTTGTTTACTGTTTTCATTATAGAGTAGAATAATTTTATATGACAGAACATTTACATTACCACAGTAGTGTATTATGATCACAATATCCCATTAAAATTTTACATGTCTGTTGATAAAAACTAAAAAATATTGGTTTATATCTATTTTTGGTTTTTTCATAATAGAACAGTATTCAAAAATGTAGTTATCTACTCTATGTATTATATGTAGTTATAAAAATTACATATAATACATAAATATTATATACTGTTAGTAACTTGGTCACACATATAATATTACTATACTTAAACATCTTAAACACTTAAATTTTTTATCGTCTACTTGTTATTTTGTTATTTAGTAAGTGTTAATACATGTAAGTAATTGTTATGTTATAAACAGAGTAGTAAACACATGTTAATTTATAACATTACAGTGTATTGTTTGTTGTAATGGTATAAATTAACATGTGTTTACTACTCTGTTTCATTACAGTTGAACATACAGTAATTATGTTTGAATAGTAATTCACTTTAATAATTTAAACTACCAACAATAACAAATGTATACTGTCCATATGTTCACTATTTTTTTATAACATATTGTTATTACAACCAAAGTATAATGTTGTAAATTGTCAACACAAAAATACAATAGATTATGTTTTACTCAAAAAATGTAAACATGTGATTTAGCACTGTTTATTGATATAGTTAATAGAGGGAACAAGAGAGAGGAGAGAGGAGAGAGGAGAGAGGAGAGAGAAGAGAGAAGAGAGAAGAGAGAAGAGAGAAGAGAGAAGAGAGAAGAGAGAGGAGAGAGGAGAGAGGAGAGAGGAGAGAGGAGAGAAGAGAGAAGAGAGAAGAGAGAAGAGAGAATACCATTTGAAATAAGATACTACATGAAACACTTAACATTTGAATGTTCTATCAACACTCTTATGTTTTAACATATTCCTTTGTGCGGATATAAACATACCTCAAAATAATATGGTTAGAATATATAGTATAATACAATATTGTATATAACATTAAATCTCATATCGTTTTAATACATAATTGTTATGTATATAATGTTTATTACTAATGTTAAAGCTTTAATAGCTAACTATGTTATTAATTACTTGTTATCCCCTTTTAATTGTTGTTAACAACCACATATTGTTACCCTTGTTTATTTACTTTTTATTGTTTATTATCTTTTCCTCCCTTGTTTTTAACTACCTACTGTTTTACTTGTTTTGAACAAGTAAATGTATGTAATGTTAAAATACAACATTTATGTTATAGTTAATAACTGTTACTACATAATAAATAACTTGTTGTTGATATGGATTATAATCTTATTAGTGGTGATATTATACCAAATAATAAATATAGTTAGTATAGAATATGTATAACAATTATACATAACATAGTTGTTTACTTATTTATTTATTGTTTAACTAGTAAACAAATAATAATAATAATATAAGTACTTAGTACTATTAACAATACATGCAACAATGGCAAATTCAAAGTATAATTGTATTTAAAATAAAATGTTTATCACTACATTGTGTAGTGAATATCGTAATGGGTAGAGTGAGTAGAGAATTTTAACTAAACAAACTTCACCAAAAAATTTTATGTCTCATGGTATACATTTTCCAAAAATCTTTATCAAAAAACTATCTAGCCTTTTGTGAGACTAAGTCTCACAAGAAGCCCGCTTTTTCGCTTCGCTTATCGCTTGTCTGTGACAAAAATATATGTGTGTAAACTACACAAGAGTTAATGTGATGACGATCTTTATTTGAGTAACCAATCATTGTATGTATGCATACACATAACATACTTTACGTATTTTATAGTTTTCTATTTGTCTCACAATAATTAAAAGTATAACTAGACTAACATTATGTAAAAGATGGACATAAAATGTATTACTTAGTACACTACTCATCTCTCTCCTTCTTCTTTTTCTTCTTCTTTTGTCATCTATTTTATCCCTCTCTCACACACAAGTGTTGTAAAATTACACACTTTGTATATCTATATAAAGACTCTTATTTTAAGACATAAAATATCATGACATGATATTTTATGTGTAGTGTAATCTCATGTACTTTGTTAACACCAACCACACTAACCACACTACACATATATTTTTCTATACAACAAATAATAAGATTATAATCTCTTTCTCCTTTCTCTCTCTTCTCTCTTCATTATATAACACATTTAAAAATACCAATGAATGAATATACATCTGTTTGAAGTTTGTTAGTTAGTAACATTAACATTATTCAACTAAATTATAAGATACAATAAACATGTCAAATTCACAACGTTATTTTATATTAACACAATTAAACATTTTTACCAATATGATTATAAATTTAACAATATGTTTACATCTTTGTTATTTGTAATAACAAATACTATTTTAATGTTAGAATTGTATACACACATACTCTCACAGTAATAATAAACACACTTATTTGTATCCAACATAATTTGTGTGTGGTATATTGGAATCACTAATTTTATGCAATTGTTCTAATATACATTACATTTGCAAGAGATTTGGTACGTAACTGTGACAACGTCTGTGTTTGTGAACCCCAAGTTCACAAGTAATAAATATACTGTTTACATTTTAAATTTACATATGTCTCAATTACTACTACTTTTTGACAAACAACTATCACCTCTACATCCACTCATTTATTGTTACCATTATAACCTCTTTAAATTTATATACATTTTTTATCTGTCAAAGGTTATTTTGTTTCAACTATAAATTGTAACCACTATAATTGTTACACATATAAATATAAACAGTATATGTATAATTATATAATATTTGTGTAATCGAAGATAACTGTGCTAATTAACAATCCACAAATATTATGTTGGTATATCAAATAATATATTAATAATTATACAAACATTTGTTTATACAAACATTTGTAATATTGTAATTTATAGTGGTATAACCACATGATATGACCACATGATATTCGTGGGTGGTTGGAATCACGGATATTATGTAATTGTAAGTACGACTACATATTTTATTTGGTGTTTTATTTACAATTACATAAATACCATTACAATTACACAATATCCGTGATTTCAACCACCCACAAATGTCATGTGGTTATATTATGTTGTTATACCAGTGTACGTGTTGATAGTTGCTTAATACACTATTTTCATACCTGATCCAAAAAATAGTTTGGATAATCTTCTCTTCCTCTCCTCCTCCTTCTCTTGTTATACCAATAATACAACTGTAAAATGTCATGTAAAAAACACTACTAGTTAATTTAACACTTAAATACCTTTTGTTTTCATGTAAATATTGTATTGTGTTAATTAGTACAACCAATGTTGGTTGTACATTTAGTGTAATGTTGGATTTTGGTAATAACAATATTAACGATACAACATTTAAACCCATTTTTTACATCTACGAGATGTAACTTACTTAGTTAATTTTGATAATGGTAATGTTTGTTGTTGATGCTCATTAGCTGTAAAAATTTAACTAACATGTGTCACATATATATGTTTATATGGTAATAATATTATAAAGATAATAATACAACATAAGGGGTGGGTGGGTTAATCGGTTAAACAAAACAGTGTGAAAAATATTAAAACATGCAACAATGTGATGAATTAAAATAATAAATGAATTTTATGTTTTTAGGGTTTTACAACATATAAAATGAGAGGTAGCAATCGTGGGCATCAACATTTCGCTTCAGGATTTGGTAATCCAGGTACATCAGGATCACCACCGAAAAAGATTGACCCCTATGAAGTACTTGGTGTATCACGGGATGCCACTTTAAGTGAAATTAAGAAGGCTCACAAGGTATTGGCTCTGGCTAATCACCCTGATAAGGGCGGTGACCAGGAGAAGTTCAGGAAGATACAAGAGGCATATGATATGTTAACCAAATCCGACGCTGGCATGGGAGGAATGGGAGGAATGTCCAACATGTTTGGTTTTGGAGGTAATAATGGTCAGCAACCACAGCAGAGACCAGATGTTGAGTATCCAATTCCAATTGCCGACTTCATGAAGGGTGTAAAAGTTGTGTTGCCATTACAAACGAGAGGCAAATGTTCATGTCTCTCTGACCAGAGCAAGATGAAAAAGTGTCAGTGTGGTGGAAGAATGGGTTTTCCACCATGTCAATCATGTGGCGGTCGAGGTGTTATCATTAATTGTGATCTGTGTCGAGGACATGGTGTAGTTGATACCAAAATTGAAGTACCGCTTGATATCAAGTCTGGAATTACCACTTACAATGTAAGTAATGATTCACTTCCTAGACCTATATTAGTCAATGTGATACCCGAACCAGATGATATTTACTCATATGTGAATGACAAACTGGTTGTCAAATGCGACATTGATATTGGTATCGCTCTCAAATCTGGTATTCATAAATTAACTTTACCTGATGATCATCAAGTACAAGTTTTCATTCCATCTGTTACCGACTTGTACAAATCCCTGCTAATTCCCAATTCAGGTATTGTTAATTCATCATCATCATCATCATCATCTAATAACAAAAGTCAAAGACGAGGTGATCTAATTATTGAACCCAAATGGACTACAACCAAGAATCATGATTATGAATTACCAACTGACCCTGCAATTATTGTTGCAGAGGAGGTTAGGATCAATGTCACAAATGACGATGATGATGACAACATTCACAATCACAACATGTTTGGTGCATCACCAAATGTTTCTTGTAACCAACAATAATTACCACATCTATATTATTCACCACATCTATATTATTCACCACATCTATATTATTCACCACATCTATATTATTCACTACACCTACATTATTCACTACACCTACATTATTAAAGGATTTATACATATGTATAAATCCTATATAAAACACATGTATATACATAACTTTACTTACTTGGTGAGTAAATTTTAGCTTTGTTACATTAACAATGTATACATTATACACTTTGTGGATAAAGTAACATTACCCCTCCCCCATTATGTTAATATTATTGTTTATATATCTTTCTATCCATATATATATATGATGGATAGAGTAATAATAATCTTATTATATCAAAAAATAGGGTGAAGTGGAATGGGGCATATATAATTATATGTTTTGTTTATCTGATAAACAAAATAATATTCGTTCATTACAATATAAATTATATTCTTGTGTACTTTTGTTTATCAGATAAACAAATATTAATTCTAATGTATTGATGATGTCTATATACATTAATAGGTAAAAACGTATTGTTTTATAATAAAACATAAATTATGTAGTAATTGTTAATGCATGGTGCTATAACAACTATTACATACATTATTGTTTACTAACAAAGAGATATAAAGGAAGAAAGGAGGAAGGAAGGAGGGAGGGAGAGAGGAGGAAATGGTAAAACATATGTATATGTATGACAAATATCCAGTAAAGATAATATTGTTGTTTGTTGTCCATATATATTAGAAGGGGTGGGGGTGGGGGTGGGGTGCTAATATTAATTATATTGTATATAAATGTGCACATTGGTACACCTTAATTATTAAATGATAATTTTATGTTAAAACCGAGGACATCGAAGATGTAATAAAATGTTGGGTTCAATATCATCAGGGTCATCGGTTTCAATATTGCCAGTGACAACAGTACAGCCACCACGTAATAATAGTGGTGATGAAAATAATGGTTATCACACTAGTGACAACAATGGTAATAATACAAGAGTGGTAATAAGATCAGAGACAGGAGGAACCAGAGGTTCAAGAAATTCGATAATAAGTGCATCATGTTATTGGCTATGTTGTTGTTGTAAACGACCTGAAATTACAGATGATGACAATAGTTGTTTTAATACAAATTCGGTGTATTTCTTTCAAAACATTTATGATTTGTTTTCACCTCGACAAGGTGTAGAGTACGATATCATTCTGTTGCCCATCTTTGTATCACTGTTGGTATCAGTGTTTTTCATTGATCTAGCAATTTCGGGTGCCATTTGTGGTGATTATAATAATATTTGTGATAGTGTCTACACTCTCAGTTGGTGGTCAGGCTTGTATAGACCTACATTTTTGCAAGGTAATAATTATCTTAGTATTTTTACTTATAGTCTACATCATTTAAATGTTGGTCATATCAGCACAAATCTTATCATGACATGTTACCCTCTTTACTATTTAGAAAAGAAGTATGGATCTGCACGTATGTTGGTATTAACAATTATTACAGCTGCTGGTGGTGGCCTATTTGCACTTTGGTTTTACAGTGATCGAGTAGCGGTTGGTTTCAGCGGTGTTATTTATGGTTACTTAGCAACAAGTATTGCTGATGCTACCCTAAATTTCGAAACGATTAAATCTAAAGTTTGGTCTGTGATACTAGTCTTAACTATGGTATTATCTATACTACTAGAACAATTTATGTTCACCGGAATTGCATCTTGGTCTCACATTGGAGGTGGTATTTCGGGTTTATGGTTTGGATTTTTAATCTTACCTAACTTTCATGTTAGAAAATGGGAATGGTGTCTTCCAGTATTAGCCGTTATTGCCATTATACTCCAATTTGTCATCCTCCCATGTATACTGTTCAACGTCATAAAAACATAATTATCTTCCTCCTTCCTCCTTCCTCCTTCCTTCTTTCTCTCTCTTTCCCTCCATATCCTTTATATCCTCTTACTTTTTACATGTCTTCTTACAGTCATTGTAACTTACAACTATTTTACTTTATTTCATTCATACAATACAAAATATATAAATCTGTAACTACTTGTTTACATTTAAAAATTATGATTAACTGCCCGAATACAAACAACAAATGTGTAAATGAGAATAAATATGATGTTTCACGTTAAAAATTCCTCATAGTGTATTAGTGTATTTAAAATACAAATTATGTTATATCTGGCATAACAAAACATGTTACTATCAACATCAATCAAAAATACACTGTCAATGACAGGTATGTTCATTACTGGTTCATCCAATGTTTATTTATGGTGTTTATTCCTGGATCTTAGTTACAATTTTGGTAAAGAGCACGTTGTTAAACACAAACAAAAATTACTACGGTCATAATTATGTATAAATACACTTACAATTACCTATATTTCTATCTCCATTTTTCCTATTTCCTATTTTTATGTTTACAGTCACTAACTGTATATTATTATTGTTTTACTAACTTGGTTAGTAAATTACCTATTATTTTGTAATATATTGTAAACAAATAATTACGACGAGTATGTTTATTACTTCAACATATCATTATATTTTTTGTGTTGTAATATAAAATATGTATACTGTTACATATATTTTTATATTATGTAATGACAACATTAAAAACATAAATTAAACATTATTGTAGTAGTCTAAAAACTCCTATTTCTTTTTTTTTATCCTTCCCACTTCTTCCCTCCTCCCCCTTCCCCCTCTCCATCACACTAACATATATAATCTTATTAATATAACTTTGTGTACGAAATAATGTAAAACATTAACATGACTACATAAAATTTATGTACCCAACTAATCATAAATGTTATGTGGTATTTTATAATACCAATTAAAATACCAATTAAAATATTTCATGTATATACTGTATATACATATATTTATTCAAATAACAATTAAATTAGCATTTTTATTTACTACATATACACATATATATTTACAAAATTATTTATATCATCGCATAATGAGTGTGGACAATTAAATACATTAATTTTATATGATTATGCTAATATATCAACTATAATAATAATAATAAATATAACAATATAACTCAAAGTATACTATTACTATTACTAATATTACATAAAATACGTGTAATTAACTAACCACGATAGTTATGTAGTTGTCAGTGATAAAAAATATATTAACCATGTTAATATACATATATATTTACAAAATTATAATAGTTAATTATTTACACTTACTTCATGTAATTATACTAAAATTGGTATATAATTACATTAGGAAAGAAAGAGTAGGTAAGTACTTATGTGAGTAATTACATAAAATCTGTGTAAGCAACTCTATTCACATTAATATAATAATATGTGTATGATTACATAATTAATGTGAATAGAGTTGCTTACACAGATTTTATGTAATTGTTAATATCAAAATACACATATATTATATGTTATATACAATTATCACTTATCTTATTTCTTCTTCTCCATATACATTGTCTTTAATTATATATTGTATATATACAATATAATATTTTAATTTAATTTAACCAAATTATAATTATTGTTTAATATTGTATATTTATATAATTCAAATGTTGTGGAGTGAATGAAGGAAAGAAAAGGAAAGGAAAAGATAATGGTCAGACACTAATAATTATCTTTTGATAAGTTTTTCAAACTATGGAGTGTTATTATTTATTATAGCAAAATAATGGTCTCAAAAGCCAACAAATATTTAGTTCTATTTTATTCCATCATTGAGGAGGTTTGTATCGTATGTGTAATAAAGATGGACTCCAGAGCCGACAAACATAGTTGGTGAATTTATCATAATATGAATGTTGTATCGTATGTGTATCAATACAGGACTCAGGAGCCGACAAACATTTAGTTTAAGTTTGTTGAATTATGGAGGTTACAATCAAAGATTGTCTTTTCAGGTCAGGTAGTAATGTTTAATTTTTACCAAAAATATGTTTAACCTTATCTGTCATTAAAATAAATTATAAAGTATATACTTGTTATTACGAGTATACTTAATGTATTTTTTAAAGAATGGTTTATACACTCAGTAGTATCAAGGACAATCAAAGATTGTCTTTTCAGGATAGGTAGTAATATTTAATTTTTACCAAAAATATGTTTAACTTTACCTGTCATTAAAATAAATTATAAAGTATATACTTGTTATTACGAGTATACTTAATGTATTTTTTAAAGTAGTTAAAATACACGCAGTGATAGCTAAGGTAATTCAAGGTTACCTTTTTGAGGACAGGTAGTAATGTTTAATTTTTACCAAAAATATGTTTAACCTTACCTGTCATTAAAATAAATTATAAAGTATATACTTGTTATTACGAGTATACTTAATGTATTTTTTAAAGAATGGTTTATACACGCAGTGATAGCTAAGGTAATTCAAGGTTACCTTTTTGAGGACAGATAAGGTTAAACATATTTTTGGTAAAAATTAAACATTACTACCTGACCTGAAAAGACAATC
>Ga0302300_1001664_pt1 | contig 12285 bp, 8 predicted proteins | sample III_Palsa_E1_1_FD_198756 | JGI IMG/M metagenome (GOLD analysis project Ga0302300, IMG submission 198756) | Peat permafrost microbial communities from Stordalen Mire near Abisko, Sweden - III_Palsa_E1_1 | ecosystem: Environmental > Terrestrial > Soil > Palsa > Peat permafrost | place: Sweden... | reverse complement strand
TAATGTTAGTTAGAAATAATGTATTTTTGGTAAAAAAATAGGTAAGACATATTTTGCCTGTAAAATAAAAGATAAGGATAATATACTCGTAATAACAATATTATAATACTAGTTTTAGTATAGAATTGTTCTATACTTGTATACACTAAAGGACGTTCATTCTTTTATTTTACAGGCAAAATGTGTCTTACCTATTTTTGGTAAAAAATATGTTATCCCTAATTAACATTATTAATAATAAAAGATAAGGATAATATACTTGTAATAACGACTGTATAATTTTAATTTAATATGAAATGATTGTATACCTATGTATACTAAAGGTACTTATTACTTTTAATTTTAATGACACTAGTTGGGAGATAATATTTTTTGGTAAAAAAATATACAAAACATGTTTACCTTGACAAAACAAAGTAACAGTATCCTTTAGCATATACAAGTATAGAATAATTCTATACTAAAACTAGTGTTATAAAATTGTAATAACATATATCATTGGTATCTTTTATTTTACATACAAATAGATTTTGACCTAAACCATTATATAGTAAGTAACCTTGTATTTTTATTTTATCCTATACTATTAGAGAGTATAATTATAACATTGTATCTTTAATGCATATTTTTTAATCTCTTTAATTTTAATATTAATATCTCTGGTATATCTTCTATCTTTAATTTATATAACAGCAGTTAATTTAACCTTCTTTGAGATATTTTTTGTTTAATTTTGCTTACCCAAAAATATGTCTTTGTTTATACCAACTATGTTTGTATATACACTATTTGTTATCACCAACAAAATTTCATGAAAAAAATGTTCCCATGATTTTTTAGCCTTATCAAGGTAACTTATTTTAGATTTTATAATTGTGGTTTGTGTAAGATATAATTGTTTAACTAAATATCTGTAAGATGTTATTTATTATTATTATTATTTAACATTGTTTAACTAAGTATGTTTTTTTCAAGACAATGTAAGTGGAAGAAACTACTTTTGTTTAAATAAAAGTTATAACATAGATGTTTAAATTACAGTGTCAAGGATATCTTTTTCTAAAATATCATGTGATAGTATTAATCTTGTAATTTTAATATCTATGATATAACTTTGTTCGATCTTGTTTAACACAAACACATATATTTAATTTTGTTAACTAACAATATCTTGAAGATATTGTTAGTTAAATAGCATTATATTAGCTCTGATATATATAAGATAGGATTACAATGTTTAAAATAACATATCTTAGAAATGTTAAATACTATAATGTTTAAATTAACTTGTTTGAAGTAAGTTAGAAATAACAAGATTTAAACCAAATATAGATATTTTTACCTAAGAGAATAAAGGATACTATTATCCTTTTGATATTTTTGATACGAGTATAAAACTATTCTATACTAATTTAAGATTATATACATTTGTGACAACAATTATGCTTATTATTCTTTACTGTTTATTCTTTACTGTTTACTCTTTACTGTTTATTCTTTACTGTTTACTCTTTACTCTACAAGTAACTTAGAAGTATGTTATTGTAATAATGTTTTATTTAATTTTACTAAAAATACATGTTGACCACCCAATTTTAAAATAAAAGATAGTAAATGTACTTGTTGTTACAGATGTATATAATCTTAATTTAGTGTAGAACAATTCTACACTTGTACATACCAAAAAGATATTAGTATCCTTTTATCCTGTTAGGTAAAAATATATGTCTTTAGTTTAAATCTTGTTGTTTTAACCTCTTTAAAGTAGATTAATATATTCTATAGTTATAACTTACTTGAGGTGTTTATTATCATTTAATTTATTTAAATGAAGATACGTAATAAAGATTATAACTGTAAACTAAAACAAAATACTTTGAAAAGGATAAAGATATAAAATTAGGATTAATCTATATACTAGAACAAGAGAGATTAAGGCAAAGTTATCTCAAAGATTGTATAAACATAAAATTTAGAATAACTTTTTTGGAGAGATTAAAATTACAAGATCCAAAATAACTTATCTAAACATTTTGCAATAGGGGAGGGAGGGGAGGGATGATGTAAGATTAATCTATTTAGAAATATTTTAGATATACAGAGTTATATAAAGATAATAATTATCTTTAATATTTATATACCTCAAGTATAACTTAAATTTAAGTTTAGAGGTTTAATTAATTGATTATACTATACTATGTTCGGATACCAAAACTTTTCTAGCTAAAAAACACAATGGTAATAACGAAAATAATAATTACAATTATAGATGTTATAATTTTAATCTAGTATAAAATAGTTTTATACTTATTGGTGTTGAATTTGTATGTACATTATTTAAGATTTATTTTTATAGGTGTTTTAGGATAAACACATGTTTGGTAAAGATTAACAGATATCTTTGTTACTTTTACTTTGCAGGTAAACATGTTTGTTAATCTTTACCAAACATGTATTTTATCATTGACTAGTACATAGTTAAAATAAAACTTTAGGCTATATTTTTTAGTAAAGGTAATGTATATAGGACAATATCATATTAAATTAAAATTGTAACACTTGTGATGACATGTATATTCGTCACATTTTATTTTAGTGATCAAATAAGGGATGATATGGTTTTAATTTCTTTAATAATATTTATCTTTACTTCAACAATGTTAAAAATATAAGGATTGAAGTCAAATACTCATATATATTAAATTAAAAATGTTTAGTTGGACATTATAACACTAAAAACATTTAATAGTATACAATATACTATTATACTGCAAATAATTACCAATACCATTTTTTTAGGTCAAAAAAAATACTAAACATACATCATATTGTATAAAAATTATGTCACATAATATTACAGATAAACTAAAGCAATAATTGGTTTATACTTATTTGTTTAATATAACAATAATAAATGTCATGTATGTTATAAACGTGTCAAAATGTGGTATATACAAACATAAACACATACAATGTACACCAATAAATGTTGTTTGTATAATACACCATCACAAACAACAAAAAATTATTACTAGTTTATGAACACAACAAATATTACCGATGAGTAAAATTACCTCAAAGTAAAGTTTATCAGATTATCAATGTATTGAGTATTAATATAAATTGCATAATTGGCATACCTGTTTGAAGTTAAACAATATTAAAAATTATCTAAATATTTTGACAGTAACACAATAAATAAAAATATTAAGATACTATTATACAACCAATAATGTATTATACATTATTATGACTATTATTTGCTTACCCATAAATAATACTGTTTTAACATCATAAATATTTACAACAATTTGGAAATTAGATATTGGTATATGTATATATTAATATAAAGTATATTAACCTTACAAAAAGATTAACAAACTACATTATTAAAATATATCTTATTAGTAACAGAACATTGTTTGACAATGTACAAATTAACTTTTACGTACAGTATACAAAACACACGAAACATATTTAAACCGTATCTATTAATTCCATATGGTAAAAATATCATCAAATAATAAAACTTATAATTATACTTATACTTATTAATTTTAATAATTAAAGTTTATTGTAGTATTAAAATAATCTTGTTCAGAACAAGATTAAAATGCAAATATAATAAATATTTAACCCTTCCTTCTCCTCTCCTCCTTTTCTCCTCCTCTCTTTCTCTTTATCTTTTTGTTATACTCTTACGTCACTAGTTCCATTTTTTACCTTGTCTTTTTACTGGTTAATAAGTAGAACAAATTAATAAATATAACATATGTAATGTTATTACTTCTCTCTCTCACTTCTCCTCCTCCCTCCCTCCCCACCCTCCCTCCCTTACAACAGTAATAGTTTGTTAGGATAATCCCCGTTTGTCAGCCTCTGTTATTTTCAATACCACTTCATCCAATACATATAAGAATAGTATTACTATTCCTGTAACAATTATTGCCCATATAAATTTAAGGATTAAAGTGTTTCTTTGTGGACAACAAGTTGTGATAAAGGTATCAACGGCATCACGCCAAGCTAGGGCTGCTAAGAAAATAAAGGCACCAGAGAAGATTAGAGATATTCGAACTTTTAAATTTAAGTTAAATAACTTGGAGATGTAAGATTGGGTTTGACTTTCTACCTTTTCAAGCTCACCACTTACATATGTATCAACACCACTTTCTATATTCTGTTCTATGTCCCTTTCTATATCTTGTTGTGTATCCTTTTGTATATCTTGTTGTGTATTTTTCTTTATGTTTCCTACGTTTTCTATGTTTTGTTGTGTAGTATAATCATCACTATCATAATGGATGTCATGATCACTATCGTAGTAATTAGTATGCTGACTGTGATGTTTATGCCTATTTTTACTACTATGTTTTTTACCAGTATAGTCGTTACCTTTATTTTTTTTACTAGTTCCAATATCGGTCAACTTTGGTTTACAAACTTTATTATTTGGTTTCACCATTAAATACAATTTTTATACAAATAAAAGATAATGAAGAGTAGAAATATTAGTAAGAAAAAGTGGTACAAAAGGTTGTCAATGAAACAACGAGATAGATGTTATAGATTGTACACTAACCTATTTGACTATAAAAGTTTATTACCAACAATTCCAGATGTTCTTAATAACAAGCAGATTCCAACACATATTGCACGTAGTCTAGTCCGTAAGATAGAAAAATTAGGTAGAGTTGAAGCAGCATTAAATAACAGTTATATTATTAACAATACTAATAATTATGTTAGTGGAAGCGGAGGTGGAAGTGGAGGTGATCAGTATGAGTCTATTGCTGAGGAGATAATTCAAATATACGGGCAATATACAAATTTACCGGTGGTAAAGGAAGCATCTAATATAGATGTCAAAGATAATTTTATTAAAGATGCAGTCGTGAGGATTATAACAATGAAGCATGGAAATTCTCATAGTGTTAATAACAATAACAGTGATAGTGATAGTGATGGTGAGTCATTGTCTGACAAACTCAACAAACGTATAGAACAAAGTTTATACAATAATAATATTAAACAACAATTAAAAGATAAGGTACCACATATACAAAACGAATCTAATTCAGATAAGTATTATCAATGGTTAAACATTATTTTGACTATTCCATTATCGTCAATGATGTTGTCGAGTAAATTTACATCAGTTGACAATATGATTATATCTGTTATGAATAAGTTAAATAATACCATTTATGGTATGGTTACTGTCAAAGAAGAGTTAATTTGTACGTTGGCATCAATGTTTTTGAATCCAATTGGAACAAAAGGTAAGTCAGTAGGTTTATGTGGACCACCAGGAGTGGGTAAGACAGCCATCCTTCGTAGTATATCATCTAGTCTAGGAATACCATTCTTCCAAATTAACATTGGCAACCTATCTGATGTGTCAACTCTTGATGGTCACAGCTTTACTTATACAAAGTCTGAACCTGGACTTATCGTTAAAGCACTCAGAGATATGAAGTGCAATGATGGTATTGTATTCTTTGATGAGATTGACAAGATTACTGAGTCAAACAAAGGGTCTGACATTATGTCATCACTAATTCACATCACCGATTTCACTCAAAACATGTATTATCAAGATAACTACGTTGGTGACATACCAATTGACTTATCAAATATCTTCTTTGTGTTTTCAATGAATGACAAGTCGCGTGTTAACAAAACATTATTGTCACGTATTCCCGTCATTGATATACCTGGTTATACTGATAAGGAGAAAGAGAAGATATTAGTTGACCACTTATTGCCTGACGTTTGTGCCAATTATAATATTCCCATCACTGATATTAGCATTGATGATGGTGGCGTCAAACTATTATTATCTTATAACAAATCATATTCAGGTGTGAGGGAATTAAAAGAACTACTCGAGATGCTCATTAAACGAGTAAGTTTGTATTACCATGTAATTGACACTAACAGTTTAAACATGACATTTAAAATCGATAACTTTAGTCGTCCCTTTACCTTAACTTCCGAAGTAATTAAATCTCTAATTAACAATTTGGTGTCCACCAAACAAATTAAAATCGACAAGGAAATATTAGCATCTATGTATACATAATGTCCACTTACCTATCTACTCACTTACCTATCTATCCACCTATCTACTCACCTACCTATCTACCCACTTACCTATCTACCTACCTATCTACTCACCTACCAACCTATTTATTCACACAATATTCATACAATCCAAGATTGTATAACTTATTACATTATCTTGTGAAGTAACAGAACAAATAATACTTTCATCAACAATTATTAGTTAGTATATCCTCATTAACATTAAGTATAATTTTAATCTGTCTGAGACATGTTTGTTTATTCGTTGTTTAACCAGATAATTTAAAATTACCTGTATTTAATATTGTTTAATTTAACATATCTTGAATACATTAAAATTACAAGATTAATTCCCCCTCCCCTATCACTAAAGTATAATTGTTTAAATGTATGTAACTCTAATATCTTTTTGTGTGAGAGAGATATATGATAGGTTAATTTAATTTTTGTATCTCATTGGTCTATCCTACCCTCCCCCTCCCCTTAAGATATTTTGGTTTAACCTTGTACTTTTAACCTCTTTAAGATATTATTATTCAAACAGGTAATTTTAACCTATTATATATTTCTCATACAGGAAAAGATTAAAAATATAACATTGGTTTATCATGTCACCTACAAAAGGGTTAAACCCAAACACACACGCTTATATGACAATATTTCAAAATATATATATATATATGTTCAAACAAGACTAAATAACAGATATCCTAATCAAGAGAAGATATTTTAGAATCATTGAATCAAACAAAACATTTGTTATTAACAATATTACAATGTTAAAATTAGTATAGAATAGTCCTATACTCATCCATGCTGGAGTGTATGTATATATATATATATTATTCTTATTTTTATGGGTGAACATGTTTCGTTTAATTTTTTACCAAAAATATGTAAACCCTCAAACTATCCTAAAAATAAAATCTTAGTCTACACTCACCCATCCACCCACCCACCCACCTACTCACAGTTAGCATAAATGAGTATAGAATGGTTCTATACTAAATTAAGATTGTATGCACTTGTAATAACAAGTATCTTTACTATTCTCTTTGTTTGGTTAAATGTTTTTAAAGTATTTATATATTTAATTAGGTAATTCTAAAATATTTTAGAAATGACCCTTCATCCCACTCATCAAAGATATGTTAAATAAAGATATGTTAAATAAAGATATGTTAAATAAAGATATGTTGGATAAAGATATATTTAACTTACTTTTACCAGTGTTATTATGTTTTTACCTTCCTTTATGTTTTGAATGGTATAATAGAAAATAAACACATCTCTAAGGTGTGTTTGTATATAAGTTATATGTTAAATGTTAAACAGATTGTTGTATAAGTATATATTTATTTTTCTTTCTATTCTGTGATAATAGGTAAATAAAAAAGAGTTAAAGATGTATTACCATTGAGAATTAATACCAAAAATTGCTTGTTAGAAAACGTTAATGACTGGATAGATACAATGTTGAAATAACATAATATATTTATATATATATATCATCTGAGATGACATAATAGTGTAAGTTTGAATTATACAATAGAAAGAGATGAAGAGATTGAGACATAGAAACATGGAGAGGTGGATAAGTATAGGTTACTTACTCGTAGGAGAGGAAGTTCTAACAGTAGCAGATCCAGTAGAGGTAATAGGACGGTAATTGGCAATGTTGGCTTCAAATGTTGCCATTTTATTGGCAAGTTCGGAATAGCCAGCACCAACGACAGAACCAACAACTTCACCCTGGTAGTAAAAATTAAAAGTAGGCACACTCCTAATTGAACTTTTACTAGCAAAATCTGCCAATTGGTCAATATCAACCTTGACACAAACAATAGAGTTTGAATACTTCTCGGATAACTCCTCAAACTTAGGAGTCATAACTTTGCATGGACCACACCAAGTAGCAGAGAAGTCGACAACAACAAGACGGTTAGAGCTGATGATACTTTCAACCTCAGCCTCAGTTCCGGGAATTAACAATACCATACTATTTTTAGTAACATAAATATATATTTTATTATTTTCTTTCATTTGTCTTTTTCCATAGTTTTATTATCTAAAATAACAACTACTCATTAACTACAATCCACAGTTTAATAAAATATTTATTAAACATATAAACAATAAACGTATAAGAGAATTAGATACAGAAGAGGAAGAGGAAGAAGAGTGGAGGAATAATAATTTTACGATTGGCATTCATGAACATTAACAATTACATAACATCCATGTAAATCGTTTGTGAGGCTAAGTCTTTTCACTATGGTAATCACAAGTAATAACCACAAGTAGTAACCTGTGACAAGTAATAAATAACTAACTATGAAGATTATGTTTGTTTTTTCCATTAACAAATAGTTATTATTTTAATAATTACTTAATATTTGTGGTTATATTTGTGTGGCACAAATATTAAGTAATTACGCTAATATATGTAAGAAAGAGGAAGATGAAAAGAAAAACAAATATGGTAAATATTACAATTGTTACATGAAGTTATTATTGTTGAAATAGGTAAAATAGTAAAATTAACAAATATATGTATATATCTTAATTTTTGCGATATAACATATCTTGGATATTAAAAATATATGTTACAAAGCGTCAAAATTAATATAATATTCTTATTGTCAACTGTTTTACTTTTGACTGTTTCATTGGCGTGGATAGATTGGATCGCTATGATTAGAGCAAAATGGCCAGTGTTTAAAAACCCAATAGTAGCTCAAACAGTGTTTGTGTTAGTGGTAACAATTATTGGTATAATATTTGTTGTAACATTAAAACCATTTAGTACTACTGAAATGAACACAGTCAGTACTGTTGGTTCTGACAGAATATTACGTGATATTCGAGATATTAGAGTTTTATATTGAAAATTGTAACATACACATCTCTCTCCCTCTTATCTTTTTGTCATCTTCCTCTTACTCACTAACCAATTAACAATTTCTTACTTCTTATTTCTTACTTCTTATTTCTTACTTCTTATTTCACTTAACCATATGTATAATTAAAACATTACTGTAATGTTTAAATATGTAATGTTACGATATGTTAAAGTTATTATTGTTATTCTTCTTAACTTGTTATTTTGTAAAATATTTGATACTAAAATATATTGACATGAAGAATTAATACTTAAATGTTAAGAGATAGAAGTAATATATTTATAGTGTAAAATCGGGAGGATAAAAAAAAAGAGAGAGAGAGAAGAGAAGTAGGTGGTAAAATTTTTATGTTTATTGTGTTACTATTTAATATATTAAAACATAATCACTGCCACAATCAAGGTTATGTATATCTGTTTATTTTAAATTATACTTTGACATTAAAGTATAAAAAGTTTAATACGATTATAATTATAAGGTACAAATGGATGTAAAACATAATTCACATACTATTGTAGATAGGACATATAAGGAATGTAAAGTTCCATATTGTATGTAATTTATTATCATTATGTAAATATATATATATATATATATATATATATACTTATGAAATAATGCATCGATGTGACAAATATGTTGTGATAAAACATGTTTTACTGTTATAAGATTATTTTAACAGTATTGATCTGAGAAATAAGATTGAGATGGGTGGGATACACCTCCCCCCCCCCACTCTCCTCTCTTTTCTTTCTCTACCACTCAAGAATACAACTGTTCATACATACTACTTTGAAATATGTTAGCTTAACTAAAATATAATAACTACTAAATATATGTATATATCCATATATCATAATAATATTAGGTCAATAATATTTTTTACATTAATATTGTACTTGAGTATACCATATACTCAATAACACTCATTCACTTGAATTACATTTAACATCAACTAGTGTTAAATCGTGGGTAGTAATGTTATTTACCATTATATAGGTGGTATGGGGAAGAGAAAGGGGAAGGTGAAGAGGAAGAGGATGAGGAAGAGGATGAGGAAGAGGATGATGAGAAAGAGGAAGAGGATGATGAAAAGGATGATAAAGAGGAAGAGGAAGAGGATGATAAAGAGGAAGAGGATGATAAAGAGGAAGAGGAGATGGGGTAAGAGTGGAAGGAGCTATAAATTTATGTTTAATATTGTTATACAATTAAAAATACCAACAGTTTTAATTATAGTTTACATGCGTGCATATATATATACATAAAATACATAAATGTTTATTATTTTGCTTGTAAAAATATGTTTGATGAGTTTTTCCACTCAAAATTTGGTAAGATGTTTACAATTGATGTTTTGATGACATTTAATGGAACAGTTGAACTGTGTATGCCACAAATAGCCAATTACATAATAAATAAATATGTTATTGTTAAATCAGGTGATAATTTTACTAATTATTGTCAAAAGGTAAGCAATATAGATAATTATTTTCACATACAATTACCTGATAGTTTTCATTGTATTATCTTCTTCTATTGTGACAACAAAATATTATGTAAAATTGATCATTCATGGGCTGACGGAGCAAGAGTAATTCAATTAATACATGATGTTGATGCCTACTCACGTACACATTGGCCTTTAGCCGCTGTATCTTCATCACCCACATCATGTTCAGCATCTAATTCATTAACAACAGGTAATTTACCACTCACACAATGTTTGTCACCATCATATCAATCGACACATCAATCGACACATCAATCGACAAATGAAAGTAATGTTTTTGTACCTATAGATCATCATATAACTGATAAGTTAATAAGCTTGAGTCAACTATACACATTACAGAAAAAATTAGGTGGTATGAGTATTAATACTTTACTCATGACTGCAATGAGTCGGGTAATAGACAAACCTAGTGTGTTAGGGTTGGCACTTAGTATGTCAGGTAAAACATCGAAAGGTAATGGAGCTTCAGGTGTGTTCTATCCGGTAGTTAAGGAACTACAAACTCAAAAGTTGGCACATGACATAAATACATACATGTCAAAAACAAAAAATGTTATGGACAATAACAACAATGTACAATTTTTATCATCCGTAGTATCCAATCTATATTTTATTTTGGGATCTAACATGATTGACTATTTGTTATCATGTGGTTATGGTATTGTTGCTAATCTACCAATACATTTCTACTCAACTACCAATTTGGCAATAGCCTCACAACCATTACAATGGGGTACTAATCACCTAATAGGTATTCAAGCTTTCACTTCACTACAACGTTATTGTACCAACTTCTCGTACTTAACTTTTTACTCCTACTGTGGTGATATGTATGTATCACTAAACTCACAGCCTTGTAAGCATGATCTTATCAACAAGATGAGGGTAGAATTACAATCCTGGTTATAACCCACATCTTTTCCTTCCTTCTTCATTCTTCCTCAATTCATCCTCACCTCATTACTTTCATATAACATAAACAACACATTACTGGTATGACAATAAGTCCAACAAAATAAAACAATGCTTAACATTGTTAATAGTATAATACATAATTATTATGTATTGATAGAATTGCAAAATAGAGTAAGATATAACGGTAATAATTATATACTTAATATGTTATATGTTTGTTATTTCATGGTAACTTGTAATTGTAAACATTATGTTGTGATAACTAGTGATGATGTTTACTTGATGATAATAGTCATGTGTATGTTAAATATATTGTTATGTTAAAACCAACACCATTAGTATCAACTATAAGGTATTTAATGGTGTTAATTTCAAGTCTATAAATATTTTATTTTATTTACACTTCGGACAGAGTTAAATGTAACTACTACTGTAACACCAATTATACCTATTGAGGTAGTAATTTGGTATCCTTACTAGTTTACTACTTTATTGGGTATCATCAAAGTATACATTGCAATAATGTACATAAGTATTTGTTATGAATAAATGTTAACTAACATGTAAACATTTATTTTGATATAACACACATGTGCGTTTGTAACTGTTAACATGTTATGTTAAAGTTTTTAAGTTAAAGTTTTTAAGATAGGCAAGAATTAAAAACTTTGTATGGTTAAATATTCTATATGTATATACAACTAAAATCAAATGAGGTTAGAAACAACATATCTTTGTTTGTTATTACAATTTAGTGATATGAGGTTATAATGTTAAAACATATTCCTACACCTACTTTGGTACTTGAAGTTACATCTGTCATGTGATAATGTGAGTGTATTAGGTATTGTAACACTAGTTGTC
>Ga0302300_1001663_pt1 | contig 12293 bp, 9 predicted proteins | sample III_Palsa_E1_1_FD_198756 | JGI IMG/M metagenome (GOLD analysis project Ga0302300, IMG submission 198756) | Peat permafrost microbial communities from Stordalen Mire near Abisko, Sweden - III_Palsa_E1_1 | ecosystem: Environmental > Terrestrial > Soil > Palsa > Peat permafrost | place: Sweden... | reverse complement strand
GTATTTGTATGTTGTAGGGGAGGGAAGGAGATACAAGATAAATCCTATGTTAACACAACCACATATAATATATAAAATGTATGATAGTACATAATATGCTACGTTATAAGTGTAAGAGTAAATATCTTGTTGAGTGTTTAAATACATATATGTACACACAATAATACTATTACATATGTATTTAAACATTAATTAAATTACATGATGTAAATCATAATGGTATAATTATACAATTGTTGTGGTTAGGTTAACTACACACTTATTACTTATTTTTATATACTAATATAATTTAACACCTGTCTGAACAAGTGTTCAATGTTTGAATAAGTAACACTCTTATGTGAGATATTATTACCTTTAATAGTTTATCTTGACATATTAGCTATTTAATTAAAGTGTATTACTATAATCTTTGCAATGTTTATAATCTTAACACATCTTGGATATGTGTTGTTATATATTTATATTTTATTTTAACTTGTTTAGTACATTGTAATTTTAATCTATCTGTCATACACATATTAATTATTACAGTGTATAATTATGGTCTTTACATTTTATACATATATTATATAATTCAAGGAGTATCAAAGTTACAAAATATGCTTACAATAAGTTATTTAAAAGAGATTCGGAGTATTAAAACTAAAATTATAACTAGTGTTGTTGTTATAATTTTAGTTTTAACATTGTCATATACTCTTAAACGATTTTATGATGGTTCATTGTTTAATTTCAATGTAACACAATTGTACATTGTTAGATAGTTAATAATAGCAAATTTACAAACAAGATGTAAATTTTATTCAAGTATGTACATATGTGTGGTTGAATGTAAGGTAGGTATAGTATCCAGTCTTGTTTTGATGTTAAAAACATAAAAATAATGTATGTTTAGTAGTTTATCATAATAATATTTTACTAAGTATACCTAGACATGAAGATTGGAGTTGTTAACATTCATCAACACCAGTAAATAAAGAATCTCCATATTCTAAATAATTTACTACTCTTATCTTCTTTTCGTCTCTTTCTCTGTATCAATATTCTTGGTCAGTACAAAATTATATAAACCTAAAGATATACAGTTTTGTGTTATTAATATGAGTATTAAATGTAAATTTGGTTATTTCCATTAATCCAATATATTTTGTTGGTTGATAACTAAACATGTTTAAAATTACAAGTAAACAAAATATATGATTGATCACATGTATATTTTTGGTAAAATTAAATAAAAATATGTCTAGTCATAAGAATTAGAAGTATCAACATATATTAGGATACATTAACATAGTCAAGTATAGGATAATTCTATACTAATTTAACATTACACAAATACAAGTATACATTCATGACAGTAAACCTGTTATTAATTTTGTTTGTTTAATAGCAGGTGTGTCTACTTAACTATATTTTAGTAAGAATATATATATATATTAAACAAACAGAAACTAAACAAAAACATTTTGGAGGTATCGGACATATAACTGTTACTATAGTTATGTATTAATTTAATTCATATCTACCAATTTAAAAATATAAAATCTAGGATTTTATACTCGTTAAATATATTATATCTGACATTATATTATGCTTAAAACACAGCGTGTATATATGTGTAACGTCAATAACAAATTAGTTGTTTACCAGTGAGAACATAACTGTAATGTAACGATATTATAATTGTACTTGTCTACCATATTGTATGTTATTACCTTAATATTTTTAACATATACAAACTATAAATACACATATCCCTCCCCTCACTACTGTTATTACGATTACCGTTACCATTCACGATGGTAACATAAATAAATATTACTTATGTATATTCAACATAAACATCCATTACCAACATTTTGTATTACCTCTCTTCCTCTCTCTCCTTCTTTCCCTATCCCACTAGTAGAATATAACATCACCATAATGTTATTACTTTTTAATACAAATTATATTAAATAACATATATAACTTTAAATAAAATACAAATTTATGTTAAATGAGAGAGAGAGTTACTAATATGTATATGTTTATTGTTTGAGGTATGAATGATTGTGTATACATTAGATAAAATAACATTATTATAATGTTATGAATATATGTAATTGTAATCTGGTGATATATTGTTTGTAAAAGTTGTATTGTATAAGAAAACAAAAACAAGTAAGGGTTTGGGAGAATGGAGGAGGAGAAGAGAGGGGTATCACATGATAATGTTACCATGGTAATCAAACACGATATTTCTGTGCCAGTATTGAGTGTAGGCAGAAATTGTAATAGTATAGAGTTCATATTGAATGGTGAGAGTGTTATTGTTGATTAGTAAAGTGATGGTAGATAGATATGATGACTGTGACAACAAGTTATTATGTTTAATAGTGTCGATGATACCAGACTCGTAAAATTGTCTATATTGTGATAATGTGTGAATTATAGTGTTTATAGTTGTGATGTCCAATGTCGGATGTAATACCTGATAGTTGAATAGTAGTTCCTGAACTGTATTACCACAACGATCCACCAGTGTTTGACTCATGATGGTATCCTTTACCGGTTCCATATCAACCTGTAATTGTTCACCAAGATCATTAGTTTGGATGATCTTACGCATGACAAGTTGACCATTAGGTTTATATACATTATAACCATTATGGGTTTTAATTTTAACAGAAATTAAGTCAAGTAGTTGAGTTTTGATTACCATAGTAAAGATATCCATTACAGATATATCTTCCACAACAAAGTATGTGTATTGTCTATCAACCATATCATTTTGAAATAATATTCGTTCAATGTGACCAACATTACCTGCATTTAATACTATACATTCACCATCAGCCAAACCATGGTTAAATGTCATGTTGAGTTGATATTTGGTATCAGCATTATCTTGTTGGTTTAAAATAGTATTAAAACTATGTATTTGATACTTACCATGTAAAATTGTAGTATCCGGGTCGAAATTACCAACGACACGATATTGTAATTGTCTGGTATACGACAAAATATTAAGAACAAACTTATCGGTTTCTACCACCAAACTTAACTTTTGGGTTGTCAGTGTCCTGAACAAATTAGCGATGGCATCATGACGAATTGGTATACAGTTAGCAAATATTGGTCGTGAACAGATCACGTCTGACATTGTCATAACGTATGGTTCCAACTGCACACTGTAATTCTGTTGTACCTGTTCTAACAATGATAACATTGACCCAAAGTTATAACCTCCCTTTTCATTTGTAATTATTTCTCCTTCTTGTTCTCCTATCCTATTATTACCAAACTGTCCCTGTTGTTGTTGATTAGATGACATTATTTTATAGTGTAATAATTACTTATTCATTGAGTAAATTGTTGTGTGAAATAAAATGATTTTTGATTAGTATGTAATGCATCACAATGTATAAAATGTTAGCTTGTCAACTTCAAACTCAAGATATCACTCGTGACTGTGATTACAAAACAGGTCATAACGATAGTATCCAAGTAACAAATGGAAACAAGAATACATACGCAACATTACCACCAAAGAAAGATGGATATAAGATTGGACAAGCATACGTTCGTTATCTATTTTCAAGTGACTTTACTTTAGATGATTATATTAACCTGGAACGTAACTATCCTGAATACTTCAATGACGATAGTGACTATTATGCTGTTTACAACTTACCCATGGGTGTCAATACTTTGATTAACAAACAGCAGGTGGTATTTGACATCTTCAATTATCTGCTCAGGTCTAAGCAACAGTCACAATGTAATGATACACATGACGTTGATTACGGTTGTGATATTTGCAATAAGAATCATGTGGAGATGTTAGCCCTTAACCATGTTAAGTCGGGACTTGAGTACTGTAGGGAAAAAAAGGTGACCTTTAATACCGATGTATTTAGTGACTACTTCAAGTATGTGTCTGAACGTGGTAGGAACGATTTCTTCAACTCAGCTGTCATGGACACCGTAAAGTGTAATAGTTATATTTGCAGCACTCATGATGTAAGGAATTACGATGAGTGTGTAAAAGTGTTTAACTCCATCATGGATAGAACAATGGTTGATACCAGTTCACCAAACACTAATTCATTGAATGCCAATTCGGTAACTGTTGGTTTGACTGGTGTTAAGTCATCGACTATTAATGATAAGGTTGTAATTACCATGCAACAGTTATATCCGGAGTTAATGGTAGATGTAAAGTATATGATTAGTTATGGTGGTATTTGGTTCAATGACAAGTTCTACATTTACCTGTTTGAGAAATACTATTCTGAAGTTACAGATAATGATATAAGTTCGGCCTTAACATCATTTGTGGGTCACAAAAAAGATATGTTCTTGAAGCTTGTTGACATTATCCGTAATAGAGGTCACTCCGAACATCTACCCAATCTATACAGACGGGTTTTAAGGTGTGTAGTATGTTCTGATGATTACAACACCGAATTTGCTCAAGCATTATATCTGGTCTTACCTCGTGACGAGGTCAACAGTGCACTGTCAACCTATCCTTGGTTCCAAAATAATAACTATTAAGTGTGTTAAACAGATAACATCTCCCTCTCCCACCTCCTCACTCCCTCTCCCACCTATTTCTCCTATCCATACACTTCTTTATCTTGTTATCGGGAATCCCAATTTGCTCCTGGTTATTAACATAACCATCATTACCATTTAAAATAATAAACATTGACTTCATCGTGAAGTAAAATAACAATAATAACTATTAAAAACAATATATGTGTTACTAACATGTTTAACTTAAACAGGTAATTATTATCATACTCATTGTGTCTAGTGTTAATAACATTTAACTATTTACATTCTCTCCTCTTCACCTACTTGATTCCCCTTCTCTCCTCATCCCCCTTCTCTTCCCCTCGACTATATTAATTATGGTTTAGATAAAGTATACTTGTTTGTCTTTTGTTTAACAACAAGTGTTACTAAGGATAACCAATCCATAATAAAGATACAAGGTTAAAAACTAATACATGTTTGCCTAAAAGAGTAAAGATAATAATATAACTTTAGTGTATATATATACAAATATAGAATAGTTCTATACTAAATTAAGATTGTAATACTTGTTACCATAAGTATACCTATTACTATTTATTTTACGAGTACCAAAAACTAAAGATGTATGTTATACATAAGGGATGATAATAGTGTAATGGGATTGAGAGAGGGCTATACTAAAACATGTATATTGTTTATTTTTTACCAAAAACATGTTATTTCTGGCTGACATCAAAACATAATATGTTTTTGGTATGTAAAAGTGTTGTAATCTTGATTTAGTATAGAATAATTACATACTTTACATACTTATATACACTAAAGTTATACTATTACCTTTACTTTTTCAAACAAATATGTGTTTGTTTTAAATCTTGTATTCCAATCTATCTTGGATAGATTAATGTTACAATCCATCTATTTCATCCAAGATGTTTTTTTTGTTTAACCTTGTTTAACTAAAATAGTTTTGATGTATATATATACATTTAGTTAACTGTTGTGATAGGAATGTTAAAATTGTAAGGTTTATAGTATTACCGTTTTTAGGATGAAGTTAACAAAAAGTACTATAATAAGTTAAAGTTTAACCAAATATGTTTGACATGAACACATACAACACATATACAATTAATTAGAAAAGGTAATGTAATGATAATTTCCAATATAAGCTATATGTGGTATAAGACATTATTTTTAATAATAACCAGGTTAGACATATTTTTGGTAAAAAATAAATAAAATATGTCTAACCTGGTTAGTATTAAAAAATAAGACCTTGAGTGAAAACCTATTATCAATAAGTGTGTAACTTACACTACGTTAATTTAACATTACAATATGTGTTATAACAAGTATATATATATATATATATATCTCTTATGTTTTATTTTTAAAGTTCTACTGTAACAAGAACTAAACATATCCACTTATAAAGTATAACAAAAATATTTGTAACAATAAACATTACAATGATAATTTAGTATAGAACAGTTCTATACTTATTTATACACATACATGTAATAAAAAGTATTAGTATACATTTACTTCTAATCAAGAAGATGTTTCTAGTTCAAAACATGTTTATAGTTCTAAATCTCTTGGGTTTAAAGAGATGTCTAAATCATATATAGTTATTTACTGTTTGTAATATATATAATATATATATATATATATATATTATATATATATATATTAATTTAAAACATTGTTGTATTGTGTTTTTGATAAACAAAATTTAAATCCTGTATTTTGTAATATGTATCTATATGTATATATACACATTAAAGAAGATAACATTGTGATACTTAAAAATTAACAAAGTTCTATCTGTTGTTTAAGATATCTTGGTTCAACCAAGATAACAATACTCTATATTTTATATTTCAAATGATCTACTAGTTTTAATAGTCCAAATATTTTTAATACTATTATTATTATTAACACACTTACAAATATATTGTTGTATATATGTTATTATTGTAGTTGTAATTTATATCTTGAAGATATAAAAGTTATACGCATTTTTATTTATTGGACTAACATTGTTACAACAATAAATATTTGTACATAATCATATGTTGAGTTCAACATGTTTGAGTGGAGAAGGAGAGAAGACAAAATAATATGAGTAGTGATTATGAACATGTTATTATACAATTGTAATATAAAATAATTGTCCTCTATTACTTATATGTATGCATTATACATTATACATATGTTACTTTATTTTTACATTTAATGTATTTTTACTATTATTATAAATTAACATAACGATGTTTTTTGCTTACATGTGTCACATTTAGTTTCGTGTTCATGATAAGATTTGACTCCAAATCCAAGACAGGTGGATACAATAGATGATACTAGTATAGTATCAGTGACAGGCCTCGCTTCATTCTCAGCATAAGCAGTTGAAATTTTGTTAATTACGTAGTCAAACATCTTTTATAACAAAAAAATAAAACTTAATATAATACAAGTTCAAATTCAAAGTCGAATTAGAAATTGGTAATATTTGTAATTATAAAATGGCCAATGATATTTGTAAACAGGAATACAACAGTCTGCTGAGTAATTTCGCATTAAATAGTAAACAAGATTATACAAACGTCTCAAAAGAAACAGATGATCATAACAATTGTTTTCACAAGTCTGTGACCAGAAATCCACTTGGTAACAGATTAGATAAACAATTAGATGATGATGATGATGATGATGATAATCATAATTCAGATACACAAACATGCATATTAATAAACTCCAAAAAGATATCTTATTACAAGTATTATTACCAGGGTTCAACTATATTAAACAATATATCTGGTATGTATTCAAGTTCACCATATTTTGATGACTATGTTGACAACTTGAACTCAGTGTTCAACCTTACCGATGATTTGGATACTAAAAGATGTAATTGTATCTCCATTGTTCTGTATTATACTAACTATCATGACTTATCACGTCTATACTCCTACTTATCATCGATATTTCAATCTATAATAAATGTTGGCCACTGTTTACCAGATTGGATAGTTCGTGTTTACTTAGATGCATCTGTACATAATGTTCTTTATTACGAAACAAGTAAACAGTCACAACAATTATTAGTCACTCGCCTAACCTACGATAGACAGGAAATTGACCTCTGTCTCAATCTGTATGAATCCATACTTAATGCTCATAACTGTGAAATATACACTTATTTATGTGACATTGAATCTTCTTCTTCATCATCATCATCATCATCATCATCAGTACCAGACATAACGACGATCAAGAGAACGCTTCGCTTCCTACCTTTTCTAGATAACTCAGATGTCAATATTGCAGTTAGTCGAGAGGCGGATGGTGTAATTACGTACAAAGATTGTAAGTCTATACATGAGTTTAGTACTAAAAACTATATATTTTACATTGTACCATGGAACACAAGCATTATTCACACTCAAGACATGAATCCAAAGTTGTTTGACTCGTATGCCAATTGGTTAAAGTTTTATAAAGCTATTAATTATGAGTATTACTCTTATTACAATCCACTAGTGGACGTCTTAGCAGGAACATTTGCTTGTATGCTTAAAATTAAACAACGTGTGTACTATTCATGTATGACAGAGATTAAAAATATGTACTATATAAAGTTAGGTGATAAAACAGTTGATATTATTAATGACATGATATCCAAACTTACTATTGGTCAAAACAGTAATAAAATACGTGACATGATTCATGTGTCAGGTTTGCATAACATGGTAAGATATTACTTAAATATAGGTTTTGATGAAATACTTCTCATGCATATGTTTAGACATGTATTATGTGTCCCAATACACGATATTGTTAATGGTAGTATAATTTACGTGTCGGATATGTACTATTTGGTACATGACAGTATCTATGGTATTCAATTCTATGACACTCTTGTGTTCACTGACTACGACGATATAAGTAAATACTTACTTATGTTGCACGATGCCAAAGTCATTGATGTTATCAACATGGATTTTGTGATCAACTACATCATAAGTGTTATAAATAAACTATCCACTACCCATCACAACAACATTAATAATGTTAATAATCAGAGTGATAAACAGGTTGATAATAGACAAGAAGATATTATGATCGAGTATAACTACATTCTAATTCTTCTTGATTGTATTTATGATAGACAATATTGTGATTATGATAACTCTTACTTTGTTAATGTTATCGTTGGTGACTTATCTTCTGACAGTTTAATTAACATACCAATGACAAATAACTCATCCAATGAATATTTAAATATGCAAGATGCACAGATTGAAACAGACAATAAACACCAAATATGGAATCGTGTGCCTGCCATGTTATCTGATCACATCCAACACCCTTAAACTTGTTTTATATCATCATGATATAAAAATACTTATTTATTACACATTACATAACTTTCATATAATGTATAATACTTAAACTACAACACATACTTATATATTGTTAATTACACTTACACCTTAAATATAACACTGTTTTAAATTTACGTATACAAAACAATGTTGTATCTCACACATAAAACACTATTATTTTTTACAATACTATATCTTGCAAGGTATAATATTACTTTTAGGTATACAATTACATTCTCTCGTATGACCAAACATACAATGTTAATAAAACATGGTTACATTTTAAGGTAAAATGTAATAACCTATTGCTAATTGTTATACAAATATATTTCCATAATACAACATTACTATTAATTATAATATTGTATATCTTAGAGATGTAAAGTCATTGTTAGTAATACAAAAATATGTTTGAAATATAAAATTACCTTCAATAATACAGTCACATGTTTATAATGCAATGTTATGTTATATCATAATATGTTATACAATTACATCTTTGAGATGTAAGTTAAATACTATATGTATTATTTACAATATGTGAGTGAATTAATATTTGGCATTTATTCATAACCAAATTTAGGATATAAAGTCTTTATTATACATACTTTTGTTTATCTTGCTCATGATACATTACTACAACACTCATTAACAATCCACTTGTTATAAACATGTTGTAACAACAGTTATACATTGGTAAATTCAATGCAAACAAACCATCCTGTCTCATATGACTTTACAATAAAGTCACTTGTTAACACTATTTTCATTACTATATTAATAACCTCGTCATCATCTACACAAATATGTTATGACACTTTTAATCAAGAGTTTTGGGATTGAGATCCCTTGACCTTATTTGCAGCCATCCACTCCTGAATTTTCCTCTCTGCCATCTGAGCAGTTGCTTGTTGCTCCTGAGCAGTCTTGCCTTTATTAGTACTGGTGACAGTATCATGAGCCAGTCTTGAATGATCCATAAATTTTACCATTTAAAATATTAAAAAAATTTTTTATCAAGTTTATTTTTACACTTCAAACAGACGAATTATGTCACGCCACCCCATTCAAATTAAGAAAGATGTTGTTGTCAACGATGCCTCTATTCATATTCCCCGTCCTCTTCCAGTTCTCAGGCCATCAGCTGTCATCGATGGAATCAGTGATGCTGATAAGTTGATCCCAGTTGCCACCAAGGTTAATCCTAGGCCCGAGGAGGATGTTGATGTCAGGTTTAACCTGTACGCTGCCGGTCAGGAACCACACATTGGTCTAGCTGTTGGAGCTGCATCATACATTCTTGGACCAAAGATTAGGGAGAGTAGGACGTTCCAGATTGATGCCTTGGCTCCCGCTGAGTATGAGAGGTTCTCAATTGCTGCAGGTGCTACTAAGCACAAGGCTTCTACGGGTGCTACCACATTGTTAGCCGATGATACTCAGGAGATTGCAGTTATCTCTGAGGTAGCTCGCCTTTTCACTGCTTCTGAAGCCAGTACTGGTTATCGAACCCTAGATTTAAGTATTGAGGGTACAAGTGAGGCTGTTAATGTTGCCTTCAAGGAGGATGACGCTGCTTTCAGGTATAGGTTTGGTGACCTTGAATTCCTCCTTTCCGGCCAGGCTAGTGAACTGCAATCGGCCGCCAACCCAGTTATCTACTACACCACTGAGACTGAACCAGTTGTGCCATCTGGTCTAGCTGCTGCCCAGGAGGTGTTTGTTACCAGGTTCTTGTTTGGAGCTCAAACTCCAGCTCCCAGTGCTAGGTTGTACGTGTCGAGCAAGGGAAGGAAGATTTACTCACAGAAGGGATGTGATGCCAACAGGACCCATGTCACTGTTCATGAAATTCTTAACCCCGAGCAGGTTCACGCTTGGTACAGTCAGGAAGTGTCCGTTCCCAATGTGGCCTTTTTCATCGAGGAGATCAAGCCATGCCCTAAATCTCACCCCACTAAGGATCATCGTAAGGAGACCCTGGTGTTCGTCGTTTCTGACGGTTTGACCTTGGAGTCTGCTATTAGCAATGCCAGCACCAGAGTTTTGGGCTTTGCTGAGGCCGTCAACGCTGCCGGTGAGTCGTTCCAGCAACGTTCTCTCCTCAGGCCTGTTGTCGCCAGCAAGTTTGACGAGGAACGCCTCCTTAAGGATCGTCTCCTCAAGAACCGTCAGTAATTCCACACTATCCAACATCCATAGTCATATGTGTGACCAATCGGTAATTTAATTATTGTCGGTTGAATAATATTTAATTTGTATCCCTCATTCCCTTTAATTACAATCCATGATTGTAATTTAATATCCCCTTTTCATATTACATATACAATATAAACCATATCCACATTCATACACATATATTTATATTTGTAATTTAATAATTAATATATTGTTTATAATATAAAACAATAACGTATCATGTCACAAGATCAAAAGCAAAGTCAAACCGCACCTAATTGGGGTTTAGATTTAAGCCTAAACAAAGGTAAAGGTGTTACAAACCAGGATAAAGATAAGGATAAGAATCAAGATCAACAAAAGGATCAGAAGAGTCAAGTGTACATTGGCTTATACAATGCACCCGTATGTGATAAGGGTTATGTTTTGGTCAAGGGATGTGGTGATAATAGTAATAGTAGTGATACACCATGGCGTGGGGATGTGAGACCAGTAGTTTTGTACTTGGATGGTAAATTGGCTACTGAACATAGTAGTCACTACATGTTCCTAGCGAACAATGGTGGTTGGGTGTTATGTGTCAATGACAATAATGTGTTAACAAAGGAGAAACAGACAGAAATTGTTATCAATGGTATATTATACCAATATGCAGATGGCCAATGGACACCACTAGTTAAGCCAGATAACTGTGACATACCTCTAGTAATTAACATTGAAACTCAAACTCGCGTATTCGATTTGTACCATATTGATGGTTATGAAATTACCGCAATATGTGATATTGTAAATTTGACTATTGATATTAAACTAAATAAGGGACAGTTATTATCCCCACATACACAAGGATCAGCACTTTTTAACCTTAGGAAAAGTACCGGTTCACACACTCGTATTAATGTAAATCTTATTGTAACATTAAAGGAAACACCACCTGTGTCACAACCTTTGAGAACTCGTTTTAGTGGGTTCAATGAGTGGGTTCCCCGTGCTCCTATCCCTAATGTTGTGACTAATTTGGCTGGTCGCCTGACTGAGGGGTTAAATGCAGCTGGGTATAGGACCATTCCATATATTTCGGCCAAGAAGGTTAGATTACCACTGTTTGAGCTTTCACAACCTGGTCTGGATGTGTACTTATCTGATGTTAAGGGTGATGATGTTGCTGCCCCACCTGCAAGAACTACATTG
>Ga0302300_1001660_pt1 | contig 12302 bp, 7 predicted proteins | sample III_Palsa_E1_1_FD_198756 | JGI IMG/M metagenome (GOLD analysis project Ga0302300, IMG submission 198756) | Peat permafrost microbial communities from Stordalen Mire near Abisko, Sweden - III_Palsa_E1_1 | ecosystem: Environmental > Terrestrial > Soil > Palsa > Peat permafrost | place: Sweden... | reverse complement strand
ACAATTACAATTACAATTACAATTACAATTACAATTACAATTACAATTACAATTACAATTACAATTACAATTACAATTACAATTACAATTACAATTACAATTACAATTACAATTACAATTACAATTACAATTATAAGAATAGATAGATACAGATATTTTTAATAGTAAATATTGGGTGGTGTAAAGGAAGAGAGAATGAGAGAGGGATAAGGAGAGGGAGAGAATGAGAGAGGGATAAGGAGAGGGAGAGAGTTTAAGAGAGAGATGGCATGAATCGCGAAACTCGCCAGAGTTTAAGAGAGAGATGGCATGAATCGCGAAACTCGCCAGAGTTTAAGAGAGAGAGAGAGAGAGTAGATATCGGTAAAATTTCTACACCACAATAAAATCTTCTTGTGTATAGGATATATATATTTGGTTGTTAACTTACAATATTACTGTATACTATATAAAAGGTATCAATCGTATTGATATTTACTATAATATTTTGTGTACTATACAAAATATTATTACATGGTGGTTGTGGTTAGTAGATTACACTATTATTACATAATTATATTTTAATTTGTGTGTTTGTTAGTATATACTAGTATAATTACACAATACGTGTGTAAACAACTACCTACGGTAATCTTGTGATGATATAAGTGTTGCTACATAATATTACCATAGATAGTTATTTACACACATATTATGTAATTATTTGTTTTAATTTGTATAATTGTTATTGTACTACAGTGTAATTACATAAAATACGAGTAATTAACTAACCATGGCTATAATGAAGTGATTATGTAACAATATAAAAATTAACTACTACAAGTAGTAATTCACACTCACATCACTTCATTATAACCATGGTTAGTTGATTATATGTATATTATGTAATCATGCATTTTAATTTATATAATTGTTACTAATAGTGGTAAACTAATGTATAGTATTAAGTAACAACACCTACTAATTTATTGTTTGGTCATATGACTCTATTATTATCATTGAATTGTTATTGGGTATCTCAATGACTATATTTTTCACAAAAGTAAAATTAGATAAGTTGTTTAGTTCAGATCACCTGTGTTAAAACAGCTATCCACAAAGACATGTAAATAGTCTTTACATAATCTGTATGTAAAGATTACATAGACATTTGTGGTGAGTTGCCTACACTTATCTGTATGAAATGTATTAAAATAAAATAAGGTTAAATTTTGGTTTGTACACGTATGATTACATAATATACATGTAGGCAAATTACCATGAATATTATGTAACTGTTATTCATCCATTATAAAATAATACAAAATGGTATAAATAGAATTAGACAATAAAGTTAGTAATGTTAACATAAAATATCTATTGTAACAGTAAATATATGGTTAAACACTGTAAACAAGAATTAGTTAGAATATGTATATGTAACACACACATATTAAAATTTGACAAGTTTTATTATTCGGATATAAAACATGCTGTTTTTAGTTGGTAATCAAACAGCAAATATTTCCGATGATAAGGTTGTGAGTTCAACATTACTTAAAGACTTAGTTGATACATATGGTGCTGAGTACCAATATACGGTTCCAGAAGTTTACTATAATATTATCGGTAATTACATTAACTTCCTACATGACAAACATACTGTCATTCAAACAGTTAATAAACTATTATCTTGTCTAAAGATGGCAAATTTCTTCCAGGACGATAATTATTTTAGTTACTTGATGACTCAAGCTTTTGACATGTGGAATACATTTAGTCCCCATATCGATGAATTACCAGTTACCATTAGATGGGATGTATTTACGTATTCTCCTATTATTACAGTACCCGATGATATCATCGCTAACCGAAGTTTCCTTAAATCATGGATATCTATTAACAAAGATAAGAAACAAATAGTTATTAATAAACATGACGTTTATCATTGTAATGTAACTATTACTTATTCTGATCCTTCTGGTAAATCTATTGCTGACAGTGGACGTATCACATCTTATTTTGGGGAAGATATCTTTCGACCACTCTTTGACATTGAAGTAGTGTTTTACAGTAACCAAGTAACAAAGATGATACGTTTACACCTTCCTGATCATGGGGATTATTTCCAAACTAACAGTGAGTGGTCTATGGATGGTGTTAAAAAATATCAATGTGAATACACTAATAATTTGAGACAGGGGCTATGCACATCTTGGCTTAAAAATGGAGAAATATTATCACAACATACATATGATAAAGATAAACTGGTTAATAGTGTGTATCCCCAACAGATATAACAAACACACATCGTTATTACTAATACGCATAACCGTCATCGATAAACTTATCGAGATGAAGGGGAACAAAGTAACACACACATATAAACTTTCTCAGAAAGTTTACAACATACACATACACATATACAGATATAAGATAGTTCAACGTGAACACGTAAAAAGATAGAAGGTAAACTTGTCTTACACATAATATATTACTAATTGAGAAATAGTAAAGTATAAGGTTACACTTGTGGTTGGATATTATGGATATTATATAAAGTTGTCACATATACTGTAGTGTTAAATTTAATAATAACATAGTTATTATTCACCTGGATAAAACATACATACAAACATATATAGATTTATAACAATAGTTACAGTATACCAAATAATGTTATACTGTAACCAATACATTATTACATAATAATTATATACTCTATCGTAAATTGGATAATAACATAATTGTATTAATACAATATTGTAAAATATTACATTACTATAATGTAATAAGTAGTAATATAAATTACTAGTAAACAACTACATATTCTTCAGTAGTGTGGAACATATTTGTTTTCGTTCATATATTTATTTATCCATCCATTACAACATATTCTACATGGATATTTGTGGATTGTTAGTTACACAGATGGCCATGTAATTGCATTAGTATTATTGATGTGATAATACATACTCACACCAGTAATGGTTGTAATTATTTGTTCGTACAAGTATAATTACATGGCCATTTGTGTAAGCGGTTGTGAGCCTTAGACTCACAAGCAGCAAGCTGCGACAAGCGACAAACGCAGTGACAAGCGCTAGGCAAGGATCCACAATAATCATGTAGCTATACCAGTATTAATAAAGTAATAATATTTGTTTATAACAGTAACAATGGTTGTAATTATCTTTTCATATGAATAACAACTACATAAAATTCGTGTAATTAACAATCCACAAGTATTATGTAATTACACTAGTATTAGTAATGTAATAATATTTATTTGTTATAGTGTTATTACTGGAAAAAATACTTGCTCATACAAGTGCAATTGCACAAGTAGTTATGTTAATAATTATGTATGTAATTAACAATTATTAACATCTATTACATAGTAATTTAACATGTGAGTTATTACAAACATGGTTTGTAATTACGGTTTTAATAACCTAAGTAATTGTCATTGATATGCATTACAATAATGCATATGTAATTATGGATAACAAATATGTGTACAAAACACAGTTAATTACTTATTTACAATTAAGACATATGTGTATGATAAACGCTTACCAATAAGACGAGAAATGTGTCTCGAGGTTACCTTCTTCATCCCATCTGTTCTCTGAACCAGTAGATATCTCACCGTGATTGTATTCTGCATGTTGTTTAAGTTGGCCATTTGGATAGAAATCTTTTTGTATACCATATTTCTTACCCTTAACGTAATTTTGTAACCGTTTAAGTTTATCATTATCGTACCATTCCTGTTGTAAGCCATGCATTTTACCATTAACATAATACCCTAGAGATTTGGGCTTACCATCAGCATACCACGCTTCATACAGACCATTCATTTCATCGTCAACATAACTACTTTGACTCTCAAGTTGACCATTTTCATACCAACTGGTATGAAGATCAACTGTCTTATTATGATCATAACGAAATTGGTAAGAAAGTCGTTGTTTTGTTTCCCCTGAAATGGAATCGGTATAGTAGCTGTCATACCACTTTTGTTCTAAACCGTGTTTTTGCCCATTAACATAGTTAAACATATACTCAAGTTCACCACTTGGATACCACATTCCTTGCTCACCTTCTCTCTTTCCATCAACATATTGTTCTCTATGTTTAAGTTTGCCATCATGACCATTATCTCTTTCATACCATTCAAATTGTAATCCTTGCTCTAGACCATTAACATAAAAACGTGTACTTTTAATCTGTCCATTATCATACCACTCTTCTTGTAAACCGTCTAATTCCCCATTAACATAATTGGCTTTAAAACGAACTTGACCATTGTTATCACTATCATCATCATAGTTCTCATACCAAGTTTCTTGTAGACTATCTAGTTTACCATTGGTGTAATTAATTATATGTTCAGACTTACCATTTTCATACCAATAATATTGTGAACCACATTCTACGTCATCTATGGCTTGAACTTGATACTCAGGTTAGCCATTGTCATACCATCTTTTGAGAATTCTATGTCCCATCTTTTTGCTCTTGTCATTAGGATCGATTACATAAGTGTCCAACTCCTTAATTCGTTCGTTACTGTAATATGTGGTATACGTGTAATGTATTTCATTACGCTGAGCCAACAATCCATTATTTCTCTTGAGTGTAATATATTTGTTTTGATTGATGTATACCCACCGATTGAAAAATACAGGATTGGACATGTACTTATGTGGTACAAACTCATAAGGCGTATAAAGGTATACTGTTCTATCATCAGGTAACTTACTAATATTTGGATAGAATTCATCCCACATGGTGTATGTTTGAGATATTAAATATTTGAAGAACTTGTTATCAGCGAAGTAGGATTCCATATCGAAACATGTAAGTATATCACTGACTGATTTAATGCTTTGTTTAATGTTGTTGATACTACGAGGATTACGATTTAGGAAGTCAATGTAGATATCAAACACTGGAATTAACCTAACCGGAACATCGATAGATAGGTTTTGTGTGTTCAAGTCAGACATTAAACTTTTAATGTATTCTGAATTTGACACTATAACAGAATTGGGTACCACTACTTTATTAGTCTCACTGATAACAAATTCTACTGTCATGATATTTTTATACCAGTAACACTATTAGTGTGTTTTTATTTCAATGATCAATTGTTGTTTATTGTAATTACTATGATCAGCAAAATAATTAAAGTTATGGAGGTAACAACTGTTATTTCATTAGTTAAGTTATTACGATCATGGTTATGGTTCTGAAGGACAGAGAATAACAAGTTATATGTTTATAAAATTACTAACCTCCTTTGATGATAATCTCCTGCGATAATAATCCCTCCCATGAGGAATAAAACCTGTTTTAAGTTGTCTTTACTTATTTTTGGTTATGTAATTTAAAATTACATATAAGTAGATAAGTAATAGTGTATTCTCTTAATACATATTAGAAATTAGATTGTACTTAACACAATAGTATTGTTAATATATGAATACTGTGGTAGTGGGTATTATAGTTTTTAATATGTTATTGTGTGTTTATACATTTGTATAAATATATAACATCTGTGAAAATAGAGGGGAGGGAGGGGGAGGGGGAAAATGGATCCACAAACAATATGTAGATTATTTATTTGAATAAGTAATTATATTTAATACCGACACATTTTACAATAATAATACACAATGTATTATTTATACCAACAATCGTGTTTACACCGATACATTACATTTTACACCCAGTTGCTATGTTCTAATTTCCATTCAACCATAAATTACTCTCATACCCAACATTCTATACAAATATATTCACATGATGATTGTGGATAGTTAAAATACACAAATAACATGTATTTGTACTTATATTATGACAGTAATTACCATTAGTAATGGGTAGTTATCTTTTATTCTTTCTCATTGTCTACTCTCCCCCCATATTTAAATAGTATTATAGTTATTAAAACTATAAGAGTGTTAATTATTTAAACAAGAAACACAACTACATATTCTTCAATCACACTGATGAGTTTGTACTCATATATATATATATATATATATTCACTTATTTACTTATACGTTCTCATCCACAACACAATTTGTATAATTATTTTGTATAACCATGTTATATAATTATATGTGTAGTTATATGATTGTTGTTTACACTGATTCCATGTAATTGTATTGATATAAACGATAATAATAACTATTTATATCAGTAATTATATTTCCTTCTTTCTCACTCTTTCTCTTTCTCTTTCTATCTTCACAAACAACTCTGTATTATACTTTGTTATAAATAGATGTTATTAAGAAGCATATTTACAGCTTTAAATATGTGGATTATTACAATTTGTAATTGTAATTGTTTCATATAATAGATTAAATATATGTGGTAGTTTTTTTTCTTTTATTATATTAATGGGAATGAGTTACTTATAAGTACTCCTATGTTTGAGATGTCCAAGATCATCTCAAACCTCATATAAACCGTTTTTTCTCCATTTACGTAGTTGACTCGTGACCAGAGTTGTCCATTCGCACACCACGATTCTTGTAGTCCATTTGGCTTCCCTCTAATATAGTTACTTACTCTTTTAATGTGTCCATTTTTGTACCATGATTCACACTTACCGTTTAAACTTTCATCAAATGTATTATGTTTGTACTCAAGTTGTGCATTGTGACCACTATTGTGACCACTATTGTTTGCATACCAGCCAAATTCTAACCCATGTCCGACTCTGTTCTTTTTAACTGTATGATAAACAATTAGTTTTTTAATTTGTTTATTTACATTTACATCTTGTTAACCATTATTACCGCTACTAATATTGTCGTAGTACTTGGTATCTGTATGATATACCTTTTTACCATAAAGCATAACTCCCTTATTTTGGTTAATTTGTAACCACTCTTTGAAAAATAATGGTCTATTAATATATATACATCTGGAACGAATTCATAGGGAGTGTAAAGATATACCAAATATTTCATCAGGTAACTCATGAATACGAGGATAAAATTCTTCCCACACAGGATAAGCTTTAGACATTAAATACTTAAAAAACTTATCATCAGTAAAGTAAGATTCCATCTTAAAACAAAGAATTAGGGTATCAACAGTAGGTATACTTTGTCTAACATCTTTGATATTACGCACGTAACGATTTAGAAAGTCAACATAAATATTGAATACCGAAATATATCTATTAGGAACGTCAATAGTTACATCATCAATTCCTACATCGAGTAGTAAATTTTTAATGTAGATTGAAGTTTATAATTAGATTATTGGGTATATCCACTCTCTCATCAGTACTAACAATGAATGTTACAGTCATAAGGTTTTATAATAACAATATATCTAAACTTCATTTTAATGGATATAATTATATATATCTTATACAGTATTTGTTAAATAACTATTATTTTAATGTTATAATTACTAACTTGGTAATCCATCTCTTTCCTTCCTTCATTCATCCTTTCCATCTCCTGATTATAAAGTTAACTAACAGTTATTAACATAAATTATAATATAGTTTGACTTGATTATGAGAGGGTAAAAAAGTATTAACTTGTACCAAATTATTAAGTAATATAATATATGGAAGTTTAAAGTTACGTTACTTAACAATTTAGTATATATATACATGTACGTATGTAAAATATTTTATTATCTGTTCATGTATTAAAAGTTCCAATCTTTTGAAATAAAGATAATAAATATGTTACTGTTAATTATATTATCTTCTTTTGTTCCATGATACAACTACGATAATACACGTTTAATTATACTAATAATTACATAATCTTTGTGGGTGATTAGAATCACAGTTGTTATGTAATTGTACTAACATAAACAACAGTAGTAACTATTTACACCAGTAATTATACTTCCTTTCTCTCTTCTATCTCCATATCTGACTCTATGTCATAAATCGTTATATGTATTATCATACATTGAACAGATGGAATTACCTAATTAATGTACATCACGTTAGATAATGTTTTAACTATTGATGTATGTAATATACATACATTCTTCTTTGTTATAATATAAAGAAGCACAAAAATTTTAATATAACCTTATTCTACTTTATGTTTGATATGTTTATTTGTGATGAACATAAGGTATATATAATTTCTAATACCAGATAAATAAACTAATGTACAATGTATACTGTATACTGTATATTGTATATGTTATTATCACAACTTCAAGTTGTGAATTTAAATATTTATAATACTGTTATCTAATTGTAAATTGCAAATTGTAAATTGTATATACATATGAAACAATGTTAAGTTTAACAAAATTGTTACTTCCTAATTATGTGCAAATCTTAAAGAGAAAGAGAGAGAGGGAGAAAGAGAGAGAGGGAGAAAGAGAGAGAGGGAGAAAGAGAGTAATAATGGAACTTATCAATAGGATTAATAAATTATAGATTTGGGATAAGTTATCATCTACAATATTTAACTTTATTATATTTGTAAACAGTAAAAAACATAGTATTTGAATTTATTACGATAAGTTGATAATTAAATCTTCGTTATTCAAAAGATGGATACATCAAACAGGTCTGTATCTATATATATAGATGGAGGTGAAGGATTGTTCAATTAAGATTAAGGGAAAGGGTATCTTTGTCACTAAAAATTATAAAGTGGGTGAATTAATTATGATAGATAATAGTTGGGTGTGGAAAACAAATATTTACGTTGAGTACAGTAACAGTTCAAACCTTGTTCAATATTCGGATAGACCATGGTATAGTTTGTATAAAGGGTGGAAAGAGAATAGTGGACAGGATCATGTTACTAAACGACTAATAAACTCTTGTTTATCAAAAGACTATAAGAGTATACTAAATCTCAGTAAAACCAATAATAGTGGTAAATTCTACAAAAAGTATGGTAATCCAAATGCTAAGAAGATAGAAGAGGTCCTAACCAGTAATGTGTTTAACTTTACTTGTCTACCTCTAATTGACTATGTGTTATTGAAACAAGGTGACAACAACATGGACTCAGGTCAAGGATTATATCCGATTGCTTCTCGTATTAACCATAGTTGTGATCCAAACTGTGCTTACTTTGCCACCCCACAACAAATCGTTATCCATACGATCAAGGATATCCAAGCTGGCGATGAAATAACAGTTTACTATCACGACTTACAAAGTTTATGGTTCAAGTGCAAGTGTGGTTATTGTGACAATATTACTACTACCACTACTACAAATACAACCACAAATACAAATACGGGTCGAGATATTGGAACAAGTGTAAGTGTGAATGAAAATTGGGCTATGTTATTATTAACACTCAAGTCGATAGTTGGTAAACAGGGAAAGGAACTTGTTGATACTCTTATCTTAGGTAGAGATCAACTTGTAATTAATAATTACTACTTGGATAATATTGTTATAAACATCATCATAGAATTGTACATCAACATTGGTTGTTCATACACAAACATTAATTTACCTTTCGATCATGAATACTTTGATAAATTGTTTATTAACCATAAACACTTATTTACCAATGAAGTGCGTAATTATATCATAACATTATGCTACATGTTCGACAAAAACTTTCATGATCTCGATCTTGACACCATCATGACAAAAATGTTAAACGTTAACGTGTAAAACATAAACATAAACATAAACACAAACAACTTATCGTGAGACAAAATAGTATTGTTGTTATCTTATTTTCTCTCACCTCTCTCCCTCTCCTCCCACCCCCCCATTCTTCTCCAACTCTTCATCCTATTAATTTATAGTAACATTGTTACTATGTCAAAGAATATATATTTTACGTTACAATGAAGTTTTCATAGCTGGATTCCAGTATTTAAAGTTATATGAATGTGTATTTAACTGTATATAAACAAGATATTATAATTTAATTATAATAATAATATTAATAATAATATTTAATTGTATCTGTGAAAAATATACTTGTAAATGTTATATTTATAACAAAATAATTACATGGTATTTATGATTCTTAATTATCCATCATAATTATATAAAATTATAACACTTACAGTTTGATTGTTCAATTCAACTATCTCTCTGGTTTTGTATCTCTATGTATCTAATTATGTAATAATTGTAATTAATTAACTAAATACCATTTTACTTGATAATTGGTAAAATAATAATAATAATAATTAATTATTTATAATAGGAGAGAAAATACATGATCTTTGTGGTTAATTAAGAACATGGATAGTATGTGATCATTCTGAAATAAATAAGTAATGATGGATAAATCTTAAGTATATGGTTACATGTTATATGTGTTTTTAATTAACCACAAAGAGAACATGTAACCATACTTATAATGTTTATTTAATGTTAATATAACTCTACGTAAGACATAAAATGTTATGATAAGAGAAGAAAAAATAGTCTAGTTGCCAACCTTTTAGTTTAAAAATAACATTACAAAAAAGGGGAGGAGCATGTACCACAATCCTTGTGATTAATTAAACAATATGTATAACATGTACAACATGTTATTATGCCTAAAATTACTTATTTAACATAAATTGGTTATTTTGATTTGTATTAAAATGATCAGTGATATTTGTGTATGTATTAATTTATTAACAGAGACAGTTAATATACAATAATAAAGTTAATATACAATAATAAAGTTAATATACAATAATAAAGTTAATATTCATGAATAAAGTTAATATACATGAATAAAGTTAATATACTTAATATACTTAATTATATCTTGTATATGTAATTATATCTTGTATATGTAACTGTGCTTTGTATGCTTAAACAACACTTATACACTTTATTTTATTTTTCCCGGAAGTAAAAATATACAAGTATTATATTAACAATAATATTTGTACATGGTACATAAAATAAATGGTTAGTTGCCTATACGGATTTTATGTACCATATACTCATACTACTGTGATATTTTATACATAGTTATATTGATAATGGAAACTTTTGTGATAGTATGAATCTCCTGTTATTTGTGATAATGTTTATTTGTTCCACCCCCATCCCCTCTCCCACCCCCTTCCTCCTTCTCATGCTGAGGCAATTACATAAAATCCGTATAGGCAACTAACTACGAATATTATGTATCACCACTAAATATTATTCTTACATATCAAAACACAATTACATAATATTTATGTAATTAAGTACTGTAAGTATAACAGTAAATTTACCAATTAAATAAGTATTACTATTATTATTGTCATTATTAATTACACTTATATAACATTATAATGTTGTACTAACAATGGACGATATTTAAAATATATGAAATACGTATTATAACGGTTGGAATTAATGGATAAGATAATGTTAATTAATGATGTGTGGTGGGAAGAATAGGGGAAAGAGTGGAAGAAGAGAAAGCAGGTGAAATAGAAGAAATGAGGGAAGAGATGTTTGATAATAATATTATTAATAATAAACTACCTATTCAATCATATTGGTTTAATATTACATGTATACATATACTCTCACTTACAAACATAACACAATGTTTGCAAAAACAATACTGTTTTAAGTGAATTATATATTTCTTAAACCACACACACACTTAAGAAATTTACAGTCATGAGAATGAGAAATATACAAATATACATTTTATCCAACCTTAAGGAATATATATCCAGTTAACGGGGTTTTTTGGGTATAGATTTTATAACGTGTATGTGTGATTTGTGATAGGATTCACACAGTATTTGTGTTTTGAATGTAAATTATATTAATATTAATACTACAAAATCTACATAATTAAAGTATAAACTACGTAATTCTGTGTAGGCAAACCAACCACAACTATTTCGTAATGATACCAGTACACGTGAATAAGTAATTATGTTATAATATTTACATTACCACATAATTATTTATAGCTGTTAATTTTAACATAAAAACAATATTAACAAATAGTGTTACTTAGTAACAGTAAAAGATATATCATTCACTCATTCACTATAAATAAAATTAAGTAGGTGTAAAAGATTTTAAAATTACATGCATTGAACAATATAACATAAGTGTATTGTGTGTAGTGTGTACATATAAAGTAATAAGTTATACATTATAGTATATAATGTTGGGTATTAATTACTACTTGTATTGTCATGACAAACATAATTTCTATTACTAGGCAATAGAATATAAAATTGTAATTACATTTTTGTTGTTCAAATTACCAAAATAATATTTGGTTATAATAACCAAAAATATAAACAAATGTTTATGAATTATCATTGTATATCTGTTAAAATATAGCTATGTGCGCAAACACAGCTATCTATTG
>Ga0302300_1001654_pt1 | contig 12318 bp, 5 predicted proteins | sample III_Palsa_E1_1_FD_198756 | JGI IMG/M metagenome (GOLD analysis project Ga0302300, IMG submission 198756) | Peat permafrost microbial communities from Stordalen Mire near Abisko, Sweden - III_Palsa_E1_1 | ecosystem: Environmental > Terrestrial > Soil > Palsa > Peat permafrost | place: Sweden... | reverse complement strand
AGGCTCACAAGCAGCAAGCTGCGCTAGGCAACCAACCACAAAAATCATGTAACTATTAGGGATTAGTAACCTATTGTATTAATGGAATATTAGCATATAATCACATGATTATCGTGGGTTTGTTGCCTAGCGCAGCTTGCTGCTTGTGAGCTACTTGTAAACCTTAGGTTTACAAACAGGCTCACAATCGCTTACACGGATTTTATGTAATTGTACTAAGATATATGGGTAAGTAAATAAATAAATACTTAACAACAGTTAATGTTGGTAATTTTGATGGTATAAGGTTTATTTAGCATATTGTTGTACGGAGGTGAAGAGGTGAATGAATAAGGGAAGACAAAGTTTAAAATTATAAAATTATAAAATTACACCAACACTGTTTAAATATGTTACTGCAGTAAAATATTTTAATTACAACTTGTAGTTTTTAACCTTCCTTAAGAGTGACTATCATAACACTGTAATAATTTTACATTATAGAGATTAAAAAAATATAGGGATATGATAACTTCACCTTGTTAATGTTAATGTTGTATGGTATTTATGTTAACCTTACCTTTATTTTTACCAACATATTTTAACCTCGAATATTTTTTTCATCCCAAACAATTTTAAGGTATAACCAAGTATACCATACCCTTAACTGGTTAACATATAACATCTATTTATTATATTTTTGTTACTTTAAGTATTTCAACAATACAATATACTCTTCAATAAACATTAACTATATTAGTATAATACTTATCTATATAAGGTATAAATACATGCCATCTGTGTCTTCTAATCATCCATAAAGGTTATGTATTTATATGATTACAATTTACATAGTATTTTTGTGGATAATTAGAAGACACAGATATTTGGTGAGATACACTTGAATAAACATGTATTACCATACATACAAATATACATTCATTTGAGTTTTAATCACCCACAAAAACATCACATAATTATACTAGTTATAAATATGTAATTATTCAAGTCAACACAGTAACATGATACTTATAATTAATTGTTTATATGTTGTGAAATATATAATATAATATAATATAATATTCATGGATAGTTAATTACATAGATATTATGTAATTGTATATGAATAAACAAACAATTACATGTGCAATTATATATCATTTGTGTTTTGTTGCTTACACAGATATTATGTATTTACACTTGATTGAGTACATAATTACACATTACTATATCCACATAAGTAAACTTTATTAGGTAAAGTGTGTTACTTATCTTTTGTATTAAAATCACAAACAAAACATAATTTGTATCAAAGAAATAATAGGGTGTGAAAATTAGGCTAAATTGCTTGTGATGTTAGATTACTATAAATGTTTGTTAGATTTTGAGTCCTCAGTCACAGCACGTGTGCTGTAGCTTCAGATTCTAACAAACTTGTAAACTATGTTTGTCGGCTGCTGAGTCCTCAGTCACGGCACACGTGCTGTAGCCTCAGAATGTGACAAATTCACGAGGTGTGTTTGTCGGCTGCTGATTCCTCTTGCACGGCACACACACACATACCGGTCTTTTTCATCATCCTTCTTTTTTCTTTTAAATAACACCATTTATTAATGTGTAATTACAGTAATAATATAATTTATGACATACATGAATATAAACTATTTAAAATATATAATCTTAAATACATACTAACTTCACACTGGATGAAATTTAATATAAATGATGATTGCAATTGTATCATCTACGATGAACATTATTACTCAACATGTTTTCATTGTTTATTTAAAATGATAACTATTGATAGTGTACATTGTTGTTTATTGTAGTGTATACGCATGTGTATATTATTACATTTTATATCCAATATCAACTCACCTAGTTGAATATAAGGAAGTTTGTTTATTACTGTAACAACATTATGTGATACAAAAAATATATTGTTACTTCATTATTTAAAGTTTAAACTTGTTTATATCTTTGAGATATAAATAATGGTATATGAAAACTTAATATAAATATTGTTGACATAACATAGTTTTAACATTCTTGTTTATTTTTTACATTGTATATTAAATAAATAAACACAATTAACTATCTTTGGTTATAACAAGTATATCTGTTAACAATAATAAAGAGTGTAATTGTTAGAGTTAGTAATATAAAGATTAGTTATACTAATCTTAATTAACATATTGGTTAATAATATTTTAAATATAAAGATTATATGTTAGGTTTTAACAAGTAAGTAGTGTTAAGAATGTTTATAATAACACTACCAAACAATACCATGTTTTGTTATATTTTTAACATTTACAAGTTTGTTGATGGAATAATATATAATTTAAAGATATGTACACCTTAGAAAGGAGACAAGAATCATGTTAAATAGTTACATTAACATATAATTACATGATATTTGTGGATGGTTTACCTACACAGATATTATGAAATTGTTCACATAATTACTCGTCCACTCCAGGATAATTTCATAGTATCTGTGTAGGTAAACCAACCACAAATATCATGTTGACATTCTAATATAAATGTATACTATCACATATACAACTATATGTAATAATTTTTCTACTACCCATATTTTTCATGTGTGTTATAAGTTTGTGTATAATTGTTATTCACAATAACTAGCTTAAAACATAGTTGATGTTATACTTATTGTTATGTTGTTATATTATATAACAAAATTTATAGGTAACTGTCTTCTTTGGCATAAGATATATATATGTTTAGTATATGTTTGTTGTACCATGTACAGATTGGAATCATACTATTTTAAAGTATCACGTATGTACAATTGTTTTTGATAAGTTCCAGCTTTTGGGTTACAAGATTGTAATAATCACATCCATTAGTTGAATGACAGATATGTCATGTAAAACATAACAATACTTAAATATGGTTTATATTCTCAGTACATTGTAAAAACTAAATTATTATAATATTTTATATGTTTAACATATTTTGGAGTATGTAATTATGTTCAAGTAACCTGTACTTTTAACACATGTTCGACGTGAAAGTGTATCTCTAGTTACAATCTTGTATGAAGTAAGGTTATTACAAGATTGTAAATTGTTATACAATTACTATTTCCTATAACTCAGACACTTCTAACTTATGTATATTTTTTTATATATTTTTATCACAAGTTTGTAATTTTGTAATTTGTGTAATACAAATAAGTATGAGAGATGATATATAACTTAAATTTAGTTTAAGTTTGGGATTTTGGGATTTGTAAATACTTGCTGTCATAAGTGTAGTTATTACCTTTAATTTTACAGGTAAGAATTTTTTGGTTTGGCATATTTTTGTTTAAAACCAATATAAACTTGTCTATCTTGTAAAAATACAAGTTTAAGGGTATAACCATTTATAATATGTAGTGAGTATAGAATAATTCTATACTAAAAATAGTATTGTAAGTAATGTTACAATGAATATATTTGTTACTTATATTTTTACAGGTTAGACAAGTTTATGTTGGTTTTAAACAAAAATATTTCAAACCAAAAAAATCTTACCTGTAAAATTAAAGTTAACAATTATGTATGTAGTAGTGTATGTTTACAAATTCCAAATTTAAACTAAATTTGGAATTACAAAACTTTATTACTTATGTTTAACCATATTATACAAGTTATAAGATTGTGATTTTATAATAACTTCTTACACCAATGAGATTATAAATATTAAAATGGTAGCACTTTGAATATACTAAAGTAACAAGATTGTAATAATGTACACTAGTCTCAAGAAGTGGAAGGGGAGGATGAGGACGTAAAGTTATAATATACAAATTAAATGTGTTAACATACGTTACAACCACTAAGTTTGTAATCTTGACATGTGTAAGGTACAGTTGTAATTTCTATAGTTTGTAATAAATTTATATACATATATGTCAAGAGTATTAAAATTTAAAATATCTTTGAACACTCTTGATATATATTTTTATTCTAACATACTTAATTGTAACTGGTTTGTATTAGTTGTATCCAAATATTTTAAGGTTAAGGTGTATAGTTGAAATATCTTTGTTTATTTATGTATATTAATTAACCTATTTATATTTAATATACATAAATAAACAAAGATATTGTAAACAACAAACATATATGTTAGAAATATAACACCTACTTATTTTATCTTAATTAAAATTTGGTTAAATAAGATACTTTTGAGTAAATAAGATATTTATATGATGTTAATACATGTTAGCAAAGTTAACATATTTTTGTGTTGAATTAATACATCTTTATTTGTGTGATGTATTTGTGTATCCTAGTCTAATAACAGGAAATTAAATTACTTTACATATCTAATTGTATGTATATATACAAAGACCAATCAAACAAATTATATCTCGGATTAACAAAAAAATACACAGTAACAAGTAAAACTACACAGATTAGTATATTCCTTCTTAGCCAAAATAGTGTAATTTGTAACAAGTAAACTTTAAATACTTATGGTTACTGTACAACATAAGTATTTTAACTGTTAATGGTTATAACAACTATTTATAACCTAACTTAACTTTATTACAACAATGTTAAGTTAGATTACTTATTTTTAAACAATATTGTATATCTTAACTCGGTTAAGATATTTATATCTAGTCAACATAATCTTTGTTTGTCGTATTTTTGTTATTTTGGGTATTTTCAATCATGTAATATTTATTTAACTATATTTAACATATCCAATGACATTTTGTGTTGGATTTACTTATCTCCAAGACACTCTCACCTTCATTTTAACATATCTACTGTAATCATCAATTAACAGTAAATCACAACCAATAGTGTATATATATATATATATATATATTTTAGAGTTTACAAATATTTTAATAATATTTGTAAGTACATATATGTTTAGTACTAGAAATTTTAGATGTACTGTATTTTACAATATTTTAATTACCAACAATAGTAATTGGTAACTAAAACAATAACATTTTAGCATAATGTGTACTAATTACAATAATAATAATAATAATAACAATAACAATATAAAATATATTGTTACTATACATAGTTTATATATTAAACATATCAAACATGTTTAATTATTGTAAAATATAAAATCTTGTTACACAAACTTATTTTACCGGTATGAAACTAGGGTAGGACATATCTCTGGGATTTAAATTTGTAGTGTATTGGCTACTGGATAGTATAAATTGTCATCCCAAAATACAAGATAGGAACAAACACACAGTAGAAATAAAACGTCTCTATGCTTGAAAATAGACATACAAAATCTAAACAACTATTTTGTGTGATTGAAGAATACAAAATAACTAGTATAAATTACACATTTGAATAATTTACCATTAACGACACTATAACTAGTAATAGTTAATACCAGTAATACTATCTTCTCTACAGTGAGGAGGGGGAGGGATAAACAACAATGAATATAGCAATAACACTTATATATTTGTTATTTGGAACTATAAACAATTATAGTTTTGTTACTTCCATATGCTAATAATAATTAATATACAACTACATGGTATTTATATGTTTTAACTAACCATATTATTTATGTAATTATAATAAAGAATATAGATAATCGTATGTGCATGTTATACATTGTTAAATATATAAAATTGCGAGCATCGGCGCCCATATAATATTACAAAAAATGCTCAGATGTCGATGCTCGAGGTTTGGGATATGGATAGAAGTACTTATATGTATGCAATTATACAATGTTAGTGTTTTTACATAACAATAAAAACTATCTCAAGTCCTCCTCTACTCACACTACTTATTAAGTTTTGTTAATATCAGAATATTAACAAAACTTAATATAAATAAGATTAAATAATTAATAATATAAATATAATGGTATTGTTACATATTTTTGTGATTTGGTTGCCTACATAAATATTATGTAATTACCCTAATATAAATAACATAAATTGTCATTAGTTTTATCGATGAACAGTTTAACTAAATCATGTAAATACTGTACGTATATTTGTATGTTATTGTGATTAAACAAACAAATATATAAATATAACAAAAATATATCACTCACTCAAAAATGTAGATCTGTACATATTAAATAAATGTTAACCTGGTTAACATTAATGAAAAAAGTATATACTATTTATGGTATGTGGTATTAAAACTTATAAGATCATACATGATTACTGTAATATCTAATTTATAATAAACATTACTCTAACCATATAATATAGTTGTAGACAATTAACATAATTAGAATATAAAATGGTTTAACCATTTTAAGGTAAGTAAATAAAAAAGTATAAAATATCTAACATATAAAATATAGTTAATATATTTCATAATGGTTGAAAACATATCATGTAACATATTAATATTTTCATAATATGAATTTTTTTTAACGATATAACGTTATGATACATAGTTTTTAACTAGATGAAGAATACAGAATGTAGTATATAAACATAATTAAATATTTTTTAGGTTACTAACACATCTCGAACAAACAGGATTGGTTTTACACATACAAGTATTTTCATAAGTAGATAAACATACTTGTATGTGTAATATATGTATAAACATACTTGTATGTGTAATATATGTATAAACATACACTTTAGGTATACCCTACCCAAATAACAAGTGGTTATAAATACATAAAAGTAACTCATTCCAGTCACATAAAATTTCTGTTGATTTGAAGTAACCCCTCTTGTGTTTAACAAGTATAACATTATGGGTGGTCACTGCTTAATGTAGTTAACAATGTTTTTGTATATTAACATCATGTAAAACATTATTAAATAACTGTTAGTCATTTAATGGTCAGAAATACCTATATTTTGAATAATGTGTATATTATTTAGGAACAGAGATAAGTAATTTATATGTATATGTTTATTGGAGGTATTTTTAGTTAGAAGTATGTTTGTATAAAATTTTAACCAAAAAACAAAAACAAAACCAAAGATGTAAGTACTTGCATAACATATAAACTTATTAATATCATGTGTATATTCGTAAGTATGTAAAACAACATAATTTATATATATATATAGAATATTAGAAACGTGTTTGATGGTGTAGATATATAATATCCTTTGGTATATTGTATACTTAACACAACAAACCATATTTTGGAAAACTTTAACTTATTCCAGTTATGTTTAATTTCATACATAATAAACATTAACTGTACTAAAATATAGTTAACCAACATAAATATTGTGATAATACAAAAATTAGGTAAAAACTACCAAGAGTAGTTTTAATACCAATATACTTACATGATGTTAGTTGTATTTAACTTCTATGGAAACCATGCAGTAAATATATGTACTTATGTTTAGTATAGAAATAGTTAAGTGTTATGTAATATTACAAGTTTAGTATAATACAACATACTTGTAATATTACACGATATTTTGTTGTTAGTTGGAATCACAAAATGTCATGTAATTATGTGTTGACATAATTACATGTTGTATCAACAACATTTTAAAAATACGTAAAAAGAGTTTTAGTCTTTGGTGACAATATTTTAAAATTACAACTAGGAGTGTGTGTGTATGTATCTATTTAAAGATAAAACAGTCTCGAAACATTCTATCTTTTAGTTTACCAAAAAAGACAATGTTTCATAACAACTACTAACTATAGTTACAAACATAGATAATAATAAAACAATTATAACAATACTACAAGTTTGGTACAACTTTTGTATACCTACAACAGAGACCATTCATAACACTGTACAATTACAAAATATTTGTGTATTTAACCATCCACAATATTCTTGTAATAACTATACTAGTATAGTTATCACAAACTTGTAATTACAAAAGGTAAACAACTATAGTTATATGAATATGTTATTGGTTGATGTAATTATTAATCATGGTAATGTTGTTCAAGTAAGTGTGAAGTGTTACATCCCTATGTCTTCCTATCTCCAAGAATGTTAAAATTACAAGATTTTAATAACTTTTGTTAAAAATCTGTACAAATTAAAATATGTGTTACATTAACACATATTATGTTATGTGGTGAGAAATTGTAATAGTTATAATTTTAAATGTGTTAGTGTTATAAATACACAACAAAAGATAAAAGGTAATGGTATATATATCCTTCAGGAAGAGTAAAAGAATGTGGAATAAAAGGCAGTAAGAGAGAGAAATATAAATAGGAAGTATTTAAATGTTATAACATTACAATGATGCACATCTTGTTGTTGAACAACAAGAAATATCGTAATTTTGGTATATACTAACATATATTGTAATAGAATGAAGATAAAACAAAATAGAAGGAGAAAAGTGGAATTGTAAAAACATTATAATAATTCACTCACCTTGATATATTTAGTTTATGATGTTTATGTACGAATAAAATTAAACATAATTGTTGTCTGGTATGACATAACAGAAAGATGAGAAGATATAGTACGTGGTTCAATACATGTATTGAACCACTAACGATAAATTACTTATTTATATAACACGATGTTATATTAAGTGTAAAAATATAACTATTTATGTCATAGTATACATGTTGTTTAAACATTTACTCTATCTTTTGATATGTTATAGTGTTACACTATAAACACAAATCATAATACTATCCATGTCAAAGCAACATATACACGATATGTTAATAACATAATATAGTTATAGTTTATGTTATAATTAATATATATTTTTAGTCATAGAAGTAAATAACAATAAACTTGACATTTAATGAATACCATGTTTGGTTGTATTTATATGTTATATGTTGTAATGTAAATAGTTAACATGATCATAGTTGTTATATGAGTGACAGCATTTATAACAACTATGTTACTCAATATTACGTTACACCATTTTTGTCAAAAATCTTAAACGATTCAAAACATTAAAATAATGTTGTTGTAAGTGTCATTGTCATGTAAAATTGGTATTATTTTAATGTTTAGAATAGTTTAAGATTTTTGCTAAAATGTTAATCTCTCGATGATAATGTCATCAATAGTAATATTATGTTAATATGTTGGATAGTTTAAGATTATTAACATATGTTTACATAGTTAATATTCATACATGTTGTATACGCATTAAATAAGGTTAAATTGTTTAACCTTTGCTAAAGCCCATTATTATGGTAATAGTATCATTTGAGTGTATGTATATACATACACTCAAATGATACTATTCGTTATTTTTGTATACACTTAATATACAACATGTAATGTATAATTAAACAACATAACTATTATTTGATTGGAATTTCTAACTTAAACATGTGTTACATTACACATGTTTAAACCAAACAACATTCTGACTGTTAGAGTATTTTTTGTTTTGACAATACAATACAAACATTACAATAATAATTACATTCTTTCTCACCAGAAGAAGTTGTTAGTTATTTTAACTGTAATTGTTATCAAAACAACACGATAACATTTCAACCAGACTTTATATACTTGAAACATGTTTTAGTAACAGACAGGTTTCAAACTAAGTTTATAAACATCACTCAACATATAACATACATTTTCTAACTTAAGTAACTTTATATGTTGAGAATAAAGATTATATGTAAGTAGATGTAATTGTAGTTATAAATGCATATGTCTTACTACAACAACAACTAGATTAACGATACAAAACATATATTTAACAGAAGGTGTATTTACAACTTACTAAGTGTACTATTACCATTTACAGCATGCACTTTTAATTGGTAATATGTAAACATATCTACAACTAATAAAATTTCGTTATTCAAAACATTTATATACATAACAATATTATTAAACTACAACACGTAACATATATTGTAATTATGCGTTATGTTATTTAAAGTAAGAGTATATTATACAATATAAGGTATATTGTATTACCTAGGTAAAAAACAGTAGAAGACAATAAATGTTATGATTTGTTGTTGTCTGGTTCCACACTTAACAGTAAGTTGTAACTTGTGTTTAAACTAGTGTAAAAAATCATCACTTAATAAAATCATACAAACAACACACAGTTATTAGTTAAATATATGTATTGTATCAATAGTATGTTATTTGAAATAAAACATAACTATATATATATGTATTACTCATACAAATATTAATCTAGTTAATATTGGTTATTACCATAACAAAAAAGTATGTAGTTGTATGTTTTCTATTTGCTTCTTGTCAACTAGCATAGTGTTGAGAAAATGTAACACATCTTTATCCTCTGTCTCTCTCTCTCTCTCTTTCCCTTTCTCCTCCTTCTATCTTAACTCTCTACTTATTCTTATCTCCTTTCATTGAATATAAATTGTTGTTATGTTGTATTTTTACTTTCCTTATGTTCATTAGGTTGTAATAATGTAGTTAGAAATACTTCGAAATAGTAAAAGTATTCAGAACAGTAACAACAATTTACATTCAACTAGTTTACGTTGTATAGTTCTGTCATGAAAACTAAAGATATAAACTATAACTAATCTATATATGCATATCTATTAGTAGTTGGTTGTTATAATGAACAACATGTAACCATGTGTATGAAACTAACATACATATTAATGTTTTGATTTTAACCTTGTTTACATCTTAGAGATGTAAGTACATATATTATATAGTAGTGTAACTTTATCTTCTATTTTTTTTCTATCTTTTTCTATCTTTTAACTGTAAACTTACAACAACACACCAAGTGTAGTCAATATGTTTATTACTAACTTACATTGTAGTGACAAATTTAGTATTTTTGGTATTGGAATGTTAAACAACGAGTAATAACATGTTATATGTATGTTATTATCGTAAAATATTTTTAATGTGTTTACATTTTACATTGTAATATTAACAAACAATTACAGTTAATTGGTTTTAACCCCCAACATGTATATATATATATATATATATATATATATATATTAATTAAGATAAGAATACACACCCACCCATCCATATTTATCATGTTGACAATACAAAGATTAGTCTAACTAATCTTAATGAAACACAACAGTTAATTATATTTTTATGACAAACAATATATGTTAAGTTAACAGTATATTAACAACATTAAACATGTAACATATATAATTTATATACAAGTGTTTTTATGTTTGGAGAAAAAGATAGAGAAGAAGAAGTTTGGGGAAGGACATGAAGAGTAGATAAAAAAGAGAAGATATTTCTTATCACTACTGTATAATACAATATTCACTATCTTTACAACATTTGTAAGTTAGTGAATAAAAACAAGACACAAACTACCACTACTGCTAAAACGACTATACCAATGTATTATCACATGACGTTTGTGGATCATTAGATACACAGATGACATGTAATTGCACTCATATGGATAAGTAATTGTACACAAAGAAACGAGAGGTTAAGAGAAGAAAAGAGGGAGAGAGGAGGGAGTAAACAGATAATTACTTAGCCTTCTGAGTGCAATTACATATCATATATGTATCTAATGATCCACAAATATCATGTGAATGTGTTAGACTATATACATATATACAATTGTAATAGTTGTGTTACTAATTATACTTTAAATGTACATTTAATAGTGTAATATATGTTTATATATTTATGTATTATGTATTATGAGGGAATTACAGATATGAGTAATGGTTGTTTTTTACAACACAAAAACATCAGTAAGTCGTATGTTATGTAAGTCTATGTATAACGATTATGCATATTAACTGGTCCAAAAGAAATGGAGTTGGTATTATACTTATTGTTCTTAAAGTCAACATACATTTCATCTGGTTTATGAAGTTAAACATAATACATACATACTTATAACAACATATACCTGTATATATATGTATTATTTTAGTATAGAACCATTCTATACTCATTGGTGTTAAAGGTATTATAAGGTAATATTTTTCAGGACAGATGTGTTTTGACATTTTTTGTAAAAATATGTTTACCCTGACTAGTCATCAAAATAAAAGATAGGATATACACTAGTTATTACGAGTATGTAACTTATTCTAATATAGAATAGTTTCCATACTCATTGGTATTGAGTAGTTTGTTACTTTTTATTTTAATGACTAGTCAGGGTAAACATATTTTTACCAAAAAATGTCAAAACATGTCTAACCTAAAAAATATTACCTTGTAATACCTTTAGTATACACGAGTATAAACCCATTCTATATTAAAACAAGGTTATACGCTCGCAATAGCAAGTGTATGCATCGTATTGAATTTTTAATGTCTAGTCAGAGGGTAAACATATTTTTACCAAAAACATATCAAAACATATCTGTCCTGAAAAATATTACCTCAGATGAAAAACATTTAATAGCAATGAATATAGAACCATTG
>Ga0302300_1001649_pt1 | contig 12371 bp, 8 predicted proteins | sample III_Palsa_E1_1_FD_198756 | JGI IMG/M metagenome (GOLD analysis project Ga0302300, IMG submission 198756) | Peat permafrost microbial communities from Stordalen Mire near Abisko, Sweden - III_Palsa_E1_1 | ecosystem: Environmental > Terrestrial > Soil > Palsa > Peat permafrost | place: Sweden... | reverse complement strand
GAAAGTTATCAAAGCTTGTTTCAAATTTTACGATAAGAAAAATAAGCAGGCAGGCTGCAATGCCAATAGCTAAACCAGTTATGTTAATAGCAGCATAACTTTTGTTACGCAATAAACTACGCCAGGCTGTCTTTATGTAATTCCTTATCATTTTTATAATTGTTTATATATGTCATTACACTTTGTTGTCATTTGGTCATTCGCTACGCTGTCATTAGTCATTGATCATTTTTAACAGCCAACCTAATGACTAAAACTATTCCGATCGCAAACTCTCTACCGGGTTGGTAATCGCCGCTTTTATTGATTGAAAACCAATAGTTAATATTGCTATAAATATGGCCGCAAAACCCGCCAATGCAATGAGCCACCAATGCAGGCTTACCCTGTAGGCAAAATCCTGCAGCCATTTTTGCATTAAAAACCAGGCTATTGGCGATGAAATAACTATAGCAATAAGTACCAGTTTTATAAAATCCTTTGATAACATACCCGCAATATTTGCTACGCTGGCTCCGAGTACTTTGCGTATGCCTATTTCTTTGGTGCGTTGTTCGGCAGCATAAGCGGCCAGGCCAAATAAACCTAAGCAAGCAATTGCAATAGCCAAAACCGTGAACGCCATAAATATGATCCCAATCCGCTGCTCCGACCTGTACATGGCATCAAATTGCTGATCCATAAAGGAATATTGCATGTGCGCCGGAGATAAAGCATTCCATTTATCTTGTATTTGTGAAAGTAATGCAGGGATATTGGCTGTTTGTACTTTTACACTCAGATTTCCGATATCCTCATTCAACAGCATAATTACAGGGGTGATGTTATCTCTTAAAGAACTAAAGTTGAAATCTTTAACAACCCCAATAATAGTGTAAGGCTTTAAAACAGGGTTCGGGCCGCCTGATGAACGATATATAATAGTGTTCACCGGATCTGACAGTGCAAGAAATTTGGCAGCTGTTTCATTAATAACTATTGCATTTGAATCGGTTTGCATTTGAGTTGAAAAATTACGCCCGGCAACAATTTTCATACCCAATGATTTAACATAATCTTCATCAACAGACCAGGTTTGTGGGAATATTGATTTCTTAGGGTCGATAACCGCTTCTTTATAAAAGATAGACGTACTACGATTCATTGATGTAGGCAGAAAACCGGTCAAGGTTGCATCTGCAACGCCAGGCAACTGCTTTACTTCCTGCTTAAATATTTTTGCCTGATTACCTAACTCAAAAGAGTTTTGTATTACTAACACCTGGTTGCGATCATAACCCAGGTCGCGGTTCTGGATATAGTGTAATTGGTTGTAAATAACCAACGTGCCAATGATCAAAAATATAGATATAGAAAACTGAAAAACTACCAGAAAACTCCTTAATCTGCCACCTTTAAAACCGCTTGAAATTTTCCCTTTCAAAACATCAATAGGCTGAAAGGCCGATAAAAAGAACGCTGGATACAATCCGGCTAAAAAGCCTATGATCAACACAGCAACAAATGATACGGGAAGTAACCAAACCAAAGTATGCGAGGTGATTACGATGCCTTTGCCTGAAAACTGGTTAAACACAGGCAGTAAGGCTGCGGCACCTAATAATGCTATTGTAGTTGCTACAAAGGTTACTAAAATTGATTCTGTTAAAAACTGAGCTATTAAATATTTGCGCGCCGACCCTAAAACTTTACGTACCCCTACCTCACGCGCTCGGTTTGATGATCGGGCTGTTGAAAGGTTCATGAAGTTAACACAGGCTATTAATAAAATGAATGCGGCGATAGCGGAAAATATGTAAACGTATTGGTCTGTACCATTAACTCCCAGTTCGCCCGACAAATTAGAATGCAAGTGTATATCGGTTAATGCCATCATGTTCATTCTGAAATAGCTGCCGCCTTTTTCAAAAGCATCCAAACTCATGTGCAATTCTGATTGCATTTGACTACCACTGTATTTGCGGAGTAATTCCGGAAACTGAGCTTCCAGGTTTTTATAATTGGCACCTTGCCTCAATAAAACATAAGTGTTATAATCACTTCTTAACCATTCGTTTGAACGGCTATCAGGAAATGAGGACATCGACAGAAAAAAGTCAGCATTGAAATGTGATTGTTTAGGCAAATCTTTTATTACTGCCGTGATTTTCACGGGCTTATTACCATCGGTAATTAAATCTTCGCCAACAACATCAACCCTGTTAAAATACTTTTTGGCTGTAGATTCAGTAATAACTACGGTATTGGGTTCTGTTAAAGCTGTAGCTTTGTTACCATAGATCATCGGCAGTGTAAACACATCAAATAATGATGGATCGGCAAACAAAACGTTACGTTCTAATATAATTTCGTTGCCCTTTTTTACGTGCATTCCACCGGCATTTTTTAATCGTACTGTATTTTCTACATCGGGGTAATCAGTTTTTAACGTCTGCGCAAGCGGAGGCATACAAATTGCATATTGCACTTTATTATCACCTAGTTTTAAATCCTCATTTACACGGTATATGCGGTTTGCATTTACATTATATCTGTCATAACTCAATTCATCAACTACATAAAAAACAATTAGCAGGCAAGTGGCCAGCCCCAATGCCAGCCCAAGCACATTTATAGCCGTGAATCCCTTATTTTTTCGAAGGGAACGGAAAGCTGTTTTTATGTAATTTCTTATCATATTAAATGATTGTGTTAGTATTTATTATTGTAATTGGTTACTTCTCCAATCCGCCCCTCCTTTTACAGAGGGGCACCGGAGACATTTAATTAACTATTAAACTGCTTATCAAGCCAGTATTTTATTATATCATGATGTTTTCCATTACCGTTTGTCCGTCAAGCAAACGGATAATGCGGTGGCTGTAGCGGGCATCATGCTCGGAGTGGGTAACCATTATAATGGTGGTTCCCTGCTCGTTCAAATCAGTTAATAATTCCATTACATCGTTACCGTTACTGCTATCGAGGTTACCGGTAGGCTCATCCGCCAGTATCAGTTTGGGTTTGTTTACTACAGCGCGGGCAATAGCCACACGCTGCTGCTGACCACCCGATAATTGTTGCGGATAATGATTTCGACGATGCATGATCTGCATTTTATCAAGCACCTCTTCTACTCTTTTAACCCGCTCGGCAGCAGCAACACCTGTGTATATTAATGGCAGCTCTACGTTTTCAAAAACGGTTAACTCATCAATAAGGTTAAAGCTCTGGAATACGAAGCCGATATTATGCTTACGCAGATCGGCACGCTTACGCTCGGTAAAATGAGCCACTTCAATACCATTGAACATATAGCTGCCTTCATCCGGATCATCAAGCATTCCCAAAATGTTCAGCAATGTTGATTTTCCACAACCTGACGGACCCATTATGGCAACAAACTCGCCTGTCGCAACTTCCATCGATAGTTTATTTAATGCAATGGTTTCCACCTCTTCGGTGCGGTAGAATTTTTCGAGATCGGTAATTTTTATCATCTTAGTTAGCTTAAGGTTCTCCTGTTGAGGATTGATTGTCTTTTTTATATTTCGTTATCAGAATTTACTTGCTTAATACCAATTCCTGCATATCGCCATAGGTATCGTAGCTTGATGTTACTACCTTATCGCCAGGCTGCAAACCACCTGTTACTTCGTAATAATCAGGGTTTTGCCTGTTTAATTGTATATTCGTTCTGTAAGCTGTTTTGCCATCGGCACTTAGCTTAAATATCCAGTTGCCACCTGTTTGCTGATAGAAACCGCCTTTAGGTACTAATACAGCCTGGGTTTCATCACTTAGAGCCAGTCTTATCTGTAAAGTCTGCCCTCTTCTAATGCCCTGCGGCACGGTACCAACAAACTCCATATCAACCTGGAACTGCCCGTTAGTAACCTGACTGAACACTTTCTTTATCTTCAACTTATAGGTTTTATCAGCAAATGAAAAATCGCCACTCAAACCGTTATAAACACGTGATATATAATGCTCATCAATATTTACCCTTACTTTATAGCCCGATAAAACGTCGATCTCGCCTAAACGCTCTCCTTTTGTAATATTTTGCCCTACCTCAGCATCCATTGAGGTTAGCTGCCCGTCAACCGGGGCTTTCACCACCAGGTCGCCAACCTTTTGCTTCATCAATTCTAAAGTACTTTTCATATTGGCGTATGATTCCTGCGCCTGCTCTGCCTGTTGTTTTACAGATGCTGTATCCTGTTTTAATATCTGTGTATTTAACTTCTCTTTGCGCAATGCATAATCATAAGTATTTACAGCTACCTGGTATTCCTGCAGGCCGATCGCTTTTTGTGCATAAAGTTTTTGATCAAGCTTGTATACCCGTGAAGCATCTCTGTAGGCATTATCAGCATCAGCCATATTCTGTAATTTGCCAATGGTGTTTTGCTGTGCCTGGTCGCGCGATATTTGCATTTGCGTAAGCACATTAAACACAGCAGTTTGCTGGTTGGCCAGGCTCAGTTCCAAGTCAAGGTCAGATAATTTCATTATCGGATCACCTTTTTTCATATCGGTACCATCCTCAACATAAAGCTTTTCAACACGACCACCTTCAACGGCATCTAAATAAATAGTAGTTATAGGCAACACCACGCCATTTACCGGTATAAACTCCTGAAACGGGCCTTTGGTAACCTCGCTTACGGTAATACGTTCGGGGTCAACATCTAATTTACTTTTGCCCGATGTTAAAACAATACTAAAAGTGATGAGTAAAACTAAACCGGCAATACCGGCAATTAGCATTATCCGTTTATTGTTCCACTTCTTTTTTTCTATAATTCTGTCCACAGTTATTATTTATATTTTTCAATTAATTACAAAAAGATATGCCACAAATTAAATAGCTGTTTTTCAGCAATTTAAGTACAATATTTTAAATTGAAGCGTACGCTTATGTTACAGCAAGTGTACGGTAATGATACAGTAGTTTTATGGTTCATCAGTTCACTGGTTCATCAGTTTATTGGTTAACAGTTCATAATTAATGTTTTATGGCTAATACTACATATTTTGAAGTTATTTAGCATAAAAATTGCGAATGATGAATAGTCTCTATAGTTTATAGATGAGAGCAGACGGTAATAGTTATAATTAATGATACTTTAGTATTTTGCACTAATATATGCTTGAATTAGCATTACCAATGAACTGATGAACCAGTGAACTAATGAACCACAATAAATGATACTCAAAAAAGCTACTGTTTTAATTGTTGATGATGATACTGATGTGCTTACCGCGGTTAAACTTTTATTAAAAACCGAAACACAGGAAGTGATCACCGAAAAAAATCCGGAAAACCTGAACTGGCTGTTACAGCGCAACCAGGTTGATTTGGTTTTGCTGGATATGAATTTTAACAGTGCCATAAACACCGGCAATGAGGGATTATACTGGCTCAAAAAAATAAAGGAATGGAAGCCCAACGTATGCGTGATCATGATAACAGCGTATGGCGATATTGATTTGGCCGTGCGATCATTAAAAGAGGGAGCTAACGATTTTGTTGTAAAACCCTGGCATAATGAAAAACTGATAGCCACTATAAAGGATCTGCTTGATAAAAAAGAAGGCGTAAAGCCTACCAAATCATCAGTAAAAACTGCAAGTGGCGAAACATCTATTTTGGGTGAGTCAGAAGTAATGCAGGACATTTTTTATAAAGTGAATAAAATAGCTCCTACCGATGCTAATATTCTGCTTTTAGGCGAAAATGGAACGGGTAAGGATCTGATGGCAAAAGCCATACACGAACGCTCATTACGTGCCGATAAACCGTTTGTTAAGGTTGATGTTGGCGCGCTAACTGATACTCTATTTGAAAGTGAACTGTTCGGACACAAAAAAGGGGCATTTACCGATGCCCGCGAAGACAGGCAGGGCCGTTTTGAAGATGCCCAGGGTGGTACACTGTTTTTGGATGAAATTGGTAACATCAGCCTGCAACAGCAAGCTAAATTACTTACCATATTACAAAACAGACAGGTTACCCGCCTGGGGACTAACAAAGCTGTTGATATTGATATCAGGCTGATATGCGCTACCAATTTACCGCTGTCTGAACTGGCAAATGAAAATCGTTTCCGTAAGGATTTGATCTATCGTATAAATACCGTTGAAATAAATATGCCGCCATTGCGCAGGCGCAGCGAAGATATTGTTGTATTGGCCAAGCACTTTGCCAAAATGTATGCTACCAAGTATCTGAAGCCTACAATGGACTTTGAACAGGCTGCTTTACAAAAATTGCGCATGTACAACTACCCCGGCAATGTGAGGGAGCTGCAATATACCATTGAACGTGCGGTGATTATGGCCGATGAACACATAATGCGTGCCGACGACCTTATATTTTCTATACTGGAAAACCCTAATGATTCGGCAACTGATAAGGATAATGACAATGTGCCACTAAGCATTATGGAAAAAAATGCCATACTAAAGGTTATTGAAAAACACAATGGCAATATTACCAGGGCAGCCAAAGAACTTGGTTTAACACGTACCGCGTTATACCGCAGATTGAGCAAATATGATATTTAACCGTTACGAGTGGCGCCTGTTGCTGCGCATATTCTTTTTATTTGTTACCTTAACTGTTACTGCCTTTATTATTGTTAAAGGCGGTGATTGGTGGTTGTATTTAGCTGTTACTGTGCCATTAGTAATTTATGAAGTACTTGATCTTATCCGCTTTCAGAAAAAGGCGCAGGATGAGGTGAATCAGTTCGTTGAATCAGTTCATTACCGTGATTTTTCGCGGCATTTTGATGTGCGCAAGGCACCTAATGAGCTTAAACCTTTACGTAAGGGTTTCAATGAGATCAATTCAACATTTAAACTCATTAGTCGCGAGCGTGAAACCCAATACCAATACCTGCAAAAAGTTTTGGAACTGGTTGATACCGGCATACTATCCTACGAACTGGAAACTGGTGACATTAGCTGGATAAATGAATCATTTAAAAAGTTGATGGGCATTCCCTATCTCAAAACTATCCATTCGCTTGAAAAACGTGAACCCGACCTGTGTCGTGAGGTGCTTGCCTTAAAACCCGGCGACAGCAAAATTGTAACCATGACCCGCAATCAGCAGCTAGTTAAAATTTTGGTTACAGCCAGCATAATGCGCAGCGAAGATAAACTGAACAAACTGGTGGCTTTTCAAAATGTAAGCGAAGCATTGGACGAAACAGAATCAAAAGCATGGCAAAAACTGCTGAATGTAATGACGCATGAAATTATGAATTCAGTAGCGCCTATATCATCATTAGCTGACACGCTAAAGAATCGCCTGCAAAGCCCGGAGATCGCCAACAGCCCGGTAAGCAGCCAATTGGAGGACCTGGAACTAGGGATCGATACCATAAAACGCCGCAGCGAGGGCCTGCTTAAATTTACCGAAAGTTACCGCAGCCTAAATAAGATCACCAAACTCGATCTGACGCGAATAAGAGTGCGCAACCTGTTTGAAAACTTGAACAGCCTGATGCGGCCCACGCTTGAAAAAAAGAAAATAGAGCTGGAGATCATCTTACGCGACCCCACCCTTGCTATTGAAGCCGACATTAACCTGATTGAACAGGTGCTGATAAATTTATTGGTGAACGCCATTGAAGCTGTAAAAGACAGTGAACACCCGCGTATTATATTATCAGCCGAAATACAAAGCAATAACAAAACACTTGTTAAAGTAACCGACAATGGGCTAGGCATGCCGCCTGAATTGCTCGACAAAATATTTATACCCTTTTTCAGCACCCGGAAAACAGGCAGCGGGATTGGACTAAGCCTTTGTAAACAGATAATGCTGCTACACAAAGGCAATATTCAGGTACAGTCAAGCGAAGGTAAGGGATCCGCATTTATATTGCAATTTAGTCCTACAGGTGTTTAGGGTGGTTTTTAATTATGAGCTGAAGACAATACCTAGTCGGCCATCTGTCGCTTTAACCGCTGCCGCTTAGGCTTTCTTTTTGTCTTGATACAAAAAGAATCAAAAGATCAAGAAAGAGGGAATGCTTCCAACTACAAAGCCATACTCCCGGCCCGCTCCCTCTCTCGGGGATCCCTGCGCCCTTTAGCGAATTATTATTTTAGAACAAGCTTACCACCTTGCGCTCGTCTGCGACGAGTGCTTAATATGGTCAGGCGATTGTATCGCTGCCTAATTCTTTACGCTATTTACAACTTCTTTATTTAACAGGCCTTATCCTTCAATTAAAACCATGTAATTCCTTTAATCTTGAAATCATGGTTCAGACTACTGCCAATTTGACAACCTCACCCACTTTGGAACAGGCATTGATATGCTCATAGTACAATCATTAATCAAAAAAATTACAGAAAATATTATGCAAGAAAAAGGAACGATTTCGATACATACCGAAAACATTTTCCCGATAATTAAGAAGTTTTTATACTCCGATCACGAGATATTTTTGCGTGAATTGGTATCAAACGCGGTTGATGCTACCCAAAAGATCAAACGCCTTTCATCATTAGGCCAGTATAACGGCGAACTTGGCGACCTGCACGTTGAAGTTGCTTTTGATGCAGACAAAAAGACAATCACCATTAGCGATAATGGTTTGGGGATGACAGCCGATGAAATAAAAAAATACATTAACCAGATAGCGTTTTCAGGCGCTACTGAGTTTATGGAAAAATTTAAAGAAGCCAAAGATGCCAATGAGATCATCGGTCGTTTTGGATTAGGCTTTTATTCTGCATTTATGGTTGCCGACAGGGTTGAAATTCAAACCTTAAGCTACCAGGATGGCGCTGAGCCTGCTTATTGGGTATGCGATGGCAGCACCGAGTTTGAAATTGGCGAAGGTATACTGGCTGAACGCGGTACTGAAATTACTTTACATGTTAACGATGAAGGCGAAGAATTTTTAAGTCAGCACCGTTTACAGGAAATACTGGATAAATACTGCAAGTTTTTACCTGTACCTATCAAATTTGGCACTAAAACCGAGGAGGAGGAAGACGGCGTTGATGAAGAAGGCAAGCCAAAATATAAATCAGTTGAGGTTGATAATATCATTAATGACACCAACCCTATCTGGACAAAAGCGCCATCTGAACTAAAGGATGAAGATTACCTGAACTTTTATAAAGAACTTTATCCGTTTTCTGAAGATCCGTTATTCTGGATCCACCTGAATGTTGATTATCCGTTCAATTTAACTGGGGTACTTTATTTCCCTAAGTTGAAAAATGATTTTGAAGTACAAAAAAACAAGATCAAACTTTTCTCTCGCCAAGTATTTATCACCGACGAAGTAAAAGATATTGTACCTGAATTTTTGATGCTGCTACATGGTGTCATTGATTCACCTGACATTCCATTGAACGTATCGCGTAGCTTTTTGCAGGCTGATAGCAACGTTAAAAAAATAAACAGCTACATCACCAAAAAAGTGGCTGATAAATTGGCAGAGCTATTTAAAAACGACCGTAAAGCATTTGAAGAAAAATGGAGCGATATTGGCGTATTTGTAAAATACGGCATGCTTAGCGAAGATAAATTTTATGATAAAGCTAAAGACTTTGTTCTATTAACCAACACTGCTAAAGAAAATTTTACTTTAGAAGAATACAGAGAAAAAGTAACTCCTGAACAAACCGATAAGGATGATCGTTTAGTTTATATCTACACCAATGATCCTTCAAAACAAGATGCATTTATTCAATCGGCTAATAAAAAGGGATATGATGTATTGCTGATGGATTCACCTATCGATACCCACTTTGTAAGTCATTTGGAGCAAAAACTGGAGAAAACTTCACTAAAACGTGTAGATGCAGATGTAGCTGACAAACTGATTAACAAAGGTGAAGCGCCTGAATCTGTTTTAACAGAAGAACAGGTAACTAAAGTGAAGGCGATATTTGATAAAGCCATTAACAAACAAGCCTATAAAGTTGAACTGGAAAGCTTAAACCCTGATGAATTGCCCGTTACTGTAACGATGGATGAATTTATGCGCCGCATGAAGGACATGGCAGCAATGGGTGGTGGTATGGGCTTTTATGGCAGCATGCCCGATAACTACAAGGTAGTAGTTAATGGCAATCACAAATTGATTACCCGCATTTTGCAGGACGAAAACGAAGAGGTACAGTCACAATTAGCTAAACAAGCCTTTGACCTTGCCTTGCTTTCACAAGGCCTGTTAAAAGGAGCCGAGCTTACCGAGTTTGTTAACCGTAGCGTTAATTTGATATAAATAAGTTTATATTATAAAATATAGGAAAGCCGCTCAATGAGCGGCTTTTTTTGTTTAGCCAATTGTCATTTCGACCGGAGGGAGAAATCTTTTGCGACTTTGCCTATTCGCATTACTTATCGCAGAAGATCCCTCACTATCGTTCTAAATGACAAGGGGGGGTATTTATTTTAAATAATTCATTATCTTTATATAACCAACAACCATCAAAACGTTATAACCTATTAATCATTCATTTATGAAAAGTTTAATAAGAATATGCCCGGCTTTTATTATTGCTTTAACTTTTCTTGCTGGTACTGTAAACGCACAGCAAACGGATAAAGAAATTAAGCAACAGCAAAAAGCTGCATCCATCACAAAAAAAATAGAAACAAAAACATACACTTTTGTAGCTGAATATGCCCAACCGATGAGAGGCGGTCAAAAGTACCTGACATCAGAGTATGATCTTCGGGTGGTTAAGGATTCTGTAATTGCATTTCTGCCGTATTTTGGCCGGGTTTATATGGATGTACCTGTTTATCCTACTGATGATGGTGTAAAATTTACTTCGACTAAATTTGATTATACCATAACACCAAAGAAAAAAGGCGGTTGGACGATCACCATCAAACTTAATGATGTAAAGCGAACCAGTAAACTGACACTGGATGTATTTACAAATGGCTCCGCCTCATTACAAGTGATCAGTAACACTCGCGACCCGATAAGTTTTAGCGGATATATTAAGGATGATAAGAAGTGATTGTTAGAGATTAGAGGTTGAAGATTAGAGATTAGTAATAGAATTGGCACCCAAAGCAATGGCAGCGAGGGAAATGACCTAATGACCAATGACAGCGAAGCCGAATGACCTAATGACTAATCAACCCCTCATTATCCTTTAATCCCACACCCGATAACTTAAGCCTGAACGCTTCCTGGATTAAATAAAATATTTTATTGGCTGCTGCTTTATAGGTAAGCCCTTGCGGTCGGATGTTAGAAATACAATTACGCGATTCATCTGTCAAACCCGGTTTAGGCTCGTATGTTAAGTAGGCTCCTATACTATCTGCAGAGCTCAGGCCCGGTCGTTCACCTATCAGCATTAGCGAGAATCGTGCATTTAGTAAATGTGCTATTTCATCACCCAAAGCAACCCTGCTTTGTTCTACCAAACATATCGGCGCTATTTTCAATTTGGCCTCAAACAAAAGTGGCAACAGCAATTCTAACAAACCACCTGTGTTTTCATTTACCGCAGTTGCTGAGAGGCCATCAGCAATAATGATTACTATATCATATTTACCGTTATGTGATTGAAGTTGCTCTGCCGACGCGGCATGTAACCGCCTACCCATATCCGGGCGTTGCAGGTATTGCGCACGGTTATCTGCTTTGCTGTGTAGTAATAAACCAAGCAAATTAAACTGTTTAAGGTTATTTAAAATTCCTTCAGTATCTAATACTGAATATACGGCATCGCGGGCGTGGGCATGGGCCAGCTTAAATTCCAATGCCTGTTTAAGTGGGATACTCGTCCCGGCGCGACCAATACCTATACGGGCCGCAGTAAATTCCTTTAGCGGATTAAATAAATCATCTTTTTCGGTTTGGCCCTTAGCTATTTTATCCATAACCTTCCGAAATGCTCTAACAAACCCGCATTTTTATTGATCAGCATACCTTTTTCATTCATTATGCCCTGTTTCATAAGCCATTGTTCAAATTCAGGCGCGGGTTTCAGTCCCAGCACTTTTCGTAAATATAAAGCATCGTGAAAAGAGGTAGACTGGTAATTCAGCATAATATCATCTGACCCGGGAATACCCATTATAAAATTACAGCCCGCCACGCCTAATAATGTAAGCAAATTATCCATATCATCCTGATCTGCTTCGGCATGGTTGGTATAACATACATCAACGCCCATCGGTAGGCCCAATAACTTCCCGCAAAAATGATCTTCGAGCGCTGCACGGATGATCTGCTTACCATCATACAAATATTCAGGCCCAATAAAACCCACCACAGTATTTACCAGTAGCGGGTTAAACTTGCGGGCAATAGCATAAGCCCTTACTTCACACGTTTGCTGATCTACTCCATAATGCGCATTGGCCGACAATGCGCTCCCTT
>Ga0302300_1001648_pt1 | contig 12373 bp, 11 predicted proteins | sample III_Palsa_E1_1_FD_198756 | JGI IMG/M metagenome (GOLD analysis project Ga0302300, IMG submission 198756) | Peat permafrost microbial communities from Stordalen Mire near Abisko, Sweden - III_Palsa_E1_1 | ecosystem: Environmental > Terrestrial > Soil > Palsa > Peat permafrost | place: Sweden... | reverse complement strand
CTTTTCCGTTTGTAAAATATCTGATAGAAGGCTGCGCTATAGTGCTGCTCATATTCATTATTATTAAAATTGCCGGTTTAAATATTGCCAACATATTCAGGGGTGAATCAAAAGAGATAGCCATACCTTACTCCGAATCATTAGAAAACATCCACCAGATAACCTTTGAAGAAGAGATTGAAAAGGCACTCGCTCAGCGTAATTACAGGCTGGCCATACGCCTGCTGTATTTAAGCACGCTAAAGCAGCTGAATGATGCCCACCTCATTAACTGGCAGATTGAAAAAACAAATTCAGCTTATTTAAATGAATTGACCGATGCCGGGCAGCGGCAATCCTTCAGCGTTTTAACCCGCCAGTTTGAATACGTTTGGTATGGCGATTTTCCGGTTGATGGTTCCTCGTTCCAAAATATCAACACCTTGTTTCACGATTTTAAAAATATGCTGAAATGAAGGACCTGAAAATATACATCATCATAGCCTCGGCATTATTGGTTGTTTACCTGCTGGCGCAATATAATAAGCCAAAGGCAACCGACTGGACCGAAACTTACAGCAATACCGATAAAATACCCTTCGGCACTTACATTATCTACAATCAGCTGAAAGATATTTTTCCGGGTTCGGCAGTCAAAACTTTCCGCGAGCCGGTTTATAATCTGATTAACGATGACCAGGTGCAAAATGGTACCTATATCATAATATGCAACGATATAGACCTTAATAAATACGACTACAAAAAACTGGAAGGCTATATTAAAAACGGTAACGATGTGTTTATTGCGGCCAACTCTTTTGGCGAAGAATTGAGAAAGCAGCTGCATATTACCGCGTCTTTTGATTTCAGGCCGCGCAGCGCCATAAGGGTGAGCTTTTTAAGCAAGGACCTGCGCGACCGGCAATACGATGTTGATAAGGAAAGTAGCGGAGGTTATTTTGGGGGATTTGATACTTCAAAAGCCATAGCGCTGGGCAAAAACGAGTTTGGGCATTACAACTATTTAAAGTTTCCGATGGGGAAGGGGAACCTGTACTTAAATGCTAACCCTAAAATGTTTACCAACTACAGCATATTGCAGGATATGGGCGCGGATTATGCCTCCATAGCCTTATCCTACCTTAAAACCGACAAGAATTTATGGTGGGACGAATACTATACCCAGGGCCGTGAAGGCAGCGGATCGACTATGCGGGTGTTCCTCAATAATTACCAGTTACGCTGGGCATTTTATATCTCGTTTTTTAGTCTGCTGGCTTTTGTATTGTACGAGATGAAGCGCCGGCAACGCATTATCCCGATAATTCCGCCTTTAAATAACAGCACGGTGGAGTTTGCCGTGGTGGTGGGCCAGGTTTATTACGAACAGCGCGATAATGGCAACATCGCCCAAAAAAAGATCAACTACTTTTTAGAGCATATCCGCGCTACCTATAACATCCGCACCAATGTGTTCGATCAGGAATTTATCCTGCTGCTGTCGCAAAAAAGCGGGGCCGATAAAGTGCTGATCACCAAACTTACCGACCAGATCACCCACATCCGAAACGCCAAACAGGTAAGCGACAGCCAATTGATAGATTTGAACCAAAACATAGAACAATTTTATACTAAATCCAGCTAAATATATGGAACAGGAATTTTTTGAACAGCGCACCGATCTTAGCAAACTTAGCACCGCGGTTGAGCAAATTAAAAGCACCATCGCCAAAATAGTTGTGGGCCAGCACGACGCTATCGACCTGCTGATAGCCGGCATACTTGCCGATGGCCACGTGCTGATAGAAGGTGTGCCCGGCATAGCCAAAACGCTTACGGCAAAACTGATAGCCAAAAGCATCAACGCTAAATTCTCCCGCATCCAGTTCACACCCGATCTGATGCCCTCGGATGTATTGGGCACTTCGGTATTCAACCCCAAAACAACGGAGTTTGAGTTTAAACGCGGCCCCATATTCGGCAATATCGTATTGATAGATGAGATCAACCGCGCGCCTGCCAAAACGCAGTCGGCCCTGTTCGAGGTAATGGAAGAGCGCCAGGTAACCATTGATGGCAAAAGCTACCCCATGCAGGAACCCTTTATAGTGCTGGCCACGCAAAATCCTATTGAGCAGGAGGGAACCTACCGTTTACCGGAGGCCCAGCTTGATAGGTTTTTGTTTAAGATAGAGATCAAATATCCCTCGCTGGAGGAAGAGATCGCTATCATCACTCAGCAGCACCAGCAAAAAACAATAGATCAGCTGGCAGAGATAACACCGGTATTATCTGCCGAGGATATCATAGCCCTGCGCGCCCAGGTACGTGGTTTATTTGTGGAGCCCAAGCTGCTGGAATTTGTAGCTAAAATAATCCATGAAACACGCCATAATAAGTCGTTGTTTTTGGGTGGTTCGCCGCGTGCATCTTTAGCTATCGTGAACAGCGCGAAAGCATTAGCCGCCATGAAGGGTCGCGATTTCATCACCCCCGAAGATATTATTTGGGTAGCACCGGCGGTACTAAGGCATCGCATAATGCTTACGCCCGATAAAGAAATGGAAGGCGTTACCCCCGATGAGGTAGTGGCACAGATCATACAGAAAATTGAAATCCCACGCTAAGCTTTGAGATCGTTATACAACAATTTTTATAAAAATTTATTCCTGTGCAGCCGCCTGTTCATCGGCATGGGCTGCTCGGCATTGCTTTTCCTGCTGTCGTTCTTTTTGCCCTGGCTTGGCATTATCCCGGTAGTGTTTTTTGGATTGATAACCGCCCTATTGTTTATCGACCTGTGGATGCTGTACAGCCTGCCCAAAGGCGTTTTCGCCAAACGCATATCACCCGAACGCCTAAGCAATGGCGATGAAAATACCATAAGCCTATACCTGGAAAGCTATTATCCCTTCGCCACAGCGCTGGAAATTATTGATGAGATACCCGTGCAGTTCCAAAAGCGCGATGTGCTGTTCAAAACAGCCCTAACATCGCGCCAGCACAAACTGCTCAACTATTTATTGCGGCCCACCAAGCGCGGCGAATATGAATTTGGCTACCTAAGGGTGTACGTGCAGTCGCCGCTGAAGATCATCAGCCGCAGGTATAACTTTGAGCAGGCCGAAACGCTGCCCGTTTACCCCTCGTTTTTGCTGATGCGCAAATACGAGCTCATGGCCATATCCAACAGGTTGAACGAGATCGGTATAAAGAAGATCAGGCGGCTGGGCCACAGCATGGAGTTTGAACAGATAAAAAACTATGTGCCCGGCGACGATTATCGCACCGTGAACTGGAAAGCCACCGCCCGCCAGGGCGACCTGATGGTAAACAACTACACCGAAGAAAAATCGCAGCATGTGTATTGCATTATCGATAAATCCCGCTCTATGAAGATGCCTTTTGATGGCCTCAGCCTGCTGGATTATGCCATAAATGCCAGCCTGGTATTATCAAGCGTGGCGCTGTTAAAAGAAGATAAGGCCGGGCTGATCACGGTAGCCGAAAAAAAAGGCGCCGTAATAGCCGCCGACCGCCGGCCAACGCAGCTCAATAAAATAATGGAGGTTTTGTACAAGGAAAAAACCCGCTACCTGGAAACCAACCTCGAGCTATTGTACACCACCATTCGCCGTACGCTTAAACAGAGAAGCCTGGTGGTGTTTTTCACCAATTACGAAAGCCTGTCGGCCCTGAACCGCCAGATGAGCATATTAAAGCAGATAGCCAAATTTCATTTGCTGCTCATCGTATTTTTTGAGAATACTGAACTTAAAGAGCTAAGCGTTGAAAGCGCCGGCAATGTAGAAGGCATCTACATCAAAACCATTGCCGAAAAATTCGTTAACGAAAAAAAGCTGATCGTAAAGGAACTCGCGCGCCACGGCATCCAATCTATCTTAACCACACCGCAAAATCTCACAGTTAATACCATCAACCGCTATTTGCAGATCAAGGCTTCGCAAAAAATATAGGGCTATTTTTGCAACCTGTTTAATAACATTTAGGTGATGTAATGAAACACGATAATTCTTTTGATCCACGTATCACCCTTTTTTATATAAATTGATAATTCGCCGCTTGACGAGTCTTCTTCATGGTTCCAGGGGTCGATACCTCCATAGCGGCCTTCATCAAAATAAAATAAACACACCGTATTATTCCGGATAAATACCGGCCTCGAAAAAGTATAAAGCGCATATCTGATGGGTTGTGGATATTTCTTTTTAAAGTACTCCCATACCTTAGCAGAATCGCCCATGACCTTTTTTACCGAATCGTTTTTTATTAGCGGGATTCCGTTCACCGTGCTTCCCTGCCATTGGGGCGCATGCTGCGCAGCCAATAATTTATTCTGTAATTCCTGTTTTTCCCCAGGCGATAAACGCAGGATCGTGTCTTTTTCAAGATAAGTATTTACCTCCTTCAGCAGGAAAGCCGGGAAACCGGCATTATCGGTACACACGCTATAGTCGGCATTAATTAAGGAGGTAAAAGTTGTAATAACGTTTGCCTCATCGTTTTGCTGTGCATTGGCGGCGGTAAAAAGGCCGGTCAGCAAAAATAAAATAAGGCACTTCCGCATATCCGTATATATTTAAAGTATAAATATAAACAGGTATGCAGGGGCGATAGCTTGGTTATCAAATATTTTACAAAGGGTTGTTTAGAGCTATGCGTGTGAGAACGTGAACTTAAACGGCTTCAAAACGTTTGATATGATCTAATTCGCCCTGCTTCTCGTTCAATTCTGTTTCAATATCAAAATCATCCTGCAATCCGAGCCAGAATTTGGGAGAGTTTCCAAAGAAAAGACTTAACCTCAACGCGGTATTAGCCGTGATCCTGCGATTGCCCTTAATTATTTCAGAAACACGAGTTTGAGGAATTTTGGTTTCTTTCGCCAATCGATAGGGGGTAATATGCAGAGGACCGGAATAAAGAAAGGCATATCACTTTATACCTCAAAATTGTTACGGAGTTGAAAGATATATAAATAGCTAAAGTGCGCGTTTATTGGATGAATTATGGGTGTAATTATCCGGATTTTGCACTTGCACCAGTATTTCGTTTAAGTAAAATTAATACATTTACGAATAACCGTATTCGTACCATTATTCAGGCCTTGTTTATATGTATAAAAAACTACTGCTCTTTTTTATTCTGTTGCCCACCACTTGCCTTGCACAATTTACCATATCCGGAAAATTGCTTGATTATTCAACCAAATTGCCAGTTGCCAATGCCGATATATTTATAAATAATGCAACTATAGGTACAAATTCATCCGATAACGGCACGTTTGTGTTAAAGGGTATTAAAAGCGGAAAGTATGATATTATTGTTTCAATTGTAGGGTATAACGTTTACAGCCAGAGTGTAATAATTGGCAACAGGAATATTACTTTGCCCGATATTTATTTAATCCAGCAAAGTAAAATGTTGCGGGAGGTTGTTGTAAGGCCCCATGAAATAAATTCCGCCTGGTATGATATGTTCAAAAAACAATTTATAGGCACCAGTGAGCTGGCACAGGATTGCACCATACTCAACCCACAGGTCATCAACCTTCAATATGATGACAATACAAAAACGCTTACTGCTTCATCCGATGATTACATTCAAATAGAAAATGACGCTTTAGGTTACCTGATAAAATATCAGCTGATCAGCTTTCAATATTCAGCTGATGAAACATCAACAACACTACAATATAAAGGCAATGTGAGGTATGCACAATTACCCGGTTCGGTTTCGCGCCAACGCGGGTGGCAACAGGCAAGGCTCGAGGCCTATAAAAATTCGGCTTTGCACTTTTACCGGGCCGCGATTGCCGATAGCGTAGCCGAAGAGGGTTTTCAGCTTCAGCAACTGGCGTTTTATGATAACCCCAACCGGCCATCGGATAGTATAATAAATGCGGAAATAAAACATTGCCTTAACCATGGGTATGAACTGCGCGATTCATTGCAATATTGGCGGCGGGAATTAAAAGTACCTAAAAGGCTGACCACTCTATGGCCTTACGCTTTGCGTGGGGATGAGATATTACATACAACAAATTCTCCGGGAATATTTGCCATTACCTGCGAAATGGACGGCTTATTTGTTACCTATAACGAGAATAAACATTTCAGCACAAAGTCTGATGTATATGGAGCTTTCAACCCGCGTAACCGGGATATTACATTGATACGGTTTAATGCTCCGATTGATTTTTTAAATACAAATGGTACCATAATTAATACCGACAGTATTTATTATACCGGTGTGTGGGCAAATCAAAGGATGGCTGATTATTTACCGATAGATTATGAACCTTCGCAAAATAACGAACCTGTTGACAGTGCCGTATCAAAAAAAATTATAGCCGGTATTGATAAGTATACCAGCGGTTATTCGCCCGAAAAGGTTTACCTGCAGTTTGATAAACCGTACTATGCATCAGGCGATACCATTTACTTTAAGGGCTATGTTACTATTGGCGATAAGCATGAACTATCGCACCAGAGCGGTGTTTTGTATGTTGACCTTATTGATGGGAAAAATAAAATAATTATCCACCAAAAACTGGATCTTACGGGTGGCCTCGGTTGGGGAGATATGGCATTGCCAGATTCATTGCCACAAGGTAATTACAGGGTAAGAGCCTACACCCGCTGGATGCGTAATAATAGCGATGGGCAGTTTTACAATAAAATAGTACCCATAGCCACAATGCTTAAAAGCAACAAATTAGCGGTGCAGGCAAAGCCGGTAATTGCTGCTGCAATAAAACCCGAAATTCAGTTTTTTCCCGAAGGCGGCAGTTTTATAAACGGAATACCGGCCAGGATAGCGTTTAAGGCCGTAAATACCAATGGTTTGGGCATAAGTGTAAAAGGGGAGGTTATAGATGATAACAACAATATAGTAGTGGGATTTTCATCGGCGCACCTGGGCATGGGCTGTTTTAATTTAATTGCCGAAGCAGGCAAAACTTACAAAGCGAAACTAACTTACGGCAATGGCATGCAGGATGTTGTCATGCTGCCTGTTGCAGGCTCAAAGGGGGTAACGATGTATGTAAATAACGACTCATCAACAAATATACATATAAAAATAAATGCTGATGAAGAGTATTTTAAAGCGAATAAAAAGAAAGATTATACGCTTATAGTTTATGCCGGGGGCAAGGTTACCAATATTATTTTTAAACTGGATAGTACGGTTATACCGCTCCAGGTTTATAAGCGTGGGCTGCCATCGGGTATAGCCCGGGTTAGTTTGTTTTCACCCTCGGGCGAGCCGCTTTGCGAACGCTTGCTTTTTATACAAAATTATGACCAGCTTAAATTAAGCGTAAGTGCCGATAAGCCCAACACCAAACAAAAGGTTAATCTCAGCCTAAAGGTGTCCAGTTATGATGATGCGCCCGTAGGCGGCTATTTTTCAGTATCAGTAACTAACGAGGATAAGGTACCGGTTGATACAGCCAATGAAAACACCATTGTTAATTACCTTTTGCTAACATCCGATTTGAAAGGCTATGTGGAACAGCCAAATTATTATTTTGCAAATGTATCGCCACAGAAACTTACCGAACTTGATAATTTAATGCTTACGCAAGGTTATCGCGGTTTTGAATGGAAAAAAATACTCGATGACAAGGAAGTACCGGCGGTTTATAAACCTGAAAGTTTTCTATCACTTTCAGGAACAGTAAAAATGCATAACGGCAAGCCCGTAACAAATGCCCATATTACCCTGTTTTCGGCAAAGCAACAATACGCGCGCGATACAACAACCGACGAGAATGGCAGGTTTACCTTTGATGATGTTTATTTAATGGATACCGACAGCCTGGTATTACACGCGATTACGAAAAACAAAAAATCGCAGGTTGATATAGAGATAGATAAGGATGATTCTCCGCCGGTAAGCAGCATGTTTATGCCCGATTCAGGTACTGTTGTTATTATGCCAAAAGCAATTCTTGCTATGAAGCAGGAGTACGAGAAAAAAATTATTTTACGCGGTATCGTACTCAAACAAGTGGATATAAAAGCTATTAAACGGCCCGAGATAAAGCAATCGGCAAACCTCAATTCCTCCGCATTTGCCGATGATGTGATTATTGGCGACTCGTTAAAAGGATGCGGATCGCTCAGGGATTGTATAACCTACCGCATGAGGGGGGTATCGGTAGGCAAGGATGGCATTACATTTTACAATCAGCGGGAATTAGCGGCAAGGGCGATAATGAGGAAACCTAAACCAATGGTATTTATTATTGATGGCGTGTTGTATCACCAGGATGGTGCTGATCCCTTAGCTGGTCTTCAGCCTGAGCAGATCTATAGCATTGAAGTATTAACAAGCGGGGCAAACCTTAATATATATGGCGACGATGCTTATGGCGGCGCTATTGTTATTACAACAAAACGCGGTGTGCTTACGCCTAACCTGAATAATTCATTTAAAGATGGTACTGTAGATTACGTATTTAACGGTTTTCATAAGGCCCGTACATTCTATTCACCTAAATATGAGGCGGAAGGAAGTACAAGCCATACCGACGCCCGAACAACCATATATTGGCAACCTGAACTGGAAACAGATGAAAAAGGCAACGCCTCGTTCAGCTTTTATAATGCCGATACCCCAGGAAACTATCGAGTGGTGATAGAAGGCATGGATGAGCAAGGGGATATAGGCCGCCGGGTATTTCATTATTCGGTACAGTAAATCGCAAATATTATTAAAGAACTGAGCATCAGCATATTTTATTTTACGTTCACAGTTATCGTTCCAACGCTAATATTTCCACTGAGATCACTTCCCTGCAAAACACCTGAATAAACTCCGGGCCTGCCTTTAGCGTAAAACCAAACTGTGGCTTTTCCGGCACTATCTGTGATGATATTAGGTTCACAGTAAATAGTAGAGCGCAGGTAGGTCAACCTTTTTTGAAGAAAATCGAAAGCATTTATATTTAAACAACAAAGCCCCCCGACGTATCGAGAGGCTTTGTACCCAGAGCCGGTCCCGATAGCTATCGGGACGAACCGGCACAACCGTGATTTATTGGTGTTTAAGACCAACGCGTCTACCGTCCCGATAGCTATCGGGACCGCCATCATTGATATTTAATTTTTAAGCGTTCAATTATTTCGTGATATTTTGCGAGGTTTTGAATATAAGTTTTGCTTTTCATTTTCTTTAAATGCGTTTCAATCAATCGCGCCTGTTGATACTGAAGTTCATCAATGGAGAGATAAAGTTCCCAATCATGAGCTTTGGCCGTAAAGCTTCCCGTAAATTCTTTATTTAAATGCTGGTTGAATCTATAAGACAAATCCTTACAACTTCCAATGTAAAAATTGTTGAGTTTTTTTGAATATAAAATATAAACAGACGCCATCTTATTTAAACAACAAAGCCCCCCGAAGTATCGAGAGGCTTTGTACTCCCTACCATAGAAAGGTCGAACCAATTTCTGGAAGATTTACAAGTAATCGCCTCGCTATCAATTAATAAGAAACGGGATTTGAAGCCTTAGTTTTCCCCACTTTTTAGACGGTTTTAACGCCTAATTTTTTTTTAGTTTGTCATTAAGATTTGATCAGGGGTGCTCATTTTTGCTGATTTTATCCATTGGTCCAATCAGTCTTTAAGAAGTACAGGCGTTTGCCTGGCTTGTTGAAAGGAATTAATCTACGACTTGTCATCGCGTAAGGTGCAGCAACGGTTACGTTCAAATATTCAGCAGCCTCGGCTATAGTGAAGTGTTGCTCATCATTTTGTTGTCGTCCTTTTTGCATTTTGACAAGCATTGCCTCGATGTGTTCAACCATTTCAAATAGTTGGCGGACAATTTCCGGTAGTTTGTCAAAACCAAATTGATTCATAGTGTTTTTTTTATATTTCAAAATAGCTTGTGAAACGTTTTGAAGTGGTAGATTACGGGACTATTTAACGTTTTTCAAGCATTGTTATCCGGGCAACTTGTTTTGAAGTAAAATGGAGAAAGTAGTTGCCCGGCGCCCACCGACACTAATTATTAGGCAGGCTGATATATTTCAAAAACAGCGTTGATAGGTTCAAGATGGTGGTATATTATTTCCTTAACGATCCGCCAATCCAATCCGCCGTTTCCGCAGCCCAAAGCCGGCAAGGCTATCTCATTTAAATTTTCATCGACTATTAACTTAGCAAGCGCAAACAAGCCCCGCTCAATGTAGGTATATTCGGATGGCAATCGCCAATGTGTTTTAGTCGGGAAATTAATAATCAGGCGTTCGCCCAGGAGCAGGGAGCGGTCTTTTACAGGAAGTAGCCCGCCAATTTGTAACTGGCGGGCTTGGTAAGCTTTTCGATAAATTTCATAGTTATGCGGAAACTCGGTCTTAAATTGCTGGGCAATTCCTTTGCCCATAACACCAACTGTATTTACCGTATTTACAAGCGCATTGCACTTACTTTCTAAAATATTGCCGGATGTGAAATTTAGCATGTTATATTAATTTTAAAGGTTGCGTAATGAACGTTTTTAAATTAACGAACATGCCCCGGTTAAATAGCATACCCTCCCTGAATAACTGCCATAATAAAGACGCTCCCAATGTAGAAACAGTCGAATTGATAAATAAGTCCTGTTTGGTCAGCGCATCGGCTAAGGAGCAACTTGGCGTATTGTCAAATTGGTCGGCTTGTTCCAAATGATCCCGAAACATCTCGGTGATAAACGGTAAATTTGAGACTGTTTTAAATCTATCTGACTCGGGTTGTTCAATATCTCCTATGGTTGATAGAATAACTTGTCCGGTATCTTTGCTGTTTCCCAAGTCCATCCAATAAAGTGGGCGCTCCCTATCATAACTCCTGCCAATGTTTATTTCGTCCAATAGTTCGCTGATCTCAAATCTTGATTTGGCGGTGTCTACGCATGAAATGAAAAGGTTTGCCCTATACTTATCGATGTTATATAAATCATTACCAAATCGGTGCGTTTCTGCTTTCCAGTTCGTTCCAAAGAAACGATTGAGACGGTTAATAAGGGCGACTGACTTATGTAAACCAATTTCGCTTTCCGCAAATAATTGTCTGCCGATATTGGCCTCATTGATGCGGTCATCATCGTAAACTGTCACGGATAGACCGGGATGGTTAAGATTGAGCAGGGCATAGTTGATGCGAGACAAGGCGGTTAACATTTGACTTCCCGTCCCACCTGCGCCAATCACATTTACTTTAAGTGGGTTTGGTGGATTAATAATATAGTTGTCGGTTATGTGAACTGTATTTTTCATGCAATTAATTTGTTTAGGGGAATGTTGTTTGCAATCAGGCACTCCATCGGAAATGCACCACCGCTATTGACTTGCTTTTGCCACAGTTGTACAATATTGCCTTTAATGGGTTGGTGGTTTCCAAAGAGGTGGCTGAAATAACTGTTAAAAAAATAGTCTTGCCATAAGGTCATAAAATTTTCAAGCGCACAATCATTCGGGATTTTCACAGCAACGTTACCCATACAAACCCGACCCTCTGCGTAAACATTGAAAAACGGTGCATGGTATAAAATTGAGTTTGTATTGATGTTTTCGTCCTGGACTGCAAAAATGGATAGGCTGTTTTTTCCGGCTTTCCATAAGAGGGCAGGAATATTTGCTTCGCCAATGGGTATGTCGAGGCTTTCAGTAAAAAGCAGTTTGATTTTTTGTTGAGGTGTCCGCCATATCGCAAAGCCATCATTTCCCGTTTTTAAAAAAACAACGTTTGGGTTTAACAGGCCTTTCGGATTTAAAAAATTGCGTTGCTTTTTCTCAGCTATCAATAAAGATTTGGCTAATGCGTTTGCTTCCTTTACTGAAAGCGGATGCCCATTAATAGGGAAACCGTCTTTGTCCATGTCGTAGCATTCAACGTAAACGCTATTTTGATTGTAGTCGCTTTTGCGCTCAAAAACTATCATTGCCTTTGTGGGATGATGTAATGCTCCGAAGTTATTGGTCAAATCATTCATGGTAATTCGGTTAATAGGTTACACAATTCATTAATGATAGCTAATACTCTTTCCTCATAACCTAACTGGTCTTTGTATTTGCCTTTAGCCTTATCAAAAACTACGATCGCCTCAAAGTCCTGTGTTCCTGAACGTTCATTAAAATCTTCATTAAGCATATTTTTCATGGTTTCATACACTGATCCCGAAGTTTCACCAATGAACGATATATAATCTGTCATAAGAATTTTTCCCGTGCCGTAGTAATCGTCTTCATCATCTGCTTCACGTCCGATTTGCTGATAAAGATTAGCTTGGGGATATTCCATCCAAACAGCCAAGGTGTCTTTTGCTAATTGCACGCAATTCCTATGAAATTGGGTTTGTGGCTCACAGCTTTTGATA
>Ga0302300_1001645_pt1 | contig 12399 bp, 16 predicted proteins | sample III_Palsa_E1_1_FD_198756 | JGI IMG/M metagenome (GOLD analysis project Ga0302300, IMG submission 198756) | Peat permafrost microbial communities from Stordalen Mire near Abisko, Sweden - III_Palsa_E1_1 | ecosystem: Environmental > Terrestrial > Soil > Palsa > Peat permafrost | place: Sweden... | reverse complement strand
CTGTTTATAAATTCGGCTGGCGCCTGCCGTCTCCAGGCAAAACAGCAAAAATGGCATACCTGCTAGCACTCCCGCCAGTCCGTATTTTTTTCCTCTGGACAAAAAGGTATAACCCGGTTCAGTCAGCGCCACCGCCTGTCCTCCAAAAAACAACTGGAATAATCTGTAACAGTAGGGAGAGATCAGGAATAAGTCATAGATGAGCAACTGCGTGGAAAACATTTTCACCGTAACATTATACAGCAGGTTAAAGGCTACCACGTTTATCAATACGCCTAGCTGGACCAGGTAACCAAGTACCAGGGAACGCCTGTTAAGCAGTAACAGGCTGGCGGCGATCTCACTTAAGCCGGTCAGCATCATGTATCCCGGCGCCACACCCATAAAATTCCATAAGATAGTAAACTTGGTTTGCTCCCCCAGCGGAGTCAGCAAATCAACAATGTTAGGATATGTCATTTGGACAGGTATAAATTTAAAAACGCCGTACCCAAACATGATCATCGCCAGGATATATCGGATATACAAGCGAAACCAAAACAATAACCTGTCATATTGCTGTCTTTTCTTATCTAGCAAGCTCCAGGTCAGCGTACCGATTATGGCCAATAGGACCAGCGAAAGATAGAATACGACCCCGAAATGGTCGTCTTGCGGAAAGGCATCATGTATTTTAGGATCATACCCGGTGTGGAAAATGTGGCGGTCCAGCCAGAAAAAAGGGCCGACCAACAATTTAAATGGGGAAGTCGGGTTAAATTCAAGGCGAGGAGAGGCAGAGTCGGCAAAATAAAACATCATCACCCAGCAGAAATAGGTAGAACTGCCCAGCAATAAAAAGGTGAAACGAAAAATTATCTTTTGCCAAAGTCGCCAGGGGCGTGGAGCAGTTTGCATGGTCTATTGTTGGTTTCTTATTACAATAATCTTGTCTCCTAGTCTTGCTAAAACCATTAAATTTCAAGAACTCCTCGATATGTTCCAAGGCGGCTTGCTCCCCTTCAACAAATGGCTGTTGAATCATGGCGAAAAGCTTTTGATCAAACTCTGTAAATCCTAATAACGAGTAGGCTGTATCTTAATCACAGAACGTCCATCTTCGGTAAGATATACCTTAGACTCTCCACCTTCAGTTAAATATTGGCAACCTGACGGCAAGGATTCCAGCCATAAGTCTTCTTTTTCAGCATAAGACTTTAAGAAACTGACTTGCTTTTCTTTGATGATTGACTGACTTTCGAATTCTCCTTTAACAGTCGGACTTGCTCCAAAGCCTTCGACAAGGAGATTTCTGACCGTTGAGCAACGATCTGCTGCCCCCTCAAGGCGAGTTCCTCCAACGATATTTTGAAGTTTTCCCCGGATTTCATTAGAAATCATTTGTCCAAAAATAAGAAAAATCCCGCCAACAAAAAAGCCCCACAAGTCATTGATTTGCAGGGCTTAAATTTCGGTGGAGGAGAGGGGATTCCAATCGAACACTTGACCACACTTTTCCATTTCATTCAAACATTAAAGAATTCAAAATCAAATCTTTAATTTTTCAGTTTAAGCTACTTACGTGCCACATTGGGTAAGACACGTTGGCTTATTTTGATTATAAAGCTGTAAAGCTTGATTTGTAAGGTTTTTTATAAAAATTCTTACAAATGATCCCCTTGAGGAAAAAATCCATACATGCCTTTCTACCCTGCGGCATTGTTGGTTGTCAGAGATGGCCAAAGAAGAAAAAGACCATAACGCCGAGAAGTACGCCGGCGTTGATAATGGTGGGACCAGTGAAAGTGCGGTTGCCCCGGTAGCGGACAATGCCGGAAAAGAGCAACGCTCCTGCAGCCATGAAAGGCGTCAGCATGAATAGAAGAAAGCCCAGACCGGGATTGCAAGGACCATTCGGCGAGTAGTGATTAGCAACCGGGATCAGCGGAAGAAAAATGGCGTAGAACGCGCTGGTTGACACGGTGTATTTTTTACCAGTAGTCATGACAACAAAATACAATATTTCATCAGTTGCTCCTACGAAGGTCGGCCAGCCGGATGTTAAAAAATTGTTTAAACACGTTGGAGAAATTCGTAACGTCGGGATAAGTTGTTGTATATCCATAGCGTTAACTTGGTACTGGAATGAAGGACTATGATTCTTCCGTTTCTATTCGAATTTCTTCAAAGATCCATTTTTTGCTTATTCGATGCATGGTGAGCCGGCAATTGATCGTCTCGCCCGTTGCCGTTGCCAGAGTCAGATCACCGTTAAAGATCCGGCGTTCTGCATCGGCCTTCATGAGTTCTTCATATTGTGTCATGAATAACGCGATGACCGCTTCCAGATCAAGCCCCGTACCCATCAGCCGGATGCGACCATTGAAAAATTTCAATTGTTCCAGGAGGTCATCAAAGCCCGGGGAATCCACGTAAATCATCGAGTGCTGCATATCTTCATAGTCCGCCCGAAATGCCTGAATCAGCTCAATAGGTGGAATAAACCTAAGCCGGCGGGGTGTCAACTGTTCGTAATCAATACCAGCCAGACGGACATAGTGTTTGCGATGGGCCAGTAACCGGTCATAAAACGGCCCGTCGTCTAAGACTGCCTGTGCTGCAGGTGTAGCCAGGAGCGATACTATATCATAGGGGTGCCGGGACTGTCTTTCCAGGCGGATCGATCCCAAGTCAGCGGAATGAAATTTTTCATGGAGTAGAAAAAGCTTTTCCAGCAATGTTTTTCGAGGTTCGACTGTAGCCACTTCAAATGGGGTCTCGGCATAAGCCGGATTGGGAAATACTTCATTCAGAAGGGAAGTGATCGGCACCATTGCAAAGGGTTCCTTAAAGGATCTAACCCCGAATTCCATTTTCACTTCTTCAGCCAGGTAGGGATGTGGATCAAACAGAGATGGATAGCGTATAAATAAGGTTTGTGGGTCTTTATCCGGCCGGTTTGCTGGCACCTCCTCTGCCTCGACGACGACCATTCCATCCGGCACGCCGAGGTTTGATAAAGCGTTTTCCATAGCTGTTTTAAGTACTGTCGTGGTAAAGGTGCATCCTCGCCGCTTCAGGTTCTTAACGAAGCTGTGGCTGGGCGCCGGGTCGTAGGCCATGCCAAAGGCTTCCGGAGCGAGTGCTATATCAATATCTTCCGAAAACCGCTGAATGATCTTCCAGGCCTTGCTTAAAGATGTTCCGCCCTTGAACAGGCAGAAAGGGGCGTATGGCGAGGTAAATAAAGCCTTCAAACAAAGGGTGACCCACCAATCTTTTTCAAGTGCCTTGGTTTGCATCCCGCTTCTTATAAAAGCCTGTTCCAGGGTCTGCCGGCGTTGATCAGGCGTTAATTGTAACCATCCTATCATAGCCTTATTTGTTTTAGTAATCGCGTCAGGTAATCGTATACTTTCCCCGGTGCCAGTTGGAGGTCCTGTTGTAAGACTTCTTGCTTTTCCAGTTGCAGTAAGAATTTGATCCGCTTTTCGGTATTGTCATCGATTTTATTCAATTCCAGACCTTCCAGCGCCAGGATCAATGAGCCGCTGATCTCACCGGACAATGACATTTTTTTAGGGGTAGTAGCCTTAAATTCCACTGTTGCTTTTCCGATCTCGAACTTGCGCGGGTGGCCATCTGTGAGGTACACCAGCCGGGTGGGCACCTGGGTAGTCAGGCCCAGCTTATGCAAGGCAAAAGCGCCTGTCGGTCGGATGCGCACTTTTTCCCGTTCAGCCAGTTGTTCGGCGACCGCTTCGGGAGCGGGCGTTAATTCTCCCAGCAACGGGTCCACAAGGGGAACATAATAAATGCCCTGGGCCAGTCGTCGGACCTGGCCATTGGCAGTAGCCCGGGAAAGGGCCATTTTAATAGCAGCCTGAGACCCCTTTCCCCGAAAATCGGCCGGGAAAAGGATCTTTCCAGCATTAAATAATGATAATGAATGACTTATAGTTGACTGCACCGATTCCATGATACAAATTTATGAAAAAAGGTAACAAAATGCGTTTCTTTTTTGAAAAAAAAGTAACAATAGGTAGATATGAAGATTGTCAGGGTGCCTGCAGTCTCCTATACTGCCGCCGCTTCCGGCTCCACTCTTTACTCCGTAAAAAAACAGCGATTTACTGCCGGCGTCTTTGCATTACCGAAGCCGAGAAGGCTTCGCAACTCAGGGACGTGGCTCGGAAATACGGACAATTGCGGAGATAAACAACCGTGGAAACACGGTTTTTTTATCAGGCGGAACGGCGTACATTTTCCTAACATTTAGTTTGTCATCAATATGAAAATTCCCCTTGCCATTCTCCTTTTCCCTCTAATTTGCAATGCTCAAGAACAGGCCACAGTTCTTAGGGACACCATAATTAAGAAAGACATGGCTCTCATTCTTTCCAATGATTCTATTATTCAAATCGGAACGGCTATTAAATGCGGTCGTGGCACGCTTCCAAACGGCGATTTTAAATACATCCATACCTCATCATCTTCGTGGGCCGCAATGATGAGCGCCTCCCAGGCTGACCCCACGGCAGGTATCCAGCCAATAGGCAGAAGGTATAGTGGATTGTTTTTGACAGTGAAATCCGTAAAACAACTAGGAAGCAAGAAGCGAGGCTATAAATATATTCTCAAGGTTGGCGGCGGCAACATTGTCAATTATGAGGTCGAAATTGAAGACGCCCTGGCGGCCGGAGAAATAATTGAGCGCGTCCCTCCTTCGGTGACCACTTTGACAACTACCCCCGCTGCCGATGGAGTCGATGAACTTAAAAAATTGAAGGATCTGTATGATAGCGGCGCCCTTACTAAAGACGAGTATGATTCGGCTAAGAAAAAAATTCTTGCTAAAATGTAACCCCTCCCTCATACCATGGACAGCAATTCTCTTTTACTGATCGGCACGGTTGCCGTCATCGTCAATGCCCTTATTTTGTACATCATCATTTCTGCCGCTACCCGGGCCGGAAAACGCGCTCAATACGAATGGGCCCAGATGGAGCTTTTGGCAAAAATCGCCCGCGCCCAAGGCGTCTCAGAGGAAGAGATCCGGGCTATATCTGGAGCGATTAAATGAAATAAGAAAAATATCAAGCCATGGCCTCGGAAGATAAAACAGGTGTCGGTGGCGGTGAGGGGACTACAATCGAACACCTTGTGCCACTTTTCATCCTCATTCAAAATCTAAAGTGGCTAACCCTTTGACTTAACTTTTCCTCTATATCCATTTGTATGCCACACTTACTGCGCGTAAAGAAAACCCTTTCCCATCTTGTCTTGTGGCGATCCTATTCAGAAAAACGCCGCCGTCTTCAGCTTCCTGATACTGCCATCCTTCAAGAGGAATACATAGGCAGTACCTGGATCTGTAAAACGTAAACTACCCAACCCGGGAGCCTGCCAGGCCTGGCCCTGGAAGGCAGGAACGGACCGGTGGTTGATCTGTATAACGGTATCGCCTGCTTTAAAGCCAGAATGCCAGGCCGGACTGTGGGGGGAAACGAATTCTACTATATAGCTACCTTGTTTTTCGATCAGGAACAATCCTGAGTTATCCTTGGGGAAATGTTTCCGGGCAACTCCAGCATACGGCGCTGCAAAAAGAAGGTCGTGAGGGTAGTCAAAGATCAAGCGGTAACGGGAGAGGGTGCCCATACCGATGTGGCCTGCGACCCCGGCAGGTTGGCTCCCGCTCACCGAATCGGCGGGGAATGTTCCGGGTACCCGGCTGAAGACGACACCAGCAAAACTTATATGGCTTAATGTTGCAACGGCTTCGCGGGGGTATTTCCCGCCGCCTGCACCCAGCCTCACGGAAACAGGCCGTCCCTGCATTAATCCGTGGGTTTCGGAATAGAGGCTATAGATCGTCAAGGGGGAAGGATCGCCCAGGTACACCTGAAACAGCATCGGCGGTCCGCTCTCTACCGCAACGGGGACCGAACGGGCATCGCCGGTTCGACTTAGTGTAAGCTTCACCGCTCCTGCCGGCAGGTGAATGTCGGCTGGGTGATAAAGGGCTATTCTTCGACGGGCAAAGTCAATGTCTACAGCTAATTCGTTGAACAATTCGTCACCCAGAATTAAGTCTCGGGCATGACCCGTATGCCTGGGCGGCATAACGGCGGCGTGAATATCCTTCAGACGCAGATTGGCTATTTGGATCTCCAAGGGCATTTCGTCAGGCTGGTGGACATCCGCCTGCGGCAAAAGACCTATGGAGTTGGCGAAGTCCCTGTCGATCCTGGATGTAATACCGTCAACGAGCATGGCTATAGCGTGATGGCCATTGATCGCTACTGAAAGATAGATCTGGTTATTGTAGAGTTCAAAAGGGATCCAGCCCGTTGCTGAATCCATATTACTGAATTGGATACTGGTGGATTGGGACTGCGCGAGGAATGAGATCAGTAAGAAGAAGTTAAGAGCAAGAAATCTCTTCATGTTTACCAAAATTGTGTTGCATAAACTTAGGACAAATAAACACCGGAGATGTATTCCTTAAACCAAAGGCAGCAAACATTTAATCATTTTGGCAGTTACTTCAACGTTTTCCCGGTCAATCCGGCTTTATGTCTTTCAATTCCTCATCACCTATCAACAAAAAAGCCCTTGAAAATCAAGGGCTTAAAATCCAGTGGAGGTGAGGGGACTCGAACCCCTGTCCAAACATAATCGCCAAAAGCTTTCTACATGCTTATTCCGGCATTGATTGTCGGGAAATAACAGGAACCGGACACACCGATCATTTCCTTAGCTGGATAGTCTTAAGCAACAGTCACAGCCTTCTGTTACAGCATCCCGTATTTGTTTTGAGTCGGCGGCGCAGCTTGGTAACAGGCCAACCTGCCACGCGGCCCTAATGACTATCTAATCACTGATTAGGCAGCCATGGCATACGAAGTATTGCCATTTGAAGTTTGAATATTCAGATTTACGTGCTAATTATCCAACGCACGGCATGCTTACACCTTCAAAGATCTATGCTGTCAAAACCAGGCACCCCCATTCATTCAGCGCTTTCCGGCGGCATCGCCCGGCCGGCGCAGTCGACAAAAGTACGAAAAAAATCCGACCGGCACTAATCATCGGCATGCCTCCGATCACCAGATCGGCTCGCCACGGTCGCAGACCGCGGCCACCCCGCTCCTACCTGAACATCCTGAAAATATCCAATCCCAGCGCATACGCCATCAGGCTGAACAACAGCACCATCCCCACCATCTGCGCATATTCAATGAATTTATCGCTCGGCTTACGCCCACTGATCATCTCGACCAGCGTAAACAACGCATGCCCACCGTCCAGGGCCGGTATCGGCAACACATTCATAAACGCCAGCAGGATGCTGAAAATAGCTGTCAATGACCAGAAACTCTCCCAATCCCACTCACTGGGAAAAACACTCGCAATACTGACGACACTGCCCAGGTTATCCTGGACCTTCACTTCCTTTGAAGTGAACAACAACTTCAGGTTGCGGATATAATTGACGAGTGTCTCAATGCTCCTGTGAATGCCCGCAGGGACAGCCTGCAGCAAAGTATAATTGGTCTGTACATAACCCAGGATGTTTTCCGGGGTCTTGTACAGGATACCGGTGCCGATTTTTTCCTGCCGGGCTACCACAGCCTGCACCGTATCGTGCCCGCAGAATATAATTCAGGGAGGTATCCCTGCCCAGGTCCGTTGCATACTGGATAGGATGTCCATCCACGCCGATCAATGTATCGCCCTTCTGCACATTGCCCTCCAGCACCTTGACTGCAGGCGTAACGCTATCGATGATCTGCGGATAACGGACGCCGTAAAAACCAGCCAGCCTGTTTTTGCTTAGCGAAGAGATGAAGCCCGTCGGAATAGCCAGCTTGACCGTATCTCCATTACGCAGCACCGTCAGCGAGGTAGCTTCGTTCATAATGATGTCGGACCCTATAGAATTGAGCTTCTTCACCGGCTTGCCGGCAACGGCAATGATATTATCTCCATCCTGTAACCCGATTTTACGGCCCAGCGTATCGGCATACAATCCGTATTTGAGGTTGGAAACGGGGATATAACGATCACCCCAGGTCCACATGATCATAATGAAAATGAAAAAAGCCAGTAGCACATTCACCGTCACCCCACCCAGCATGATGATCAACCTTTGCCAGGCCGGCTTGCTGCGGAACTCCCAGGGTTGCGCCGGCGCCTGCAATTGCTCCTTATCCATGCTCTCGTCTATCATGCCCGAGATCTTCACATAGCCGCCGAAAGGTATCCATCCCAGCCCGTATTCCGTCTCCCCGATCTTCTTCTTGAAAAGGGAAAACCATGGGTTGAAGAACAAATAGAACTTCTCGACCCGGCATTTGAACCAGCGGGCAGGTAAAAAATGCCCCAGCTCATGAAGTACGACCAGTATAGAAAACGATAAAATAAATTGCAGTAGCTTAATTCCTACAGAAGACCAATCGATTGCTAATAGTATCATAGTTATATCAAATATCTGCTAAAATTCCCTTTTCGGGCCGCCGCTAAAAAAAATCATGGAAATTTATCATGTTTTAACTTCACCTTAGCCTTCACCACACTTGGCTGCAGCCTCCCACCAGCTCATTCACCACAAGAAATCAGGATCAGCCTACAATTTGATCAGCGAAGCAGCAAAATTACGGGCCTCCCCATCGCTGTCAAAATATTCTTCCAGCGTCGGATGCTCGATAAAAGGCACTTCCTGCATGGTACGCTCCACCAGGTCTGTCATGTCCAGAAATCCAATCCTGTTACGCAAAAAAGCAAAAACCGCAATCTCATTCGCTGCATTCAGCACACAGGGAAGGTTCCCGCCCTTATGAAGGGCCTCCGTCGCCAGGCTAAGATTACGGAAGGTCTTGGTATCCGGCTCTTCAAAGCTTAATGTTGCAGGCTTGCGGAAATCATACCGCGGAAACGTGCTGGGTATACGCCGGGGAAAGCTCAGGGCGTATTGGATCGGCAACTTCATATCCGGCAAGCCCATCTGCGACTTGATGCTGCCATCCTCGAACTGGATCATGCTGTGAATGATGCTCTGCGGGTGGATCACCACCCGTACCTGGTCAGGCTGCAGGTTGAATAACCACTTCGCCTCGATCATTTCCAGTCCCTTATTCATCAACGTGGCAGAATCGATCGTGATCTTGGCGCCCATGCTCCAGTTGGGATGCTGAAGGGCATGGTCCCGCTTGACATTGACCAGGAAGTTCGGCTTTTTACCCAAAAAAGGTCCCCCCGAAGCCGTTAGAATGATCTTTTCGATCCGGTTCCCCCTCTCGCCGACCAGGCATTGAAAGATCGCAGAGTGCTCGGAATCGACGGGCAGGATGGGCGCTTTGCACTCCATCGCATATTTCATCACGATATCTCCCGCCACAACCAGCGTCTCTTTATTGGCCAGCGCAATGGCCTTCCCCTGCCTGATGGCGCACAGCGTAGGACGAAGGCCGGCAAATCCGACGATAGCAGCCAGCATCATATCGTATATGTCCATGCAGGCTACCTCATCCAGGGCCTTTTCCCCGGCAAATACCTTGATGGGCCGCGCAGCCAGCGCCTGCTTCACATGCTCATATTTCTTCTCGTCGCCAATCACGACAATATTGGGATTGAAATGCAATGCCTGTCTGATCAGCAGTTCATCATTGCTCTGCGCCGTCAGTACTTCGACGCTGAAAGCGGTAGGGTTCGCATCGATGACCTCCAGCGCCTGGCGTCCGACAGACCCGGTAGAACCGAATATAGCGATCCTCTTTTTGAGTGACTCGTTTGACATTTTTGACATGTTATTCAACGTATTTTTCCAGCTCAGTCGCCAGCTTCCGGTCGTTGCTTAACCGCGGTACCTTGTTCTGACCACCTAATTTACCGACCGACTTCATGTAATCGATGAATCCATTTTTTCTGACAGCGCGGATTTGCAGTGGTTGAAGGATGTTGCCCGCGATAAGATCGTCGTAATAGATATTTTTAGAACGCAGATAATTATCTACACTGATCGCAAAAGCGGACACATCCGCCGGCCTGTCCCCGAATTCCACAAACCATTCATGATAAGACCGGCCCTTCTCCTGGCTGATCACCGGGGCAACCGTAAATTCCGTAACATGCAGTCCTGTTTCTCCCGCCGCCTTCATCAGGCTGTATTCCACCTCTTCGCTGATCACGTGCTCTCCAAAGGCCGAAATGAAATGCTTGGTCCTGCCTACCACCACCAGCCGGTAGGGGTTCACCGACACAAACCGAACCATGTCTCCTATGCTGTATCCCCAAAGCCCGGCATTGTTACTGACCACCAGCGCATAGTTCTCGCCCGTCGTCACCTCTTTCAGCGAAAGCCGGACAGGATTTTCCTTCCCTATCTCCGCGGCCGGAATGAACTCGTAAAAGATCCCGCTGTTGGTGTTCAGCAATAGCCCTTCGGCCTCACGCGAGTCCTGGAAGGCAAAAAAACCCTCCGAAGCCGGAAAAGTCTCTATGGTATCGATAGGCTTTCCAATGCTTTCGAATAACCGGGACTTATAAGGTTCAAAATTGACGCCCCCGTGCATGAGGAGCGAAAAATTCGGAAAAATGTCCTTGATGGGCATTCCTTTCCGCTCGATCAGCCGGTCGAAATACATCTGTACCCACGGCGGAATACCACCGATCAGCATCATATCCTGTCCTAAGGTCTCATCCACGATCTTGTCTAATTTCGTCTCCCAGTCTTCGATACAGTTGGTCTCGTAGGAAGGCAGTTGGTTGGTGCGCAGATAACGGGGAACGTGATGGTTGACGATACCGCTCAACCTCCCCGTCGGTATCCCCCCTATCCTTTCCAACTCCGGCGATCCCGACAAAAAGATGATCTTCCCGTCGGAAAAGGTGAAGTTGCCTGAGGAAGCCATATAATGATTGGAAATGGAGTCCTTGGTGATGGGAATGTACTTGATACCGCTGGTTGTGCCGGAGGTCTTGGCAAAATAGATCGGCTGCCCCTTCCATAATACATTATGCCTGCCCTCCTTGATACGGTTGATATAAGGAGAGAACTGCTCATAGTCCCGTACCGGGACCGCCTGGCTGAATTCCGCATAATTTTTTACCTCTGACAGCTTATGTTCGGTTCCGAATTCCGTTTTACTCCCTACCTGCAGCAACCCTTTCAATATGGCCTCCTGATCCGCCACCGCCGAAGTCATTCCCCTTTGGATGGCCTTGTAGACATAAGACGCAAATGGTCTGGCCAAAAAGGATTTAATCTTCATATTCATGCGGGCAAACCTACAAGAAAAAGCCCAATAGGCAATGAAAAGCCCCCCCTCCCCCAATCTCCCCTCCCTGACCCGCAAAACTCCTCCTATAACACCCAGCGGCCGCCCTGGAAGCCTCGCCCCCGCTATACCAGGGGAAATCCCCTTATTTTTGCCCCCGCAGCCCATTTTTTTACCCTTCTTCTTCTTTTTTTCCCGAATTCCCCTTACCTTTGCAGCCCTAATATCATTTTTTATGTTAGCAGTAGTGAAAATAGCCGGTCAGCAATTTAAGGTCCAGAAAGACCAGACTTTGTACGTCCCCCGGATCGCAGGCAATGCCGGCGATAAAGTTGAGTTCGGAGAAGTCCTCCTTTCCCATGGCGACAAGCTTTCCGTAGGAAAAGACGTCAAGGCTGTTATCAAAGCTGAAATCGTCGGTCATGTGCAAGGTGATAAGGTGATCGCCTTCAAAATGAAAAGAAGAAAAGGTTTCCGCAAGAAACACGGTCATCGTACCCATTACACCAAGATCCACATCAGCGAGATTGCATAAATAAGAAGTCGCCTCCGGCGGCTTTGGGCTTAATTCGCGTTATTAATTAAAATATCAAACTCTGATATATGGCTCACAAAAAAGGTGAAGGTAGTGTAAAGAACGGTCGCGACTCACACAGCAAGCGTTTGGGAGTTAAGATCTACGGCGGTCAACCCGCTATCTCCGGCAACATCATCGTCCGTCAACGCGGCACGGAATATCATCCCGGAAAAAATGTTGGCGTAGGAAAAGATTTTACTTTGTTTGCTCTCAGTGATGGATTAGTTGAATTCCGTAAAGGAAAAGGTGATAAAACTTTCGTCATCGTCAACGCGGCTGAAACTGTTGCTTAGAAAAAAAAACGGAACTTTTCAAAAAAAATTTTTGGATCTTCCGAAGAAGTTTCTATTTTTATGATTGTAATTGATTTACTAACCAATTAAATTCAAAAAAAATGGCAACCGCAAAAAAAGCCGCTAAGAAGAAAGCCGCTCCCAAAAAGAAAGCTGCTCCTAAGAAGAAAGCCGCTAAGAAAGCTGCAAAAAAGAAATAGTAATATTTCTTTAATAAAGCAGAACATATCAAAGTCCCGAAGTAATTCGGGACTTTTTTTTTGTTCAA
>Ga0302300_1001642_pt1 | contig 12415 bp, 7 predicted proteins | sample III_Palsa_E1_1_FD_198756 | JGI IMG/M metagenome (GOLD analysis project Ga0302300, IMG submission 198756) | Peat permafrost microbial communities from Stordalen Mire near Abisko, Sweden - III_Palsa_E1_1 | ecosystem: Environmental > Terrestrial > Soil > Palsa > Peat permafrost | place: Sweden... | reverse complement strand
ATGAAATGGCAGCCGTTAATCTTTCAGTTGGTAATGAATATCCATCTGAAACATGGGCGGCTTGCTTCACAGGTATTAAAAATTGTAACGTTACCATTTATGCGGCCAATTCACTAATGAAAACTGCCCCCGGTGATCAGGCAACCATTAACTTAATATTAGGCCAGGCTTATTGCTTGCGTGGATGGTATTATATGCAGGCAGAATGCCTTTATGGTCAGGATTATATGAAAGCTGGTGGTGTTAATGGCACAGAATTGGGCGTACCAATTTACACTAGTATACCTACTGACTTAGCCGAAACTCAAGTACCACGAAGCCCTGTAAAAGATGTATGGGCATTAATAATCAGTGATGAAAAACAAGCAGCATCTTTGCTTAAAGGCCAGGTATGGGGCCCTTCTGATTTGGCAAGAGCTACCCAATGGTCAGCAGAGGGCTTGTTAGGCAAAGCATATGTTTACACTCAAGATTGGGCAGATGCCCAACCCATTCTATTGGATGTTATACAAAACAGTGGTAAATCATTAATGCCTTATTCAACTTATTTCAATGCTTTTAATGGGCAAAATAAATTCAACAGCGAATCATTGCTGGAATTGTATGTTGATCCAAACCCACAGGGTGGATATGGTATATATAGCAGCGTCGCAAATTCATCTACAATTAATGGATTGATCTGGTCGCCAAATACATTTGGCTCAGGTGATGGAACAGAGGGCAGTGTCCTGTCAATGGGTTACGGCAATGAGTTTTTCCATGATCAGAGTGTAATCCGTTTTGGGTTTCCACTCAGCACAGTATATAATCTTGTTGCAAATCCTAAGTATAATGCCTCACAGCCAGCATCATATTTAAACCCTAAACTAATTCAGGATCCTAATTATACTCAGGCATCATTAAATGTGCGTAGCAGCCAAAGCGCCGACCCGCGTTTATTTGTTAACGCATTGCAGCCATGGGTTGATTCTGTTCAATTTGATGGTAGTCACTGGGCACTGGTAGCAAAACCTAGTATATACGCATTCCAAACAAATCATTATGGCTTTTCTGTTAGAAAATACTCACCTATTAATTACAACGAGAATACTATAAATTCTGATGCATGGGATTATTACCTGCTACGTTTAGCTGATGTGTATTTACTATACGCTGAAGCTAATATTCAAGCCGGTAACACAACTGTAGGTTTGGAGTATCTGAACAAAGTAAAACGCAGGGCTTATGGCTTACCTATCAATACGCCTTCAACTATTGATTATGCATCAACAACAGCTGCAACCCCAGCAAATAATTCGCTTGATCCTGACCCGGTATTGGGACATAACCCACTATACTATGAACGTTGGGCTGAATTATACAACGAAGGCAGCTGGTGGTTTGATGTATGCAGATGGAGAATTGGTGACTCGGAAGCAGCATATTATGGCTCTGCATTAAATACAACCCAGCCGCTAACAACAACATTTGTTGATAGCAAATCATACACATGGCCTATACCGCTAAGCGAATTAAACACAAACAGCAAAGCGGTTCAAAATCCCGGATATTAATAGTTGGTTAAGCGCGGGGCCCCTAAAAAGGCTTCGTGCTTTTTTAATCTCTCCGGACAAATCATCTTATACAAATGCTAACCAAATAAAATTATTTGAGTGAATACTCATGCTATTTTTTTGCCAAAATATACTTGAAATCAATGCTTCAACCTATGAAGCTTACACCATTAAATTATCCTAAAATGAAAAAGATACTTACCTGCATCATTAGCCTGTTATTGCTTAACCATGTTATGGCGCAGCAGGCTACACCCATTAGTGCAAGTATGAATAAAGTTAAGCTTGATTTTATGCTTGATGCAGGTGGGCGGCCTGAATATAAGGTTGACTATGCCGGGAAACCATTAATTAACACATCGCGCATGGGAATAAAACTTGCAAATGATATTTCGCTCGACAGCAATTTCATGGTAATAAATACAGAAAGAAAATCTGTTGATGAGCAATGGAAACCTGTTTGGGGCGAAGTAAGCACCATACGCAACCATTATGAGCAGGTAACCATCCATCTAAAGCAAAAAAATAACATGAGTAGGTTAATGGATATTGTTTTCAGGGTATTTGAGGATGGTGTGGGTTTTAGATATGAGTTTCCGATTCAACCAAACCTAAAATATTTTATTGTGTCGGACGAAGTAACAGAATTTGCCCTAACCGGCGACCATAAAACTTTTTGGATACCCGGCGACTACGATACTAACGAATACCCGTACAGCACCACCAAAATAAGTGAGATTGATAACCGCAGCATGGTTAATGGCTCGGATGATATTGCCGTTAAGGTGTGCCCGGATAGGTACGCGGTGCAAACACCATTAATGATGAAAACAGCCGATGGTTTATACATTAATATCCACGAAGCGGCTTTAGTAAATTATAGTGCAATGCAATTACATGTAGATACTAAAACCTTTAAACTTAAAGCAAGTTTAGTACCCGATGCGGTTGGTAATATGGTTTATATGCGTGCTGCTTGCCATACACCATGGCGTACCATTATTGTAAGCGATAAAGCAGCAGAAATACTTACTTCAAAAATAATTTTGAATTTGAATGATCCATCAAAAATTGAAAATACATCATGGATAAAACCGATGAAATTTGTTGGTGTTTGGTGGGAAATGCAAACCGGTAAAAGTACATGGAACTATTCGAACAATGCAGATGCTGTTGGTGCTGATGGTTTGCTTATACCAAATCACACTCACGGCGCGAATACCGCCAATGTGGAACGTTACATTGATTTCGCGGCAAAAAATGGCATAAAAGGTGTTTTGGTTGAAGGATGGAACTACGGCTGGGAAGAGTGGTTTGGCAATTGGAAAGAACACGTATTTAGCTTTGTTACCCCCTACCCTGATTTTGATGTAGCAGCGATAACACAATATGCAAAAGCTAAAGGCGTAGTGATGATTATGCATAATGAAACATCAGGCTCTGCAACTGATTATGAGCGACAGATGGATACTGCCTTCCGCTTTATGAATAAGTATGGCTACACATCGGTTAAAACAGGCTACGTGGGCAAAATCATCCCGCGGGGTGAACATCATGACGGCGCATGGATGGTGAACCACTATGTCCGCGCAGCGCAAAAAGCAGCTGAATACCATATCATGATTGATGAACATGAACCCGTTAGGCCAACAGGCTTGCAACGCACCTACCCTAACTGGATGGCCTGCGAAGCTGGCAGAGGAAACGAATACAACGCATTTGGGCATGGCGACAAACCCGAGCACGAAACCATAATGCCATTTACCCGCTTTATGGGCGGCCCTATGGATTTTACCCCCGGCATATTGAAGGTTAAAGATTTCACCGCTTTGCCAAATAAACAGGTGCATACTACACTGGTAAAGCAACTGGCATTATATGTGGTACTTTATAGCCCGATACAAATGGCGGCTGATTTGCCTGAGAATTATGAGAAATACGCAGATGCATTCCAATTTATTAAAGATGTTGGTGTTGATTGGGACGATACCAAGATCATTCAAGCCGAACCGGGAGAATATATTACTACTGCCCGTAAAGAAAAAGGAACAGAAAATTGGTTTATTGGTGCGGTAACTAACCAGGATGGGCGTGACGAAATTGCACCTCTTGATTTCTTAAACAAAGGGCAAAAGTATATAGCGACTATTTATGCCGATGGCCAAAATGCAGATTGGGACAAAAACCCCGAATCATACAAAATCACTACTTATTTAGTTGATGCAGATACCAAACTCAGATTAAAGTTAGCACCAGGTGGTGGCGCTGCTGTCAGCATTAAACCGGTAAGCGGGGATACTAAAGGAATTGAAAAATATAAATAATGTCCATCAACTCGGGTGATTTCGATTTAGTTGATTTTAGTAAATAATATCGAGTCAAAACAAAATAGTTTTTTTAGCATTTAATGATTATCTTGTGTTAAGCCTAATCAACACGCTTAACATAAACATAATATTAAATTCACATGAATTTGCTATACATTTGGCACACAAAATTTTATGAAACAACCAAAACAAAAATCACCAGTTAAATCGGCACGTAAAACCGCAAAACAGGATATACAACAACGCCTTATAGCAACAGTAAAAGCGATAGCTTTAAAGTTTGGCCAGGACGAAGAAAAACTGACAGAAAAGTTCCAGAAAAAATCAAAAAAACTGGCTAAAAAAATATCTGAGGAATTAAAAATTACCAAACCTGCTGCAACTAAAAAGCCTAAAGAAGTTAAAGCGCCATCTTCTGCAGTAAAACCGGCAAAAGCAAAAGCTGTTGAACCTGTTGTTAAAAAAGAAACAGTAAGCAAAACCGCTAAAAAACCTGTTGAGAAAAAATTGGTGGAGAAAAAAGCAGTGGAGAAAAAAACTCAACCGGCAAAACCAGCGGCTACTAAAAACAAATAATTAAGTTTATTTAAACCGGCTATTGCCGTTGATAACTTCTTTGATCTGAAAATCAAAGAAGTTATTTTTTTATATACCTCTTATTACGGCTCAAAATATTACCTTCAAAAATTATTAAATTGCCTGTTAAGGCTGTTTTAAAATTAAATGGTAGATACTAAACCGGTAAAAAAAAAGCTTAAAAAATTAGAAGCCGTTCGTGGATTTGCAGCTGTATATATTGTACTGAGCCATTCGCTTCCGGTTCCGCTTATAATTGGTGGGAAGGATTTTTCAATCCTTTTCCGATTTGGCCAGGAAGCGGTAATACTTTTCTTTTTGTTATCAGGTTTTGTAATTCAGTATGCATTCACACTTTCGGCAGATAAATCATTTAAAACATTCTTTTCAAAACGCTTTTTGCGCATATACATCCCCTTAATTTGTGTGTTTATTGCTAATTATTCACTTGATGCGCTACAATCCGGGGCATTCTTACCAATAAATTTTCATTCGCTTGCAGGCAACTTATTAATGCTACAGAATTCATCTTTTTTTCTTAAACCCTATGCAACTGTTGATTCCTTTTTAGGCAATACGCCACTATGGTCGCTATCCTACGAATGGTGGTTTTATATGGTATTTTTTGTGATTATTACTAAAATTCATAACAGGCCGTCAGTCTTTGTTTACATCATCGGTATTCTATCTGCTATCACGTACGTTATCTATCCTAATTTTATAAATAATGAACTAATGTATTTGGTAATATGGTGGGTTGGTGCCGATATGGCAAAACTCTATCTACAAAAACAAGACATTAATCTGCATTCATTATTTATCCCATTAGTGGCACTTAGCGTCGTAATTTTAATATTGATTATAAATGTGATGGTTCATAATCACCATATATCCACAGGAGTATACCCATTTTTGGAGTTAAGGCACTTTACTTTTGCGTTGATAACAGTTATAGCTGCAGTTATATGGAAGAAACTGAACTGGCGGGGCTTCAATTACACATTAGGCTTATTTGAACATATCGCACCCATATCCTTTGGGATTTATATCTCACACTGGTTTTTAATAACTGATGCCTCTTATTTAAATGGTGTGATCACTAATCCTGTATTAAGAATATGCTGCTATGTATTAATATGTGTCCTCTTCGCTTATGTTGTTGAAAGGATAATTTATGTTAAACTAAATAAATGGCTGTTAAATAAGTTTACCGGTACTAAAAAGTGAAGTACTTAAACTTTTAATTTAAATCGGTTAACACTACAACAGCACTACACCCCGTAACTATCTGTTACATTGATAAAATTTGGACTTTTAATCTTTTAGTTTTAAAGATCAATCTCCAAAATAAATGAAATACAAATTAACTTGTTTAAGCATTTGCCTGTTAATAACCATTAGTTGCTCCGTATCAGCACAATTTAAAACCAAACCTAGATTCAGAGCCATTGCCATTGCCGAGATTGGCGGAGGCCATGCCCGCTTTGATACCGCTGCAAAAGTGTGGCTAAACAAATTGGCTATCGACAGCAACTTTACTATTGATTATATAAGTGATACCAAACCCATAACAAGGGCTTTTTTACGCAAATACCAATTGTTTATTCAACTGGATTACCCGCCATACCCATGGAGTAACGAAGCGCAAAAAGCATTTGAATGGTATATTAAAAAAGGCAAAGGTGGCTGGGTAGGGTTTCATCATCCTACTCTCCTGGGTATATTCGATGGTTACCCGATGTGGCAATGGTATTCGCAGTTTATGGGTGGCATCCAATATAAAAATAATATCCCCGGAGGTAATGCAGCTTTACTTACTGTTGAAGACAAGAATCATCCAGTTATGAAAGGTTTACCTGCATCATTTATTACTAAAGATGAATGGTACATCTACGATAAAAGTCCGCGGACTAGCGTACACGTTTTGGCGAGTATTGACGAGGCGACTTATAACCCGCAAAAGAATGTAAAAATGGGTGATCACCCGGTAATATGGACCAACGAGCATGTTAAGGCCCGAAACATTTACATTGCGATGGGGCACTTCCCGGAGTTATTTAATGATGAGGCATATACTACGCTGGTGCGTAATGCAATATTTTGGGCCGCTAAAAAATAGCAGCCCAAAATATCGGGTATTACTATTTAGCCGCGGCCCAAAAAATGGCGTTGATAAACAATGTTGTATAATCCTTACTCTCGAACAATATGGATGAATGGCCCATGAAAATATATACGTTGCGAGCTTTATAGTTAAGGTTTGTCCAAACTACGGGGTGGTCACCACCCATTTTAATATCGGAACTTGGATCGTAGGTTGATTCATCAACAGTGGCCAATACATGCACATTTGGCCTTGGATCTTTATCATACGTATACCACTCTTCTTTTTCAACCGTAAAAGTTGGTGATACACCTTTCATAACCGGGTGCTGCTTATCTTCCACATCAACAGTTGCTTTTGCAAAGGTGGCTATATAGTTTTTAAACCTAATATCCCCCATAAACTGGTGAAACCAATCCCACATCGGGTAACCATCAAATTCGCCAATTAAAGTTGCGTGATGAAACCCTATCCATCCTCCCCGGCCTTCAGTAATATATTTTTCAAAGGCTGCTACTGCTTTAGGTTTCCAGGCGTAAGGCGCGTAATCAAGCTGGATGAAGAGTTGATATTTGGATAGAAATTTGTCATCAATACTATCTGTATTCTGGATGTAATCAATGCTGAAGTTACTATCTACAGCCAGTTTGTCCAACCAAACCCTTGCAGCTTTTGAGTATTCGATATGATGACCGCCGTTTTCATAAAGAGCGATCACATGAAACCGGGGCGCTTTTGTTTGCGCTTGTGCTATGCCCAGGCTAAAAACACAAAATAACAGCAGGAAGAGTTTTTTCATAGGTAGATGTTTAATAAATTACTTATAGTTCACGCAACAGCACAAAGCGTTATTGTAATAAGGTTTAGGTTTTAAATATCTGATTGATTAAGCTACCCTATTGATTGATTAAATCATTTTTGATAGCTATTTATATTTGGGCTTGTTAACTACTCAAATGTCCGCATCTGTTTAGCTAAAGCCAATTTATTTACCCCTACATTAACACTACTGAACGCAATTTGGCTCACAATCGTTAGCCATCGTTTAAAAATACACTATCTTAACCTTTAATTTACATGCTGCCATTGCATGTAATGCCCAAGCATTAGCCTGATACAGTTTTATAAGTTTGTAATGAATAAAGTTATTTTCCTGGTTATATTTTATTTGTTCTGCACAAATGTGGCTATAGCACAAACCACCATAGGTTTGCCTGCTGTACGCAACTTTAAAAGTACCGACTATAAAGCTGCAACCCAAATTTATGATGTAAAGCAGGATAAAGAAGGCATATTATACTTTGCCAATAATGATGGCCTATTAACCTTTGATGGCAGCTATTGGAAGATATACCCCATGCCCAACCATACTTCGGTTAAATCGCTGGCTATTGATGCAACAGGTAAAATTTATGTGGGCGGGCAGGACGAAGTTGGCTATTTTTATCCGAATCAGTATGGTGTATTAAAATTCCACTCCATAAAGCAATTGTTGCCGGTTAAAGCAAGGCAATTTGCCGATATATGGGATATAGTGATTGATGGCGACCAGGTATTCTTCCGTACCATTGAAGCGGTATTTCAATACAAAAACAATCATATCACTGTATTTGATGCTATAGATGGCTGGCGCTTTTTAACCAAAGTAAACCAAACAATAGTTGCTTATGATAATGAGATGGGCTTGTTGGTGTTTGAACAAAATCATTGGGTATCCAAATTCGGTAAAATGCCATCGGCGGGCATGCGGGTTACCGGGATTACCCATTTTAGTGGTGACACGCTATTAGTTTCAACTCAAAAAAACGGGCTGTATTTATTACATGGCCAAACGCTAACTAAAAAGAACACACCTATTGATGGCCTTTTAGCCACTGATCTGTTGAATTGCATTCAAAAAATAGACTCGGATCGATATGCTTTAGGCACCGCGGCAAATGGTATATTGATTATTGATGGCAAAGGAAATCTAATTCAAAAATTTTCAAACGCCGAAGGTCTGCAAAATTCAAATGTTTACCGCATACTAAGTGATCATGATAAGAACTTGTGGCTTGCTCTTGAAAATGGGGTATCGTTTGTTAATTATAATACATCCATCAAAAGCATATATCCTGTTAAGGGTAACCAAACTATAAGTACTGCTATAAGCATCTTCAATAAAAAACTATATATAGGCACCTCTAATGGTTTATATAATATTTCGTTAGATATGTCAAAGCCTGATTTGAGCTATTGCAAGGGCGCTTTTACCGAAGTAAATAACACTAAGGGACAGGTTTGGAACCTTACAGAACTTAACCATCATCTTTTGATGGGGCATCAGGATGGGGCCTTTATTGTAAATGATAATACAGCCGTTCCCTTAATGACCTGGCAAGGTGTTTGGGCATTTAAACCTTTGCCAAATTCAAACGATGTTATTGCAGGCACTTATACCGGTTTGGAACTGATTAAAGGCTCGGCCAATGGCAATTTTATCGATGGTGGAAAACCAGATGGCATATATGAGTCGTTAGATAATATCGCGGTTGATAATCATGGCAATATATGGGCATCGCACCCTTTTCGCGGAATTTTTAAGATGCAATTATCTGCAGATAAAAGCAAAGTACTCCACTATACCAAATACACTCAAGCAAACGGACTACCATCAGCCCAAAACAATCTTGTTTATTTCATAAATAATAAGGTTTTGGCCGCGACAGAAAAAGGGATATATGAATATGATGCCAAGAGTAATCGGTTTATCCGTTCTGCTTTCTTTGACCCAATATTCAAAACTTCGCCGGTTGAATACTTTACACCAGATAGTAAAGGTAATATCTGGTTTGTAAACAACAGGCGCGTAGGTGTGATTGATTTTAGCAAGAAAACAAACCATAAACCTTATGAAGTAATGTATTTTCCCGAGTTAACAGATCAAACCGTTAAAGGCTCAGAATTTATATACCCATACAATGATGAGAACATCTTCATCGGCTCAAACGATGGTGTATTTCATTTAAATTACAGTCAATATACACAGTCGTCCACACCATTAAAGGTTGTGTTGAGTACCGTAAAAGCCATTGCAGAAAAGGATAGCTTAGTATTCGGAGGTTATTTTTTTAACGATAATTATTCCGGCGCAGATCAAAGCCTGAAACAAGTTATCAGCCTGCCAAACCGCTGGAATTCTTTTCACTTTGAATATTCATCAAGCTTATATGCGCAAAAAAGCAATATCGAGTTCAGTTATAAATTAAAAGGATTTGACCAATCATGGTCGGCATGGTCACCCAAAACTGAAAAGGATTATACTAATCTTCCTTATGGCATGTACACCTTTTCTGTAATTGCCCGCAACAACTTAGGCACAGCTTCGCAGCCGGTTAATTATACTTTTATAGTGATGCCTGCATGGTATCAAACGGCTTGGGCTTATTTATTTTATTTGCTGATACTTTTAATATTGATAAGGCTATTTATTTTATGGCAACGAAAAAGATTTGCCGTACACCAACGCCAGCATGAACAAGAACAGGCCCGCCTAAGCTATCTGCATGGCTTGGAATTGGACAGGAGCGAGAAAGAGATCATCTCATTACAAAAACAAAACCTGGAGGCCGAACTACAGTTTAAAAACAAAGAATTAGCCACCATGACCATGAACCTGGTTGAACGCGGCGGTATTTTATTAAGCATTAAAGAAGCCTTATTAAAGCTCATTAAAAAAACTAATATACCTGATGCTGAATACGAGTTCAGAAGCATATTCAGAACATTAAATGAGATAGAAAAGAATGTAGATGACTGGACACACTTCTCTATTTATTTTGATCAGGTGCACAACAACTTCCTATCGAACATAAAAGCTAAATTCCCAGAATTGAGCTCAACAGATTTGAAACTATGCGCCTATTTACGACTTAATTTGAGCTCAAAAGAGATTGCACAGTTGATGAATATATCGCTTAAAGGTGTTGAGATCAGCAGATATCGTATCCGTAAAAAATTTAACATTTTACCTGAGGTTAACCTATACGATTTTTTGATAGAGGCCGCAAAAAACCCGCTGCAATAAATTACAGCGGGGAAACCACTTTAACACTAAACAAAAAATGGCTTTTTACTTGTAGATTCTCCCCATTAGCGGGTCATCAAAAATTATCTTTCTTAGCTCATCAAAATCAATAGCCCCCTGGTGGCTATATACAACTTTACCATCAGGGTCAACCAGCATCGTATAAGGTAAAGCTCCATCCCATTTTGGATCAACCGCCTCGATCATTTTATACTTATCATCACCCGTATAGATGTAGTTAGGGCCCGATGCTTGTTTACCAACTAAAAACTTTAATGCTTTATCCATTCTTGAAGGATCATCAGCACTAATACTTACAAACTCCAAGCCTCTATCACGATACAAGTGATTAAGAGTAACCAGATCCGGAAACTCTGTAACACACGATCCGCACCAGGTTGCCCAAATATTGATCAGCCTTAATTTATCGGTATGATTTTTTACCAGTTCAACTATTCCGGCAACAGTTATACTATCTATTTTCACAGGTTCTTTAGCCCATTGAATCGTCATTTTCGCAACACCATCACTTTTCTCTTTCCATTTAATGGAGCAACCAAAAGTTTTGGTAGTACTTATAGGCACTTCTTTTCCGCTCAACAAAGCGTCAATAGCATTTTTCGCATCTAGTGAATGTGGGGTTTTAGCGGGATTCTCCATATCATCAATTCGCCCTTCATAGCGCAGTTTCCTGTTCTTATCAAAAATAAAAACGTGAGGTGTTGAAACCGGGCCGTATTTGTTGGATGTTATCTCGGTATCGCCATCACATAAATAAGGAAAATTGAAACCTGCATCTTTAGCACGCACCTTCATCTCGGCAAAAGAATCACCAACATCACTATAACCTAATTCATCCAAACGCAGCGATTCAGGATTATTGGGGTTGATAGCTACTACGCTAACTCCTTTAGGGCCGTATTCACTGGTCAATTTAATTATCCTGTTTTCATAAGCTTGCGATGTAGGGCAGTGATTACACATAAAAACAACCATCAGCACCTTTGCGCTTTTAAACGAGTTAAGGGTGTATGTTTTACCATCAATACCCGGCAAATTAAAATCAGGCGCGACTGCATCAATAGCTAATGTTTTATGGTCGTACTGATGAGCAGCATCCTGAGCGAATACAATGCTTGTTATCGTTAACAACATCGTCGTTATAAAAACCCAACTTATAATCTTCCTCATAATTTTAATGGTTATAATTAATTGCGTAACGAAACAGCGAACAGGTTACCGTTAAACAAATCTACTATCTTGCTTTTTCAGAACAGATTATTACGACCCTACATTAGCACTACCTTTTATAAAAAGCTTTAAAAAGCACATATAGCTATTTTTTACCCGCGCACACTATTTAAGTATAGTAGTGGAAATGTAGTGGCTTTAAAATAGCATATGAGTAAACTTTGCAGCATACTTGTAGCAGGTAAATAAAGCGTTTCGGAGAACGATATTCTTACAATAAATTTACTGAACCAACACTTACAAAAACGAATAAATACAACATGCGAAAATTTTTGATCGCTACACATGGTACATTTTCTGCCGGGGCAAAATCATCTTTAGAAATGATTATTGGATCGATAGAAAATCTATTCATTATACAAGCATACCTCGATGGCAATCATGCAATTGAAGAAGAAATAAAAATTATAACAGACCAGATTAGCAATGAGGATGAGCTAATAGTTTTTACTGACATATTAGGTGGCAGCGTAACAAACCAGTTATTACAGCAGGGCACCAAACCGAATATACATATTGTATCAGGCTTTAACCTGCC
>Ga0302300_1001640_pt1 | contig 12424 bp, 7 predicted proteins | sample III_Palsa_E1_1_FD_198756 | JGI IMG/M metagenome (GOLD analysis project Ga0302300, IMG submission 198756) | Peat permafrost microbial communities from Stordalen Mire near Abisko, Sweden - III_Palsa_E1_1 | ecosystem: Environmental > Terrestrial > Soil > Palsa > Peat permafrost | place: Sweden... | reverse complement strand
CCCTCCCCCTCCTCCAGACCCATTAACATCTGGTTCAATGGGTGCCAAAGGTTGATAAGAACCCACATCAACACCAGATGATACCAACTCTTGTCCCGATTCTTGTACTTGTTCCCGCACTTGTGACCTTGCACGTAACCTACCTACTGTACTGGTATTGGTAGTAGTTGTAGGTGTAAGTGATCTGACGGTGTTGAAGGGTTGAGCGGGGGCTTGTCGTGCTTGACCAATTTGTGAAGTTGAAATTACCCTGTTAGCCGGAATCCTTGACAGATTGGGACCTGAGTCTGCAGCTGGTGCACTTGAACCTGTGACACCGAGTGGTCTAGAAATACTAGATGCTGGAGCTGCAGCCACTACTCCTGTTGCTCTGGCACCAGCTCTAACAGGTAGTCTAATTGCCGGGTTCACGATAGGTGCTGGTGCTGATGCTGGTGCTACCCTAGATCTGGTAGGTAATCTAGACGTTACTGGTGTCACAGCCGTAGTTCTACTATTTGTTCTAGCTGGTGTTTTCCTCGTCCTCTTAACAGGTGCGGGTTCCTCCTCCTCCTCTTCATTATGACCCTCTTCCTCTTCCTCTTCACCTTCACCTTCAGAGAAGTCTGGGAAACCCTCATCACTATCACCTCCTTCACCTTCAGAAAAGTCAGGAAACTCATCTCTGTCACCTTCTTCGTTCCTTTCTTCCTCACCTTCACCTTCTCCTTCACCTTCCTCTCCTCCTTCCTCTTCATCTACTGGTGTCGACGTGGATTGAATTGGTGCATTCCTCCTTCTTCTAAGTGGGCGATATTCTTCCTCTTCCTCTTGTTCTCCCTGTGGTTGGAATTCTTGTTCCTGTTCTTGTTCTTCTTGAACATCATCACCATCCTGTCCTTGTTCCTGATCTTGTTCCTGTTCTTGCCGATAATTGTCATCCTGATTATCAGGATCTTGAATTTGATCTTGTTCATATTCTTGTTCATGATCATCAGTATGACTTGGATCGTATTCGGTAGTGTGTTGACTATAGTCAACAGTGGTGGGTGCTTCAAAATCCTGTACTTCGGACATTTTATGTCTTAGAATATATTTTTTCTTAAAAAAATGTCAGTTTCTGACAAGAAAGTCAGCGATATCTTTATCTATAATATTCCATCTATACTACTTATAGCCGCTACCAACTTCTATTGGTATCAAAAAGTAAAGACCATCGAATCTCCTGATACGCATAAGACCTTACTTTCAAGTGATAACCAAAAGGATATAATTGAAACTAAGAAGCATTTGGCCATTGTAATACAAGAGTTTAACAAACAAAAGGCCACAATTGACCAATTACAACGTCGCATCCAAGAACTCGAACAGGGAATGTTGGGTGTACAAAAACAGTTTAATAGTGTTAAAAATGCTATTCCAATCTTAAGTAAGGGTGGTAACAGTAATAATTATCATGAGGACGTAGTTGATAGGAGGGATAAAAAACGAAGTAAAGACAAAAAGCATTATCGTAAAGAGTCCAGTAGCTCATCATCTTCTTCATCGTCATCCGATCAAGAGTCTGTTGATGTTGACAGTAATCGGCATAAACAAAAACAAAAACAAAAATACAATGAAGACTCACCTATCAAGCACAGTAGTAAATCTTCTTCTTCTTCCTCATCACCACCCTCTTCCTCTTCCTCTTCCTCTTCCTCTTCCTCTTCACCTTCTTCCTCATCATCCAAAAATAGTAGACATGAAGCGAGTCTTGTTCCTGTTGTTTCTGCCGATCCTGTTATTTCTGTCTCTTCTGCTTCCTCTGTCTCTTCTGCTTCCTCTGTCTCGTCTGTATCACCTGACACTTCCGTTGTCACGTCCAATATTTCTATTTCTCCCTCTATTCCTGTTGGTTATGATCAACCAACCAATTATACTCCTACTGTCAACACTACAACAGAGGACAAAGAACGTAATATTAGTAAAAAGAAACGAGTAGTAACCTTTGTACCATCTGATAATGAGGATCAGGATGAGGATCACAGTGTTATTAACAATAATAATAGTAAACGCAAATTGGGTAATATAAATGTAATTCATGAAGAACAAAACTCACATCTTAACAGTAATGATATTGGCATTAGTGAAAATAAGAGTAATAAACCTCACCAGTATTCTACTAGACGTAGAACAAATAGTAAAGATGTTGGAGAGGACAAAGTTATAGATCATAATAATAATATTAACGGTGATAATGAAGGTGAAAGTTACAATGCAGATACAAATGAAGATTTGGATGCTGATGCCGATGCCATGTAGTTTATACTGACTGGGTTAGTACATATACATATACACACATACACATACACATACACATACATAAGAACACTAACACAAATACAAACACATACATAATTTGTTATTGTAATGTTTATTAATAATAAGGATAATGAGAAGAGGAAGAGAAGTGAAGGGATATAATAAATAACATTAATGTTAGATTGAATATTACGATATAATTGTCAATACAATATAATACAATTTTAAATATTGTTAGTATATAGTTAATACTAATCCAGGATTAGTATAATATAAATAATCTGTTATTGTTATTAACAATAACAATAACAATAACAATAATATTAATAAAGGTAAAAAGACATTACAACATGTATAAATATTCAAGATATTGGATATTGGATATTGGATATAATGAATATTTAGTAGTTGGGTACTAATCCAGGATTAGTATAATATAAATAATCTGTCATTGTTATTGTTAATAACAATAATATTAATAAAGGTAAAAAGACATTACAACATGTATAGATATTCAAGATATTGGATATTGGATATTGGATATAATGAATGTTCAGTGGTTGAGTACTACTAATCCTGGATTAGTATAATGTAAATAAATTGTTATTGTAATATATTCATTAGTATATTATAGTAATAATAAGGCAAAAACATATATTGTAGATACAAAGGATATTGGATATAATGAATGTTTAGTGGTTGAGTACTACTAATCCAGGATTAGTATAATGTAAATAAATTGTTATTGTAATATATTCATTAGTATATTATAGTAATATTATTACTATTAACAGTAATAGGGGTGAGTGAGGGAGAGGAGGGAGAGTGGAGGAAAGTGTAAGAAAATAAATAAAAATACAACATGTGTGGAATATGGGGGGGGTGGTGGGTCTTATATATTTGAATATTAAGTGGTATAATACTGACTAGGTCAGTATGATTTGTGTATGTGTTTATGATATAATGGTGTGAGTGTGTGAGTGGGGAGGGGAGGGGTTAATATGTGGCTTCATTAAGATTGTTAATGTAATTATCAATCTCTCCTTTCGTAACCGAACTCATACCAAGTGGATTAGTGGTAGCGAGGATGGGTGTTTGTTGCCTTTGAGTGATAATTGGGCTAGAGAAGTTGTTAATCTGCTGGTCATCAGTTGTATCACCACCACTACCTCCTCCTCCTGAAGATCTGTCATTAGATGCACTCTTTTCAAACTGTAGATTACCAAGACCACCCTTACCAAGTTGAGAGGAGAAACTACCCTTGGGTTTGGAATTAGTAATTACAGAGTCATTATCACCAATTTCAGTACCTTCCTCACCACCAGGACCAGAAGATGAAGATGAAAGACCAGCACTCTTATTAGTCATCATGTTCTGGAAGAAGGCTGCCATACCACTAACAGTGTCATCACTGACTTCATTGTACATACTCTGAGAGAACTCATCATACTCATCGTCAATGTTGAGTGAAGTAGTGGGTGGTTCCAACATAGTGATCTTCTTCATGAACACCTGAACTGATGGCTCCTTGGAAGTGTAGATATCACGAATATGGATATAACGTGCAGCCTCAAACGTTTTCTTCTCCATAGTGTGATAATCAAAAGGCAACATACCCTTCTTACCATCTTTGCCTTGACCTAAAAAGAAACATTCAGTGATATCGTCCTTGATTTTAGATGAAAGGAAGGGTGGCTTAGACTTGTCCTCCTTCTTCTTGTCAGTCTTATCCTTTGGATACTTGGCAATGTTTCCCAGCTTCTTCTTAGCAATACGCATCATGACCTTATTTGGGTCCTCATTTTCTTCAAGATCCTCAACAGTTAAACCATAGAAATCCTTGTTTTGAATGAGAATCTTGTACAAATCATTCATAATGTCAGCAACCTTCTTTTGCTCCTCTGGTGTCAAAGAGAAGAAACAAGACCAATTAACCTTTCCAGTATTGTCGGTAAACTTCATGATGGTCAACTTACCCCTACTCACAAAAACTGGCATGTTAAGTCCTGGATATGCAGGGTCATTAAGAGTTAAGTATTGACGATTATACTTCATTGACTGTTGACCATCTTCAGCCTTTGGGTTCTTAATTTCATACTCTTTAGGAGGCTTATCTGCTGTGATGGAACCAGCTTTATATTCAAGAAGTGGCATGAAGGTATGGCTCTTACCGGGCTTACGACTAATGGAACCAAAAGTATTGGAAGTAGCAGACATAATAACTTTTACTTAAGGGTCCTTACATACACATTTGACTTCAGTTTTATTTTTGTTATATACCGCGACCACATCATACCTTAGATCTACTTATCAAAATATTCACATCCCTCGCTCCATCTTCATAAAAAACACAAAATTACCATTCTATGTATAGTGTAACATTATTATTATAACCATAAGAACGACAAACAAAAAAAACAAAATCATTACGTGACAACAAAAACATATCATTTATCCCAACATCAGTCTAACATCATTAGACATTCATGACCACTAGGCATGTATCCGTTCGTGACCCAAAAATACATATGAAAAAAATAAGACTTTGTATAGTCCGACTATACAACATATATTTTATCTACAGAAATGCATATATACAACATATACACATATACACATATACACATATACGACAAAAACATTTTTATATACAGTATACACAAATAAACATGTAATGAGTGATGAGTGACATTTAAAAAAATAGTATTTGTGATCAGGTAATGAATCTTTAAGATATCATTAATAATAGTTCTTCTAAATAATAGAAGCGCCAGACTATTGTGTTAAAGATTTATTTATTCATTTTGGTATTAATCATTTTGGTTATGTGACAGTCTTTAAACAGGTTAAATTTATATTTACAATATATGGGATAGTTAGTTGAGTGGTAATGTGTGTATGTAAGGATGAGGAAAAAGAGGAGGAGGAGGAAAAAGAGGAGGAGGAGGAAAAAGAGGAGGAGGAGGAAAAAGAGGAGGAGGAAAGAGAGGAGGAGGAGGAAAGAGAGGAGGAGGAAAGAGAGGAGGAGGAGGAAAAAGAGGAGGAGGAGGAAAAAGAGGAGGAGGAGGAAAAAGAGGAGGAGGAGGAAAAAGAAGAAAGGAGGAGGATATTAAGTGGTGGTCATGAAACTCCAAGGCATGTCATTGTCAGGATTTTCGGATTCAAGCCGTAATCTTTCAAGTTCAGTAAATACCAAACTGCAAGTACGATCATTGTCAATAAGAATCTTTTCAGTCTCAGCCAATTTGAAGTTTTCAATACGATGTGAAATGTTGCGTCGTTGAACCAGTTTTAATAGTAAATATTGACCGTTCATAGCCGACTTACGGGCTCCTTTGTACTTGGGATACACTTGGTAAAACTTGATGTGGTCAATCTCCAACAATTTGTGATGTTCAGTGTAACAGGGTAATTCCCAACCATTAACAAGATGAGTAAACAAATTAACATCATTGTAATGATCATTAAATGAACATATATTTTTACCATTAGTAGCAGATGATGATAATGATAATGTGTGTAACTCTTCAAATATTTGGTATGTATCACGAGGAGTGAAGTCCATGTAATTATGACCGTAAGCTTGACAGTAATCAATAAATACTACAGTCATGGTATCAATATTCCAATGAAGATTCTTCTCAGGATCCCAATTTGGTTTTTGTCTTCCTTCGTGACACTCAAGGACTTTGTGGAAAGTAACAAGGTTGGAATAGTTACTGACTGTTGTAATTCGTTCGATATTGTCAGACGCAAACTCAGCAATGGTAAACGTACGATGGTTATCACAAGTATGACAATAATAAGTATCATCATCATTAGCTTCCATAGTAGACCAACAGTGACTGCATAGATCATTACGATTTGGGTGAGGAAGAGTAAATTGGATATCTGGAACATACTTCCTAACTATCTGAATAAATTGACGGACTAAAAAAAGTTTTTCAGAGTCAACGCACTTATTACTGTCAATAGTAACTTCTTGTTGACGTGTATATGCCTTCCATTCATCTACCAATGATTGTGACTCGTGTAAATAACAACGCTGAAGATCACCTGACACTAATATTCTCTCTGCCTCTTCAATCTTGTTTAACTCCAATTGAAGTGCTGAGTATTTGACGGGTGTAGGATGATTGTTTAGTGCTTTCAGCAACTGTTGTTTAGCCTCAGTTAGTGATGACAAGTCTGGTTTCTTTGACAGCTTATCATTAACAAACATGTGAATAGATAAAATATCCGTGTTATCATCACAATATGGTTGAGGCTTATAACTTTCTATTACAGATCCCAATAACAAATTTTGGCCCTGCTCTAGCGATTTGTTCAAAGTCGGTACTTTTGCATACTTAGACTTTGGTTTCGATTTTATTCCAAGAAACACCATGTTTCTTGTATTATTTGTTGTTTAGGAATCACAAAACCCGACAAAAACCACTACTTTTTTATAAATAAAAATAAAAAAAATAAAAATAAAATGTAATAATAATAATATCATATTTGTAATGTTACAAAAATAGTTGGTACCTCTGTTACACACTCATATTTCTATTCTTGTTTCCACCCTCTTTTCTCCCTCTCTCTCCTTCCTCCTCTTCCCTCCTCTTCCCTCTTCTTCCCCCCCATCTCATCCTCTAATGAGTCTATCTTCTATTGTCTTTCCATTCCCTCTCTTTCCTCTCTCTCTTTTTCCTTATCCACCCATAGTTGTATATTATTTCTTACATCTAATATACACAATGATTTACCTTCAGTATACAAACATGAGTTGAATTGTGTAAAGAGAGAGAGAGGGAGGGGTATAAGGAAAGACATAAGCAGAAGCAGATGAGTGTAAGAAATATTAAAACATCCAAACTATTAAACACCTTTGAGGTGTTTATATATTATTTAAGGTTAGTATTATTTAAGGTTAGTATTATTTAAGGTTGTATTTATATAATTACATAAAATCTGTGTAAACAATGAAACACAAATATTATGTGAGTGTTATGTAAATATATTAATAATGGTAGTTAGATGATGTTACACAGTATTCGTGGTTTTTTTTGTTTACACAGATTTTATGTAATTGTACTAAAATAAGTAAATAATTACAAGTATAATTATTAATCTAAACATATATGATCTGTGTAAACAGTGAACCAGAATGATAATGTGACCATTATGTTGTCTTTATGGAAGAAGAGGGAAGGAGGAGGAGAGGGAAGTGTTAATATTAGATAGTCACATGATTATCGTGGATTACTGTTTACACAGATTTTATGTAATTATACTAAAAAATAAATAAACAATTATAAATATATTTGAGTGAATGGATATTATCTTATATCGCATAATACATTTTGGAGTAAAATATGATGAAAAGGACGGATATAAATAAGAGAGATATCAGGATGGTTAATGGTTGAAAATATACATTTCAAAAATGTATGACAATTAAATTTGTTATTGATATGTTTTTGATGTGTATGTATGTTATGAACAACTATGTAACATTCAAACATCTCAAAGATATATTATCCATATGTTAACAATAATTGTTATTTACCTGGATAGAGAAATAGAGAGATAGAAATAAAGACATATGAAACATAATATTGGTTATTAAATATTAAATATGTTGTATAAATACATTTAATATATATTATATAGATACATGTTAAACATTTACAAATTAAGTTTGTAAACATGACATGTGGTAATGATGGTCGAGTGTTATATTTGTTTATGTGACACATACAATTATGTTGTTATACAACATTTTAAATATTTACAAATTAAGTTTGTAAACATGACATGCGGTAATGATGGTCGGGTGTTATATTTGTTTATGTGACATATACGATTGTGTTTGTATAAATACGTGTTTTAAACATTAGTGATGATGGTGATGAACATTTACAAATTAAATTTGTAAACTTGGTAGGTGGATAATTGGTATGTGAAGGAGGAGGGGAGAGGGGTGTGTGGACACATGTTGTTACTCAGAAATTACGGCCACAACAGATGGAGATGACCTAGGGGCAAATTGGGTAGCATCATGATGAGCAACAATGGTTGAAGATGTGTGGGTCTCAGAGGTTGATTCCTGAGTCATAGACATGACCATGGGCTTGCTAGCCTTCTTAGCCATGTCAGCCTTCTTCTCAACTTGCCAAGATACACGAAGATGGTTGTTGGGGAGAACAACACTACCGTTGGTATCACATAGGGCCTTATGATGAAGTGTAAGCTTCATTTGACGGATCTGATCTTCAGTGATACTCTTGTCCTTGAACGTGATAACACCATAACCACGAATAGTGTTGGTCTCACGAATGGTGGGAAGAGATAGGTACCAGCCGGTGAAAATGGGTTCAAGGAACGACTTGAGGAAGGTGACAGCCTGATCACGCTTCCAGGTGTTGGGGAACCCTGAAATGTGGATTTGCCAGCATTGTCCCTGATCGGCCTTGGGATCAGAGAAACGGGAGAAATCATAGGCACGATACTCCAGACCAGATTTGGTGAGATCCTCTTCAGTCTGAACCATAATTAAAGTCCTCTTACTATCTAAAATCCTACCCTTATCGTCAACCTTATACATGGGGGTCACAATTGCAGGGATATTTTGCTTACAGAAAATCTCACGCAGAGCTGGGATAGAACGAGATGAGTTCGTAGTAGCAGTAATTGGCATTATTTTGTTACATTAAAATATTTTAAGAATTCATTTTAATTTTGCTTTATTTTTGCCTTTTATTAATATATAGTAACAGTTACACATATATTTGTTTGTGTTTGTTATTATAATATATTATAATAATTAATAAACATAAATTATTAAACACCAATATATTGTATAAATATTGGATGACTCAATACACACCACACACACACCTACATGTTAATTATAAAGATATTTACTAATGACGCGAACTGGTATGACGAATGTACATGTACAGTTTTACGACATTTTATTATGTAAATTACACTGCTACAATTGTCAATATATGTAAACATATAACTACTTAACAATGTTAATGCTACGGTGTTACACCATATGTGTTAAATTATGCGATACAGAAGAATGTAACGAAAAATGGTTGGTTGTTATAATTATGTTAGTATGGATAAGAACATAAAGGAGGTAAAGTTGTAAAAAGGTAAAAGATAAGAATGTAACAAGGTAAAGAGATAAAGAGGAAAAGATACAAACAAAACAAATGAGGAAAAGATGGAAGCAGTAAAATTACATGTGGAGCAGATTATTGGAACAGTGGATGTTGAAACATTAATTTTGTACCATTTAATGTTTAACAGTAACCGTGGACGTTATGCGGGATTTGGTATGTTGGCACTTGGAAACATTATTTCGAGTTCGGATAGTGTTAAGCTTGTGACTGACTACTTGGAGTTGTGTAATGTGGGGTGTTATAATAATTATGTTATGTATGAGTATGAACCAGGTGTGTGGGGTAAGTACGAAATCTTTTTTGCCTCTGACAAGTTTGTTACAATTACAAGTTTACAACAGGTATTGTTGTATTGCGATGGTGTGAAAACTAACAAGTTGGTTGACTTTAACTTACCACCTATGGTTAGTGATATGTATAGATTGGCAAAGAACACTATGACCATGATTATGAGTCAACAATCACTATTAGAATCAACACAGGAACACCAATACCAAATCTCGGTAACAGGAAAAGCATCACTTGGTGCATCCATTGTGACAGTGACAACAAGTGATGTTGGTATCAAATATTGGTTAGAGACCGAATCAGAACCAGGATCAGAGTTAGAGTTGGAGTTGCAGAGTGATATGTTGTCGAGTATGTTTGGTGATGTCATCATACCTGAATACTTTGATTGTGTGTTGGTGTTATTTAACGATGTATATAACACTACATATAAAATTGGGCCTAATCGTTCGAGTTGGAACAGTAAATATATAGATTATAGTTTTTGGATGTGGGATGATAAACACTATAAGAAATATGTCTCGTCTATCCAATTTCCTGTTGTACCTCAGCCGTATTAAATCCAAACCAATTTGCAGTGTAACACACATATTGGATAGAAAACAAAATAAATAAGTAACACTAAGATATGAAGATGTGTTAATGTCAATATTTGTCATTCCAAATGACAACAATGTGTATATGTTTGTATGTATATTTGTGTACATTTATGTTTTAAGGGTACAACATATAGTTTACAATAAACAATTATTGTTATTACATTACTACTTATAATAAAACAAGTGGCTTGTTTTATAAGATACATATTTACTTGGAAGGAGTGGATTGAGTGAAAGAAAGAAAGAAAGAAGAGACAAGAGATAATAAACCTATCTATTTGTATGATGTAAAGATATTCGAATTATTAGATGTATACAAAAGTAAACATACATACATATACTATTGGATGATTAACCATATTAGTCTTGTAATTTATTACAGATTAACTATCACAACATATTTGTGGTAGATGTACACAAAGTGTAACTGATGTAACACTGGTCACAGTGTGATGTTCTCTGCTAACGCAATGTAAACATGCAGATATGCAGGATCATATAAAACTATGTATGAATATATACCTTGACAATACAAATTAAGATTAACCCGGTTAATCTCTCCACTTATTACATGTCTGTCATATACTACTTGTAACAAAATTCACATAAAGTGTAAATGCTGTGACCCTGGACTCACACAGATGGGTGACACCCTCAGCTGACACAATATGTGTAAGGTATCACACGATTTTATGTTTATTATGTACAATACATGTAATATGTAAAGATGTATACTTGTATAATATTACTGTGGTGTTGGTTAATCGATATTGGTTTGTGTGTCATATAATTTATCACACATTTACCACAAACATATAACAAACATATAACAAACATATCACAGATGCATCACAAATATGTCACAAATATGTCACAAATATGTCACAAATAATTCGTGGTTGATACACATAAAGTGTAAATGCTGTGACCAGGGTCACAGGTCAGTGATCTTGCTAACGCAATATATGTTTGTAGACGTGTACAGTTACGTAACATTGTGCATAACATGTGTGGGACTGTGAGTAAGTGTTTACAGATATGTATAAATGTTTACAAGTTTATACATACGTATTTTTTTACCATGACCATAACATTGTTATTAAATGTGGTCTCCTGTCTCATCACATACCAATCATAAATAATATGTGGTTGACTCACACAAAGTGTAACTGCTGTGACCAGGGACTCACACAGATGGGTGACACCTTCGGCTGACGCAGTGAAGGTGAAGGGCCACACAATATTATGTATGACACGTGCAAATTTACAACTGTGTGTTGTTATTATAACATTGTTATCAAACACTAGTTTATATAATATCTGGTCTATTACACGTTAGTCACAGATAATGTGTGACTGAGTTCACACAAAGTGTAAATGCTGTGACCAGGGACTCACACAGATGGGTGCCCTCTCAGCTAACGCAACATTAATGTAGAGATGTGAAGGATCACATAAAATTGTGTATGTCGTGTATATTGTATACACTATGTGTTAATTCAAGTAGCAATAATAATTTGTAATAATACAAATTACAAATTATTATGTATATGTATTACTATTATTTCCTTACTTGCAAAAGTAAAAGTATTTATACTTACAACGGTTATAACAACTTACCTAGTAAATATCTTGCTGTTACCAAACACATAATTGTTACGTGTTTTTAATTACAATAGTGTTCATATATGTATATTTATATTTTAAATGGTTAATTACATACATCAACTACATGAATATTGTGGATTGTTGCCTTCGCTTGTCACTGCGTTTGTCGCTTGTCACAGATGGTCATGTAATTACCTGTATGTAAATATGGTTATTACTTGGGTAAACAAGTAAATACGAGAGTAATTACATGGACATCTGTGACAAGCGACAAACGCAGTGACAAGCGAAGGCAACAATCCACAAATATTATGTAGTTATATGAGTACAGATAGATAAATACAAATGTTAATAGTTATTACATCTCACGGATAAAAAGTAAATTAGTAGTTGTTAATATGACAACATGTTAGTGTAGTAACATAGAAGTAAACTCATGATAACAGTAACAAACTACGATGTGTAGTAATT
>Ga0302300_1001636_pt1 | contig 12448 bp, 10 predicted proteins | sample III_Palsa_E1_1_FD_198756 | JGI IMG/M metagenome (GOLD analysis project Ga0302300, IMG submission 198756) | Peat permafrost microbial communities from Stordalen Mire near Abisko, Sweden - III_Palsa_E1_1 | ecosystem: Environmental > Terrestrial > Soil > Palsa > Peat permafrost | place: Sweden... | reverse complement strand
ACCCGATGGTGTTATACGAATACGGTTGCAAGTACCACAAAATGTACGCGAATAAGCCGCGATGATGCCAACATCTCCCTTATGACCCGGGATATGATAATTGTAAGAGGTTGAATTAGCCGTGTCTTTGATCTTATTTATTGTGGGATATTTCCCCGTTATCTCATCCAATATCCTAACATAATCCCATTTTAAACCTTCATATACATGCCCATCACCATTAAAAGGCATTTCCTCAATAAAACGTACGCTTACCGGCAAATCTTTGGTCATTTCAACCATTGGGATGATATCCTGTGTGTTTTTGCCATCCATTACTACGGCATTTATTTTAACGGCGATATCATGCTTCAGCAATTCGTCTAAAGTTTTCATCACTGCCGAAAACTCATCGCGGCGTGTAATGGCAAAGAAACGGCCTGCATCCAAAGTATCCAAACTAAGGTTTACTGAATGTATACCAATGCTTTTTAATTGGGCCACATGCGGCGCGGTAAGCACACCATTGGTAGTTATGCTCAGTTCGTCTAAACCATTTAATGCGGATAGCGCGGTTAACAGCTGCATCATATCCTTGCGCACAAAAGGCTCGCCCCCGGTGATACGTATTTTTTTGATCCCCATTTTTACCAGCAGCGAGCAAATACGCAGCATTTCTTCGTAGCTCATCAGATCCGTACGCGAAAGCCAGTTAAGGCCATCCTCCGGCATGCAATAAAAGCAACGCAGATTGCACCTGTCGGTTACTGCCAGGCGTAGGTAATTGATGGGTCTGCCGTGATTATCTGTTAACAATGGTAAATGTTTAATAGTATGAACACTTAACAGCTATTATGCCATTAAGTTGATGATTAGTCGTAAAATTAGGTATTACCTTTCAGAAAAACCCCCTAACCCCCTAAAGGGGGGAATATAATTGCATGCTTTTGATATAAGCATGCAATTTCAGGCATCGAAGAGAATAGGGTTACAGATTATTTAACCACTTTAAACTTATATTCCGAAGTAGTTTTATAAACCTGCCCCGGTTTAAGCAAGGTTGATGGGAAATTGGGTTGATTCGGAGAATCAGGAAAATGCTGGGTTTCCATAGCAAAAGCTGTTCTGAAATCGTCTTTATTGCCATATTTCATACCGTTTTTGCTTAACATAAAATTACCGCTATAAAATTGCAAGCCGGGTTCTTCGGTATACCGGTGTTGAATCAGGGTGTTTGTTCAGCACAAAATTATGGTCGTAGCCTTTTCCATCTTTTAGCTGCTGGTTATCAGCAGTTATCCTTGCGCCGATCTTTGTCGACTGGTTAAAATCAAATGGTGTACCTTTTACCGGTTCTATCTTACCCGTTGGTATCAAAGTAGAATCAATCGGTGTATAGCCATCGGCAAGTATTTGTACCGAGTGGTTCAGAATTGTCCCGCTGCCCGCGCCGTTCAAATTAAAAAACGGATGGCTGGTTAAATTCACAACGGTTGCTTTATCGGTAGTTGCTTCGTAGCTTATTTGTAAACCATTATCATCTGTAAGGTGATAAATTACCTTAACGTGCAGGTTACCGGGGAAACCGCCCTCCATATCTTTTGCCAGGTAAGTAAGCTGCAATGTTGTTGAATCAACCGGCTTGGCATCCCAAACCACTTGCTGAAAACCCGGCTTACCGCCGTGCAGGGTGTTAATTCCGTTATTGGTAAAAAGCGTGTATTGCTTGCCATCCAGGGTAAATTTCCCTTTGGCAATCCGGTTTCCAAAACGACCGATCAATGCTCCAAAATATGGTTCTGTCGATTTCTCATAACCTCCAACGCTGTCAAAACCTTCCACAACGTCTACCTGCTTTCCGTTCTTATCCGGTACCAACAGGCTTACAATACGGCCACCATAATTGGTAATGGCGGCTTCAACGCCGTTTTTATTTTTCAGTACAAACAGGTGCGTTTGCTTGCCATCAATAGTTTTTTCAAAAGCCGCTGAATCGGGGATTTTCGCTTGCCCGGTGGTAGTATCCGTCATGTTTGTGTGGTTAGATGATGCTGGTTGATTACAGGCGCCAAAAGATAATATGGATGCCGGCAAAATTATAGCTAAAACGTATTTAAATGAAATTTTCATAATTTTAAAACTGGGTTAGCAGATGGTTAAATAAATAGGTTGGTTCAAAAATGATAAAAAAATGTGTAAATAACATTTAAAATATCAAAAAATTAAAATCCAAATTCACCTGTGCTAATTACTGCAGTTTCGCAAATATAGGTGGGCACAATACCGGTAGCAGTTATGCGGGTATCCACATCTTTTGGCAAGGTATTGCCTGATAGTACCAATACGGTATCAAGGCCGAATTTATTTCCACCCAATATATCGGTATTCAGCGTATCGCCTACCATTACAATTTCGCTTTTGGTTACACTCGAATGCGCACGAACCAGGTCATAAGCAAACATAAACATTTGCGAATCGGGCTTGCCAAACCTTATGAACTGCTTGCCGACAACGCTCTCCACCATCGCAGCAATACCGCCTATGGCTATTGATACATCGCTAATGGTAAGCGGGTAGGCACGGTCAGTATTGGCTACAATTACCGGGATAGTACGTTTACGGATCAGGTTCACGGTTTTATTCAGGTCTTTAGCCCAATCGAAACCCTCATCATCCAAAAATATAAGAGCGTTTACCTTATCAATATTGTTGCTGTTGATATCACTCACCGGCAGGGTATGCAGGCCCGAGCTTTCGATATAATGCGCGGAGTTTGGTGTGCCTAAATAAGCTACTATACCGTCTTTAACCTTAAGGTCAAGGTACTCCTTGGTGAGCATACCTGATGATACGATCCTGTCGGGACTTATAAATGTTAAGCCTCCCCTGTGATAGGTTTCTGCCAGCTGTGCCGGGCTACGCGATGCATCATTGGTAACAATATAATATTCTTTACCCTGGGCTTCCATGTACGCAAAAGTGCGCTCAATGCCGGGCAACAGCCCTTCATAATTTTTCAGCACACCAAACGCGTCAAAGAAAACTACTTTGTATTTGTCGATGATGGATTTAAAGTTGTCTATGCGCTGCATGGGTTAGGTATGTCTATTTTAAGTTCAAAGCACTAATTATCTTCTCCGCATCAAAATCCCTGTCGACAGATGGCAAATAAACATCAAAAGCTTCGGCCTGTAGCTTTTTGGCATATTGATCATTAAAAAAGTACTTGCCATCCTTGATCACATAATTTAGTATGAAAAACCGGTAGCTCTCTTTTAAAAACCTAATTTCATCGGCAGTTAGCGGGTTTACTTTATGGTATTCCTTTAAAAACAGGATGAACCTATCCTCCATCATCGTATTTATCACATAGCTGAATACCGTACGGTCGCCAATATCGGATACTACCCTGCTAAAAAAATAAAAATCAAGCATGCGGTAACTCATCCTGAACCAATCATAATCCCAGCGCGAATAAAGCTCCAGATCGGGCGTAACTGAGAAGTTGCCGATATTCCAATCAATAAAAACCGGGATGATCTCGAAGGATTTCATGTTATAGTTCGAGCGGTTTTTGAGGAACAGGTCGCAATGATATTTCAAAAAATCAACCTGCATGGGCGAGCCGAACTTTTTCTCGCTGATCTCTAACTGTTGTTGCAGGGCATAAATATCTGTACGCAGCGTTTTTGATGATTTCGGCAATACATTTTTGATGCGCGAACATGCCTTATGAAACTTACCTACCTGCTGCCCTAATTTGCGGATGTGATGCTCATCCAACCGGCTCGGCAGGCGATCCATAATACGTGTGGGGTTATAAAACACCACCCAAACATCCGTCCGGGCCAGTTTATGGCGATAGATGTAAACGCGGTTATTTTTCAGCAGCGATTTGGCCAGCACATTTTCAAAAGGGTACAGCAGGTTGTTCGACAAGCTGTGAATAATGCGGTGATCCTCCTTAAAATGCTCGTACTTACCAAAATTTGATAGCTTGGCAATGATGATGTCATCGTCGTCAAAAGTTATACGGTATACATGGTTGGTAGATACCATGGCGCTGATGTCCTCGATGCTTTTGATAGTTTTCGAAGCGTCGTAACCCTCCCAGGCTTTTTTTATGATACCGGAATAATCTTTGCCCTGTACCTTCAACTGAATTTTAGGCGAAGGCTCGGTTATAAATTCCGGGTTAATTATAGTTGTAATACTCATTATTCAATTTCACTTTTATCAATCAGGATTTAGAAGATTTAAACTTCAGCATAAATTATTTATTATCCTGAAAATCCCATAAATCCGTTCAATCCTGGTTTATATGATCTCAAAATACCGCTTCAATTCCCAATCGGTAACACTTTTGGCAAATTGCCTGTGTTCCCATAAACGGGTTTGGGTAAAATGCTCAACAAATGCCTCGCCAAATAATTCCTTAGCTATGGGCGAGTTTTTCATCAAGATGGCGGCATCGTGCAGGTTTGTTGATAGCCTGCCGTTTTTGGTATCCTGGTAACCATTACCCGTTGTTGGCGCGATATTCAATTCCAGTTTATGTTTGATGCCATACAAGCCCGATGCCAGCGCCGCCGACATAGCCAGGTACGGGTTCGTATCAGCGCCGGGGATGCGTGTTTCGAGCCGTGTGTAGGCTGCCGATTCATTCAATACACGCAGTGCAGTGGTGCGGTTATCCAACCCCCAGGTAACCGTGGTTGGTGCCCAGGCACCTTCAACCAATCGTTTGTAGCTGTTAATGGTAGGCGCATACATGGGCAAAATATAAGGCAGGCAGTGCAATTGCCCGGCAAGGTAATGCTTCAGCAGGTCACTCATGTTATGCTCGGCATCTTTGCTGTAAAACAAGTTTTTGGTTTGCGCTTTATTCCACAGGCTTTGGTGGATGTGGCCGCTGCAGCCCGGCAGGGTTTCAGTCCACTTGGCCATAAACGAGGCCATGATGCCGTGCTTATAGGCAATTTCTTTAACGGCAGTTTTAAAAAGCACCGCCTTATCGGCAGCCTGCAAAACATGGTCGTGTAGAATAGCCGCTTCATATACGCCCGGGCCTGTTTCGGTATGCAAACCCTCTAACGGGATATTAAACTGCATCAGCAGGTTAAACAGGTCGTAATAGAACTCGCTTTGCTGCGATATGCGCAAAATAGAATACCCGAACATCCCCGGCGTTAAGGTTTGCAGGTTGGTGAAGCTTTTATCTTTTAAGGACTGTGGTGTTTCATGAAAATTGAACCACTCAAACTCCTGCGAAAATTCAGGGTGATAGCCCATCGCTTCGCAATCCTTTGCTATGCGCTTTAACAGGCTGCGTGTATCAACGGCAAGGTCGTTACCATCAGCCTTGCTAAAATCAGCCAAAAAGAATGGAATATTATCCTGCCAGGGCACAGTCCTAAAGGTCGACAGGTCTATCCGGCATTGCTGATCGGGGTAGCCGGTATGCCAGCCGGTAACTTCCACATTATCATAGGTACCATCGCTACTATCCCAGCCAAACACTACATCGCAAAAGCCATAGCCATTGCGCATGCCATCAATAAATTTTTTATGGTGGATAACCTTTCCGCGCAAAATGCCATCGGTATCGGCAAAAGCGAATTTTATCTTTTGAATATTATTTTCCTTTAAATAGGTTATGATCTGATCTTCATTCATAAGGTCTGGAATAATTCTCGGCGGCAAGTTAAGCAACTTATATGTAATGGATAAAACAATAAAAAAATCTCCCGTAGAGACACAATACTTTGTGTCTCTACTTTGTGTCTCCTAAATGGCATATAGAGACGCAAAGTATTGCGTCTCTACGTAATGCGCGGTATATTTGTTTAATGATAAATCAATTGAACAGCAATTATTTATTTGTTTATGGCACTTTGCTGCATGCGGGCAATATATTTGCCATCTACCTTAAAAACAATTGCAGCTTTTACCGGCCCGGCAAATTTAAAGGCCGTTTATATGATATTGGCGAATACCCCGGCGCCATAGCCGACAGCTCACATCCCAATTATGTTTATGGCAGTATTTTCAGAATGGATGATGCCGCCAATGCCCTTAAATATTTAGATGACTACGAAGGCTTCGGCATTGAGCAGGAACAGCCCAACCTGTTTGAACGAAAAATTATAGAAGTTGAAACCAATGAAGAAACAGTCAACTGCTGGGTTTACCTGTACAATTTGCCGGTTGATAATTTTGAGTTGATCGGATCTGGCAATTACCTTGACTATAAGGCAGGGTTATTTTAAATTTCTTTTGTTGTGGTACATCACACGAAGCACTATTAACTACCTGAAAATCAATATCAATTTTTACCATTTTGTAAAAAACGAAAAAATCCCTTTGGTTTTTTACAACCAAAGGGATTCACAATTAAACTTTTAGCGTATTAAACTTTTGCTGATTTAACAGTTTTTATAATAACCGCGGCAACTTTGTATGGATCGGCAGCCGAGTTAGGGCGGCGATCTTCCAGATAACCGCTCCAGGCATGATCAACAGTATATAGCGGGATGCGGATAGAAGCACCACGGTCAGATACACCATAGCTGAAATCATTTATAGAAGCAGTTTCGTGTTTACCTGTTAAACGCAGGTGGTTATCGGCGCCATAAACGGCAACACACTCAGCAACCGCCGGGCGGAAAGCTTCACAAATTGCATCAAATTTTGCCTTGCTGTTTGCAGTACGTAAAATGGTGTTCGAAAAATTCGCGTGCATACCCGAACCATTCCAGTCAAGCGCACCCAATGGTTTGCAATGCCAGTTGATGGCAACATCATAGCTTTCGCCAATTCTTTCTAATAAATAACGTGCTACCCAAATCTGGTCGCCCGCTTCTTTAGCGCCTTTGGCGAAGATCTGGAATTCCCACTGACCGGCAGCAACTTCGGCGTTGATGCCTTCAACATTCAGGCCTGCTTCAAGGCAAGCATCCAGATGCTCTTCAACTATATCGCGGCCATAAGCGTTTTTAGCGCCTACAGAACAATAGTACGGGCCTTGTGGTGCCGGGTAACCCGATGCCGGGAAACCAAGCGGTTTGTTGGTTTCAGGATCCCAAAGGAAATATTCCTGCTCAAAACCAAACCAAAAATCATTATCATCATCCTGGATCAATGCACGGCCGTTTGATTCGTGGGGTTTGCCCTTTGAATCAAGTACTTCGCACATTACTAAATAGCCATCTTTTCTTTGCGGGTCAACACAAATAAAAACTGGTTTCAAAACGCAGTCTGAAGAACCACCGGGTGCCTGCTCGGTTGAAGAACCGTCAAAGCTCCATAAAGGGCAGTCTTCTAATTTGCCGCTAAAGTCTTTTTCAATTTTTGTTTTACTACGCAGGCTTTGTGTTGGTTTGTACCCATCAAGCCAGATGTACTCTAATTTTGCTGCCATTGTTTAATTATTTTCTAATGATTGATCCAAAAAATAGTTTTTGTAACGTTAAATTCAATTATGAAGGCGAATTTAAATTATTTTTACAAATTTCATCATAAAAATATGAATATTTTATATTTTTTTTCAAAAACAAGTGTTTTATCTGCCTAAAACTTCAAATTGGCTACGCTCAAAAAACAAAACGATAAATATTTATGAATTATTATCGAAAAGATTAATAAAATTAAGCAAAAAGTTAAAATCAGTTTTAGAAGATCAACGGGCATTTTATTGTAGATACGCAATACTTTGCGTATCCCGGTAAACAAGCCTATACAAAACAAAAAGACACAAAGTATTGTGTCTCTACAGCCTACCTTTATCAACCGTCAGCCTAATCTAAAAAATCAATTTAACACTGTGATACAGACAAAAAAATCCTTAAAATTGCCCTGATTTTAATTCCGGGCTTGAAACTCATCTGTAATACAAATAAATCATCCCGGTATAAACAACGTTTTCTTCTATTTAAATAAACAATATATATGAAAATTACAGTAGTTGGTGCCGGGGCTGTTGGCGCTACTTGCGCTGATAATATCGCAAGAAAAGAATTAGCTGAAGAATTGATCTTATTAGACATCCGCGAAGGTTTTGCCGAAGGTAAGGCTATCGATATGATGCAAACATCGGCCCTGCTGGGTTTCGATACCAAAATAAAGGGTGTTACCAATGATTATGCCGCCACGGCAGATTCAGAAGTGGTTGTGATCACCTCGGGCCTGCCCCGCAAACCGGGCATGACCCGCGAAGAACTGATAGGCGTTAATGCAGGTATTGTAAAAACTGTTACCGAAAGCATTTTAAAACATTCGCCAAACACCATCATTATCGTGGTTTCAAACCCGATGGATACCATGAACTACCTTACCCTGAAAACTTCGGGACTGCCCAAAAACCGCATTTTGGGTATGGGCGGCGCGCTGGATTCATCAAGGTTTAAATATTACCTGAGCCAGGAGCTTGGCTGCTCCCCTGCCGACCTGAACGCAGTAGTGATCGGCGGTCACGGTGATACTACTATGATCCCGTTGATAAAACATGCTACCTGGAACAGCATCCCTGTTACCCAGTTTTTGAGCCAGGAGCAACAGGATAAAGTTGTTAAGGCTACTATGGTTGGCGGCGCCACATTAACCGCGCTGATAGGCACATCAGCATGGTACGCGCCGGGTGCGGGTACAGCATTTATGGTTGAAGCTATTGTACGCGATCAAAAGAAACTGCTTTCGTGCGGTGTAGCCCTCGACGGCGAATACGGCCAGAAAGATATCTCATTGGTAGTACCGGTTATTCTTGGTAAAAATGGCTGGGAAAAGATCGTCGACTTTAAACTAAGCGATACCGAGCAGGCAGAATTTAACAAAAGCGCCGCCGCGGTTAGGAATATGAACCAGGTATTGAGCGATACCGGGGTGATATAAAATATATTTTCTCTTATAAAACAAAAACGGCTTTCTTTTGGAAGCCGTTTTTGTTTTATGTGAATACACCTGGGACTAATTAAACCCTATTGTGAAGTAGCCATGAGTGGAATAGCTTAGTGCCAAAGTATACCACCTATCATGCATATTCAAATAAAATCAGGTAAAAAAATATTTATAACAAAACCTGCTTTAAGCTGCAATAAACGCATATTTATACCCAGGTAAATAAATTATTACTACGTGTACCAATAAAAATTCAAACATTTATACGTATAATGCATTTATTAATCTAAGCTTTAGTACTTATAATTGGGCCTGTATTATCACAAATTATGCTAATCACAAGGAAAAATATAATCCTGTTACTATTATTATTTTTTGGCTGCTGCAAGCTGCAGGCGCAGGATAGCACACTGGTTGGCACCAGCATAAAATGGGATCTGATCAAGTGTATCGACTACGCCAAAAAGAATAACATACAGATAAACAGCATCCGCCTTAACCAGCAAACCAGCCAGCAGCAGTACTTATTGGCAAAGGCCGCCAAGCTGCCGAATCTGGCCGCTACCGCCAGCGAAACAGTGGCTCATGGCAATAATGTTACCTCCTATAACGGCACACTTGGTTCGCGGTTTACTACACAGGGCTCATACGGCGTAAATTCAAATGTTACCTTATATAATGGCAACCTGCTAAATAATACCATTTCTCAGGCTAATTTGGCGGTACAGCAGGCCAATTATGCCATTTTATCGCAGGAAAACGATATTACCCTGCAAATAACACAGGCCTACCTGGCCATTCTATTGGATAAGGAAAATCTGATATATGATGCCGATTTGGTGAACACTTCGGTAGCACAAACCAAACTGGAGCAGCAGCGTTATAATGTGGGCAGCGTGGCCCGTAAAGACTTGATACAACTACAGGCCCAGCAAGCCGCCGACCAATATACACTGGTTAATGAACAAAACACCGAACGGGGCGATGTACTTACTTTAAAACAACTGTTACTTTTACCAACCGATAGCCGTTTTGATATCGTTAAACCCGATACCTTAACCCCCGGCGATACCACGGCCACCTCCCTGCGCGAAGCCGAAGATATCGCCCTTAAAAACCGCCCCGAAGTAAAAAACAGCGAGTTAGGTGTACAGATCGCGAAATATGGTATTAACATTGCCCACGCGGGTTATTTGCCGAGTTTGGTTGCGGGCGCGGGCGTTTCTTCGGGTTATGTAAATGGTACGCCAAGTTATTTTTCGCAGCTTAACAGCAATTTCTACCAGCAGATTGGGCTTACGCTATCTATCCCCATCTTTACAAAACGGGTGGTAAAAACGCAGGTGGAGGAAGCGAAGATAAACGTAGAGCAGGCCGACCTGACCTTAAGCGATACTAAGATCACACTATCGCAAAGCGTTGAGCGGGCATGGCTTAATTTTCAAAATGCCAAAAGCCAGTTCGATGCCGCCGAAGTTGAATATAAATACAACCAGGAAAGCTACCGCATTGCCAGCGAGCAGCTAAAAGTTGGCGTGGCCAGTATTGTTGATTTTTTATTGCAGAAAAATCTTTTCATACAATCGCAGCAAGCCTTTGTACAGGCCAAATACAACGTGATATTAACATTAAAAATATATGACTTTTATAAAGGCATTCCCATTAAACTATAACCTGAGGCTATCATGAAAAGCAGTTACAAAAAAATATTGATCATAACGGGGGTAGTTTTAGTCATCTTCCTGATATGGTACTTTCTGATCCGCAAACCCGAGCCGCCCGTGGTGCTGGAAAGCGAAAAACCAACTTATGGCTATATTTCAACAAGCGTAACCGCTACCGGCAAAATTGAGCCTGTTGATACGGTAACCGTGGGTACGCAGGTATCGGGTACCTTACAGTATTTATATGTTGATTTTAATTCGAAGGTAAAAAAGGGGCAGTTAATAGCTTCGCTTGATAAAACATTGCTACAGGCTGCTGTCGATCAGAATAAAGGCACTTTACAAAATGCCATCAGCCAGATGAACCTGGCAAAAAATAATTTTAACCGCCAAAACTTACTATTTAAAACAGATGCCATCAGCAAGGCTGATTTTGATACCGCCCTGTTTGGCTATACATCGGCAAAGGCGACTGTCGATCAGGATGCAGCCGCGGTACGTTCATCCCAAAAGAATTTATCTTATGCTGATATTTTCTCGCCCATTGATGGCGTGGTGCTTAACCGGGCCATAAGCGTAGGGCAAACCGTGGCGGCCTCATTCAGTACGCCTACCCTGTTTGTTATAGCAAAGGATATTACCAAAATGCAGGTTGAAGCCAATGTTGATGAAGCCGATATAGGCGATGTAGCCAAAAACGAACGTGTTTCATTTACGGTTGATGCCTTTATAAATGATCAGTTCGCGGGCACGGTAGAAGATATCAGGCTGCACCCCTCCGTTTCGGCAAACGTGGTTACCTATACCACCATTATTGATGCCCCAAATGCTGATATGAAGCTAAAACCGGGCATGACGGCCAATATCATCATCTACACAAAAGAAGTTAACAATGCCATGCTGATCCCGGCAAAAGCATTACAGTTTACGCCCGATTCATCTTTATTAAAAGACTACCAGATAATTGGTAAGGTTGGGCATAAAGGCAAAGGCAAAAAAACCGGCATGGGTGCTGCTAATACTGCACAGATTACCCATACAGTTAAAAGCCGCAAGGATAGCGTAGGCGCCATACCAAAACAAACCGCGGTGGTATGGCTGTTAAACGGCAAAAAGATCAGCTACAAAAAAATACAGATAGGCTTAAATGATAATACCCATGTAGAAGTATTGAAGGGATTGGATACCGCCGATAGGGTAATAACCGGCATAGCATTAACTGCTGATGGTACTGCAGCGCCTGCAACAAGCGGCGCAAGTCCGTTCCTGCCAAAACGTGGCGGCGGAGGAGGTAAACGATGAGCAAAAAGATCTTAGAAATACTTGCGCTTAAACGCGAATTTACCATGGGTGCCGAAACCGTGCGCGCGCTTAAAGGGATCTCGTTTAGCGTTGAGGCCGGTGAATTTGTCACCATCATGGGCAGCAGCGGGTCGGGCAAAACAACCTTGCTTAATATTTTGGGGTGTTTGGATAAGCCTTCTATCGGTGATTACCTGCTGGATGGCGTTGATGTAAAAAAACTCTCGCGCGATGAACTTGCACAGTTACGCAATCATAAAATTGGTTTTGTGTTTCAGGCCTATAACCTGCTGCCACGTACCACCGCATTGGAAAACGTGGAACTCCCACTGCTCTATAACAGGGAAGTAAGCGCCGAGGAAAGGCGCAAAAGGGCCATAGACGCCTTGGAGGCTGTTAAACTCGCCGACAGGCATGATCACACACCCAGCCAGCTTTCGGGCGGGCAACAGCAGCGTGTGGCCATTGCAAGGGCGCTGGTAAACGAGCCGGTGATGATACTGGCTGATGAGGCAACAGGGAACCTGGATAGCCGTACCTCTTACGAGATCATGGCGCTAATGCAGGAGCTTAATCAAAAGCAAGGCAAAACCATTGTATTTGTAACGCAC
>Ga0302300_1001633_pt1 | contig 12454 bp, 11 predicted proteins | sample III_Palsa_E1_1_FD_198756 | JGI IMG/M metagenome (GOLD analysis project Ga0302300, IMG submission 198756) | Peat permafrost microbial communities from Stordalen Mire near Abisko, Sweden - III_Palsa_E1_1 | ecosystem: Environmental > Terrestrial > Soil > Palsa > Peat permafrost | place: Sweden... | reverse complement strand
AGTCGGTTTTTGGGCAAAGACGGTGACGCTGTAGATACCGGTCCCTGATTGTTTGAATTCGGCAATCTCGTCGGCGCTGAGATATTGGGCCAGGATGTCGTCGGGGACGCTGATGGCCTTTTCCTTCTGGAGGATGAGACCGGTGAAGCCGGTGGCCTCGATCAGGTCCAGGTATTCCTTTTTCTGGATGGCGCCGGCGACGCAACCAGCGTACATTTCAGCCGCTTGCTGGATCTTTTCGGGCAGATCACCTGCCAGGACAATATCGGAAATACTGAAATGACCGCCGGGTTTGAGGACGCGGTATATTTCCTGAAAGACGCCGTATTTGTTGGGAACGAGGTTCAGCACGCAGTTGGAGACGATGACGTCGGCGACGTTCGCCGTGACGGGCATTTTTTCGATGTCGCCCTGGCGGAATTCGACGTTGTGGAAGCTGAGCTTTTCGGCGTTGGCCCGGGCTTTGTCGATCATGGCGGGAGTGAAGTCGATGCCGATGACTTTGCCGGTATCGCCGGTTTCGGCGCGGGCGATAAAGCAGTCGTTGCCGGCGCCCGATCCCAGGTCGATCACGACGTCGCCTTTTTTGATCTGCGCGAATTGGGTGGGCAGTCCGCAACCCAGGCCCAGGTCGGCATCGGGATTGTAGCCTTCGATTTGGGTGTAATCGTCGCTCATGATGTTGTAGACTTCATCGGAGCAGCAACCGGATCCACAGCAGGAGGATTGGTTGGTGTCTTTGTCCTGCAAGGCGATTTCGCTGTATTTCTGGCGGACCATGTCCTTTATTTGTTCGGTCGTTTCCATGATATATGTTTTTTTGATGTGAGGAGTCGATGTTTAGTGCTCGGGTTCGTTGGCTGTCACCCAGTAACTGACCTGGCTGGCTTCCCGGACGAAGGCCTTTATTTTTTCTTCGATCTCATCCCGGACTTCGCGGGTCTGTTGCAGTATTTCTTCTTTGGTGCCTTTGAAAGCGGAAGGGTCTTTGAAGGACCATTGAATACGCTTGACATTACCGGGAAAAACAGGGCAGCGTTCGGCCGCCTCCTTGTCGCAAACGGTAACGACGGCGTTATAGAGCCGGCCTTGCTGGAAAAGATCGAAGACGGCCTGGGTGGGTTTGCCGGTCAGGTCAATGCCTCCTTCCTGCATGACGGCGACAACATTCTGGTTCATGATTCCGGGTTCGATGCCGGCACTTTCGGCCGTAAAAAGATCTCCTCCATATTTTTTCAGAAAGGCTTCGGCCATCTGGCTGCGGGCGGAGTTGTGGATGCAGACAAAGAGGATCTTGTGTTGAGTGTCGGGCATTGGTATTATATTTTAATATTGCTATATTGCGATTATTTAGATCAAAAAAATATCAGCAGCAGCTGCCTTCCGGGTTGACGTCTTTGAAAAAGCTGTTGAACAGGTCTTTGTATTGCTTCCACACCTTCGGATTGATGCAATAGCATACGCTCGTCCCTTCCACCGTGCCCTGGATGATCCCCGCATTCTTCAGTTCTTTGAGGTGCTGCGAAGTGGTAGGCTGCGCAAGCCCGAGTTCTTCCACCAGGTCCCCGCCAACACAAGCATTCTTCTTCACCAGGTACTGCAAAATAGCAACCCGTGCCGGGTGAGCAATTGCCTTGGCCATACCCGCAATGTCATTCTGCTGTTTCGTAAAAAGATCCGTTTTCGTGGCGCCCATACATTTAATCTTAATATTGCAATATTACGATAAATTGGTGAAACACTATTTTTTTTTCTGAATTCCGCAAATCACCGGCCTCGAAGACGCCGGGTCATCTCCTGCTCAGTTGATCATAATAGCAGCCATCGACTCGATCCCATCCCACAGGTTTTGGATCCGGATGTTTTCATTCTCCGCATGCTGGTTGTTGTCGTAATTGGCGAGAGGAATGGTGATAGTATGGGTATGCAGATATTTTTCGAAAAGGTAGAGCGGCAGCGATCCTCCACTCGTCGGCTGCAGCACCAGCGGATAATGGACGGTCGTCTGAACGGCGGCCCTGATCTTGTCCACGACCGGCAGGTCCATCGCTGTGCGTTGTGCATTATACGACCCGGAAGGAGCCACCACTTTTATCAACAGGGGATAGCTGAGTCGTTCGGAATCGGTCGGGTCATGATCCAGCACGGTAAATCCCTGCGCACGGATATGGTCGATGACCTTCTGCTGCTGTCGCTGCCAGTCATTGCCCAGCACCAGCCGCAGATCCACGGCAGCGGTCGCATAGGTGGGGATTTGATTGGAAGCCTGTGCGCCTACATTGCCGCTTTGAATGCCGTTGATATTCAGTGAAGGCAGGTTGATGGCTTCGGACAGGGATTTGCCTTTCATGTCCGTGCTGGCTACGCCCAGTTCCTTCTTCATCTGCTCATCGACGGAAGGAACCGCTGCAAGCGCCTTGGCTTCTATAGCAGACAGAGGCTGTACATCATCATAAAATCCGGGAATCGTTACCCGCCCCGAATCATTCTTCATAGACGCCAGCAACCTGACCAGCAACATCGCCGGGTTGTTAGCCCAGTTTCCGTAGTGCCCGCTGTGCAAGGGCCTCTTCGGGCCATAAACCGTCAGATCGAGATGGGTATCCCCCCTTACGCCATAGGCAATCATTTTCCTGCCTGTCTGATGCACGGGACCGTCGCAGATGACCCAGCAGTCAGCCTGCAACAGATCGGTGTGACTGGCGAAGATGTCTCCCAGGTGTACCGATCCGGCTTCTTCCTCACCTTCGAACAGGAACTTAATGTTGCAGGTCGGTTTGATCCCGGCCGCCGTCAGTGCCTGGTATGCCGTCAGGATAGCCATTACCCCGGCTTTATCGTCGGATGCACCCCTGGCATAGATCCGCCATTGCGAATAATAAGGCCCCTTTGCCGGCAAGTCCATCGGCTGGCCCCCGGCCAGCAGCGACCCATCGAAAAGAACCGGTGTAAAAGGACTCAATCCCCTGGCCCACTGGGCAGGATTGACCGGCTGCCCGTCATAGTGAGCGTAAAAGCCCAGCGTCTCCTTCGCCCCCGGCACCAGTACTTCCCCATAGATAGCCGCCGGATGACCCGGCTCTTTTCCCGTCAGCAATTGCACTCGGGATATCAGCCTGTCCTCCATCATCTTTTTGATAAAAGCGGCATTTTTGGCTATGTTGATGCTGTCCGCCGCCACGTTGGGAATGGTCAGAAAGGAGACGAACTGGGTGATGATGACCTGTTCATTCCTGCTCCTCCAATCATCAACCTTGCCGATGGCTGCATTCTGACACCACGCACTCAGTAAAGTCATCAGCCCGACAGACAGACACAGCAGGTTTCTCACCAACCACGCCACCTTTTGATCCGAGACAACTATGCTTTTCATCATTTTATTTTAAAGTTACTGCTTTAGGAACAAAGACAAAAAGGCGCCGGCCACCGGCAATTTAGCATCGTATGAGACGTTAAACAAGGACATGAACCTGCAAAATCCCCCATGTCGTGTTTTCGCGGTCGGCGCCCTCCTTACCGGGGTCGTCCTGTTATCCGCGGCTTGCAGGAAGCATTCGGCTGCCTCAGCCGCAACATCGCGTACCTACCGCATGGGATTTGCACTATCCGCTCCACGTCCCGATATCAATGAAATAATTCAGTCCCTGGACGTCTGGACGACGCACGCCGACGCCGCCATTATCAGTACCGAAGTCCCCTGGGATTCCCTCATCGGCGGAGAAACCCCCGCTAACTATGTGATAAACAACTATAGCGCTGTCGTCAATATTTATCGTGCCGCCAACCTGAAGATTTGGGTCTATATCGATCCCGAAAACGGGCTCAACAGACAGTCGGATTCCGATCCGCTGGTGGCGCTCGGGAAGAGCATCGCTCAATCCGATATCCAAATGCTTTACAGGCGGTTCGTAGTCGCCATGGACAGTATCATCCACCCCGATCATCTCGGGCTCGCATTGGAGACTAACCTCATCCGATATGCAGCCCCGGATTCGATTTACCAGGGCGTAAAACAAGCCGCAGGCGCCGCCGCCGCGGATGTCAGGGTCATCGATACACAAGTACCGCTCAGTGTCAGCGTCCAGGCTGAGGTCGCCTGGGGCGCATTGGGAACATCCAATACCGGCTATGTCGGCGTCGGCACCGATTTCACCGATTTCCCGTTCCTGCAGGAATTGGGCATTTCCTCGTATCCATATATGAGTTTCCAATCTCCAGCAGATATCCCCCTGGACTATTACTCCCAATTGGTCTCCGGGCATGCCCTGCCTGTCTTCGTTTCGGAAGGCGGCTGGACCTCCGTGAACCTGCCCGCTTATTCCATCCAAAGCAGCCCGGCCCAACAGCAGGCGTACATCCGGCAACAAGGCAAGATGCTGTCACAGGCAAAGGGGACTGCACTTTTTCAGCTGACCTTTACCGACCTGTCCCTCTCCACCTGGCCGGCCAATCTTGCTGCTGAATTATATCCTTTTGCTTTCCTCGGAATGGTCGACACAAATTTCACCCCCAAACCCGCCTTATCGACCTGGGATTCGCTGCGGCAGCGCCCTCTAACAGCTGGAAATTGAGCCTTACGTCCACTTTCAAGACCGTTTTTCGCCTCCGACTCTATATTGTTTATTATCAATTGTTTAGTAAATTAAATGTCTGGATGGCAATAAAAATCAGATATTTATACCACTATATAGGCATTAATATCGGATAAAAATTCCTACCTTACTCATAAATTATCTGATTTTTATACCAAATAACAATGCAAAGGGAACTATTTGAGCCTTTGAAAGCTCATCTGCAGAAGAAAGAGTTCACCATTCTAACCGGTGCCCGCCAAACAGGCAAGTCGACTTTACTCCGCCAATTGGAAGCATACTGCAAAACGCAATCCCTTCCCTCTGTATTCCTGAATTTTGAGAATAAGGATGTTCTTTCGGCACTGGACGAACAACCATTGAACCTATTGAATTTTCTACCGGACGTGAAGACCAGGGTTATAGCTTTCATAGATGAAATTCAATATCTGAAGGATCCTTCTAATTTTCTGAAACTGCTATATGATGAACATGTCGAACGAGTGAAAATCGTGGCAACAGGGAGCAGCGCCTTTTACATGGACGATCATATCAGGGATTCGCTTGCAGGCAGAAAAAGGGTATTTCAACTGTTGACTTGCTCATTTAATGAATACCTGCAATTGAATGGCAAAGATGAACTTTTACAGGAGAAGAATAGGATACTGTCCAATAAACAAGCCCGAACAACCCAACTCGAATATCTTCGGCAGGAATGGTACTCTTATATGCTTTATGGTGGATACCCTGCCATTATCACCGAACCAGATAGGAACGAGAAGATTGAGAAACTGAAGGAAATCAGGGATTCATTTGTAAAAAGAGATATTCTGGAATCAGGGGTACAGAATGAAATTGCTTTTTTTCATCTGTTCAGGCTCCTGGCGGAACAAAGCGGTTGTCTGGTAAATGTTCATGAACTGTCCGTTACGCTTCGAATAACAAATGATACCGTAAACAATTACCTGCGTATTCTACAGAAATGCTTTCATCTGGCACTGGTGAAACCCTTTTTCCGCAATCTCAGGAAAGAATTGACAAAGATGCCCAAAGGGTTCCTGCTGGATTCGGGGTTGCGGAATTGTCTGCTGAATAACTTTCAACAAATACCGGATCGAATGGACAAAGGAGAACTTTGGGAAACCATATATTTCAGGGTGCTGGCTGACAAATTCGGCTGGGACAACATCTATTATTGGCGTACGGCAGATGGCAATGAGGTAGACTTCATATTGCCCGAAGGAGAAAACCCTTGTGCCGTTGAAATAAAATATGACGAAGCGCTAATTAAACCCGGCAAGTACAAAAAATTTACAGAAGCATATCCGAAAATCCCTTTGCACTTTGCATGGCTACATCCTTTCAACGAGGATTTTTTCCGCCGGTTAAATCTTAATTTCTGACACCGGATTCCTTGATTTTTGGTACATTTAAGTTCATCAATCACACCATCTTCGTCTCTATATCCAAATCAACTGCACCATGAAAAAAACTCTCCTGGCCGTACTTTACCTGGCTATCTGTTTTCAGGCTATAGCTCAATCCTCCTTTTCAGCCGCCGTAAAGAAATATATCGATTATGATTCCCCCTTCATTGCCTTTACCCATTGCAGGCTCGCCGATGTGAAGCACCTCAAGGTAGTCGAAGACCAAACAGTGCTCGTTCACAACGGAATAATAACAGGGGTGGGGGATAGCAAAAAACTTTCCGTTCCCGCCGGGTGCACCGTCATCGACCTTACCGGGAAAACCCTGCTGCCGGGATTTGTCCTCCTGCATGAGCACATGTTCTATACCGCTTACTCCGCCGACGGCAGCTATACACATCTTAAGCAATTGCCATTCACTTTCCCTAAACTCTATCTCGCCTGCGGTGCAACGACTATTCGCACTGCAGGAAGCGTCGAACCCTATTCCGACCTGAATCTCAAACGTGACATCGATCGGGGTAAAATACTCGGACCGGAAATGGATGTGACCGCGCCCTATCTGGAAGGAAAAGGCAGCCCCTTTCCCCAGATGCACGAACTGACCGGCCCGGCAGAGGCGAAAGCTTTTGTTGATTTCTGGGCCAGCCAGGGTTGCACTTCGTTTAAGGCATATAATTACCTTGACAAGGCTACACTGAAAGCCGCAATAGACGAGGCACATGCCAAAGGGCTGAAGGTCACAGGCCATTTATGTTCTGTCACTTACCGCGAAGCGGCGGAAATGGGTATTGACCAGTTGGAACACGGCTTTTTCGCGTCCACCGATTTTGTTCCCAATAAAAAAGAAAATGCCTGCCCGTTTTCGCCCCTGCCCATCGCATCTGCGGATTCGCCGGGAGTAAAAGACCTCATCCAATTCCTCGTGACTAAAAAAGTGATCCTGACATCCACCCTGGCTGTGCTCGTCAACCTCTCTACGCTGGATACATCGATCCGCCCCGAAGTCCTCGAGGCCATGGCCCCCGATACCCGGGATATGTACCTTAATAGGTATAACAAAAGACGCAGCCCATTCCTGAACAAGTTCCTCCTCGAGGAAATGAAAATGGAAAAGACTTTTTCGGATGCCGGCGGTCTCCTCACCGTGGGTACCGATCCGACCGGCAACGGCAGCACCCTCGCCGGATATGGCTCACAGCAGTCGATTGAGCTATTGACGCAGGCAGGGTTCACCCCGATAGAGGCCATACGCATCGCGACATACAATGGCGCGAAGGCCCTGGGGCTGGAAGACAAGATAGGCTCCATCGAAGTCGGGAAGACCGCCGACCTCGTGGTCATCGACGGTGACGTTTTCCAGGATATCCGCAACATCAGGAAGATCGTCTGGGTATTTAAGCAAGGGGTGGGTTTCAACGCCCAAAAGATATTCAACTCCGTAAAAGGAGAGGTCGGGAAATACTAGCGCTTATCCCCGCTGGCCTCATGCCTCCCGGCGCCCAGAGCCCCCGCCTCCCGGCGTCCGGTCCCCGCCCCCTTTTCAGACGTTCATCATCGGATTACGTATGTTTGTCACCAAAATTTGACAGCGTCCCATAGCTAACCTTTATTTGGAGTATGAAACCATTCGACTGGACACATTTATATAACAGACCCTATAAGGTTTATGCCCAGTTTGCAGGCTGGGCAGTCGTGTTCAGCCTTTTTATCCTGTTGAAGGAATATCCGCAGCGCATGACCGGAATGACGCTGATCTGCCTTGTCTTTCAACAGTTGCTTGAACTGGCAATCCCGTCTTACACCCAAAACTTGCTGATACTGCCCTTTTTTAAGCGCAGGAGATGGTGGGTAGGGATACTGTTGTATATAAGCCAGTTGGTATTATTAATCATCCTATTGCCCTACCTGTTGAATGCAGTCGGCGCCCTTTTTGGGATGTTGTTTGGCATCACCGACCTCGCCGATTGGCGAAAGGAACATATCGCGTTCAGTGTCGTGGCATTTACTGTGATAGCGACGTTTTGCAAGCTATTCTTTGACAGGTTGATGTTGGATAAGCAACGCAAGGATGACGAACTGCGCCACCTCAAAGCGCAACTGAACCCCCATTTTCTTTTCAATACTTTGAATAACCTGTATGGGCTGTCCGTCGCCGAATCGAAAATGCTGCCCGAACTGATGTTGCGGCTATCCGATCTGCTCCGGTATTCCCTTTACGACACCAACCAGCAGTATGTATCCTTGCAAAAAGAGGTCGAATATATCGCTAACTACATCGAATTAGAGAAGATCAGGTGGAACGACAGTGCGGCTATCCGGTTCGAAATACAGGGCGACGTGGCCGGACAACATATCGCACCTTTGCTGCTGATCGTTTTCATCGAAAATGCCTTTAAGCATTTGTCAGTTGCAAAAGGGCGGCAAGGCTACGTCCGGGTCCTTTTAGCGGTCAAAGAGGAGAAACTGCATTTGCAGGTAAAAAATTCGGTAGACCCATCCTTACCGCCACCGGTACAGACCAGGAGCCGAAAGGGTGGGTTAGGTCTGAACAATGCCCGGAAACGGCTCAATCTGATCTATCCGGATCAGCATACCTTAAGCATAAACAGACTTCCGGAGAGCTTTGAAGTCGAATGTCAAATTGAACTGATATGAAATTCAACTGTATCATTGTCGATGATGAACCCATTGCCAGAGATATCCTGGCGAGGTATATCAGCCAGGTCCCTTATTTGAATATGGTGGCTGCCTGCAATGATGCTTTCGAGGCCATGCAGGTCCTCAACAGAGAAGACATCGATTTGGTCATACTCGATATCAATATGCCCCGGTTGACGGGTTTGGATATGCTGCGATCTTTAAAGAAGTACCCGGCCGTCATCATCACCTCTGCCTACCCTGATTATGCCCTGGAAGGATTTGAGTTGTCCGTCACCGATTATTTGTTAAAACCTTTCTCATTCCCCCGGTTCGTGCAGGCGACAGAAAAAGTCGTCAGCAAAAATCAACCTTCGTCTTCCCTCCCTCCGCCGGCAGCGCCAACAGAAGATCACGGGTTTTTAATGGTGAAATCCGATAAAAAGCTGGCGAAAGTGTTTTTTCGCGAGATCCTTTGCGTTGAGGCCTATGGGAACTATATCTTCATCCACCGGGACCAGGATAAGATCATGTCCAAACAAACGCTGACTCAATTTGAAGAGCAATTGCCGGCTGACAGATTCGTCCGGATTCACAAATCTTATATCGTTTCCCTAAAAGCCATCAAGTTTCTCGAAGGGAATGAAGTGTCTATCGGTAGTAAAAAATTGCCCATCGGCAAGGTTTATCGCCCCAACCTCCTCAGCCGGTTGTAAAAATCCACGAGCTCAAGCGAGCGCAGCCGGTTCTCCTCCTCCAGTTCAGGGCGGTAAAAGTCGTCGCCGTTCAGGTCAATAAACCTTTGGGAAAGAACAGTGTTTTCCGCGATCAGGGCCTCCAGCCTATAAAGAACATCGGGAATGCTATCCCCGTCGAAGCCTTGGGCATTGGCTTCCTCCACAATCTCCAGGAACCGCAGGTGCTCAACCCGGATGTCGGCCATCAGTCTGTAATGCTCGAATTCCTTTTGATTTGTCACGGGGTGCAGCGTTCGCAGCGTTTGCGCGGCAGCCGCGCTGCTGTCAGTCAGCACCTTCAGCGTCATCGGTATTGTACTGAGTACAACTCCGTCCTTCACTTCGTAAGGGGCCGTTGTCAGCGCCTGCCAGAAGATCCGGGCCTCAGTCGAATCCAGCCCATAACGGCTGCTGCCATATTGATCGATAAACCGGTTGACATCCAGAGCCCCCGCTGTGCGAAGGCTCTCTATATAAGCCGCGATCAGCAGATGAAAACCTGTGATCGGATACACGCGGCGGATCGCAACCAGCGCCGATAGATCATTTTCCGACTCGTAGACATAAGAGTATGTCCCCGAGGTAGACCAGGAGGTAAGCACCATTCCCTGATAGCCCATTTGACGGGCCTGCGGCACAAAATCCCGGATATTGTCCAGGTGTTTTTTCCATTCCGTCAGGTAGTCGTTGTCGGGGCTGCTCCGGATCGCCGGCGCGCCCCAGATTTCATAACCGCTCTCCAGCAATTTTTGATGATCGCCGAATCGGTCCATACGCCAGCCGTAGTTCCAATCCACGAATACCGTGCCCTTCGGCAGCGATTTGATGGCTTCGGGGTATTTCAGCGCCATGTCAGCCCACAGCACCGGCCGCTTACCCAATCGCACAACGATATTGCAAAGCATCCGGACATAGTCGAAATACAACGCCGAGACCCCCTCTTTTTCCACCTTGCGGCGGCACTCGGCGCAATGCCCCAGCAGGTGCGTCTCGTCGCACCCGATGTGAATATAAGGAGACGTATGCGTAGAGGCCAACTCCGTATAGAGGTCCGTGAACAGAAGGCTGTCCTCCGTTAATTTCAAAGGGCAGACCTGGGAGAGGTCCTTCGGGTCCTCCCTGAGTAATTTGTACCGGGAGTGCCGTAAAATATATTCCACATGCCCGAAGCCTTGTTGCAATGGGATCACGTCCACCCCCAGCTGGTTGCAAAAGGCGACGAAAGAAAGGATCTCCGCCTTGGTATAGGCATATTGATTCGGGATCAGAGGATGTTTCCCATAAGGATAAGTCCCCTCGTATTCCATGATCAGGGTGTTGATGCCGCCTTCATGCAGCATTTGCACGAACGATTGGAGGGCAGGCATCGTCATGACCTGGATACGCATGTCCAGATGAAAGGCCTTGATCCGGAAGTCACCCTTTGCGGTTCCCACCGCAGCGGGCCGAGCCACCGGCTGAACGCTCACCTGCGGCCTCGGCCACGCAGCCAGCAACAACAGCACCCCTATAAAAAATATTCGCCTCATTTCATAGCCGCAGGCATAGTGCTGCTATTCCAAATGTCCCGGGATATCTTCCATTTATCACCATCTTTTTTCCAGACCACCATGTAGTTTCCTTTATCCACCGTTTTTGTGCTATCATCCATCTCATAGTTTCCTGTCTCCACTATTTCATCCGGCCCTCCCGAGACCTCATCCGTATTTAGCTTCATACTTTTGAGATGCATTTGGGGAATAGTCTTAATCATACCGCTCATTTCATCCCTGTTGCACGAATGCATGTTCGGAGGGAAGATTTTGGCATCAGCAACATACAAAGCAGCGACACCAGCAGAATCTCCTTTTACAAAGGCATCGCCGAATTGTTGGTTCGCGGCGATGATCTCAGCCTTGACAGACGTTGGATCAAATGCGGCGGGAGCTTCTGATGCGCTATGGCAGGCAGCAAAAGCAACAATCGATAAAGGAATAGCAATCTTTCTCATAAAATGTAGTATTTAGGGCTAATAAGGTAAGAAAATCCCCTGAATAATGCCCGGACCAGTTTATTTTAGCAAAAATGTCAAAATAAATTAGGCTGAATAAAAAACGCCCCCTATCTTTGTTTAACAAAATTGCTAAATAAAAACTCGAATGCCTGTTGTTGACGCCCATACAGAAGAATTGATCAAAGAAACCGCCATGCGCATTTTCTTCGTGGAAGGCAGGCTCCACGCCACTACCCAGGTGATTGCAAAAGAGGCCGGCGTTAACCGGGGGCTCATCTATTATTATTTCAAAAGTAGGGACCAACTCTTTGAAGTGGTGTTCAAAGAAGCGATCACGCTTGGCCGCAACCGGTTCAGGGAACTATTTCTTTCAAAGGGAATACCCTTTCGGCAAAAGATCGGCGAATATGTGGAGTCGGCAATTGATAAAAGCCTGAAATATCCCTACCTGGAAATGTTCCTGATCACTGAAATGAATAGGGATTCTTCTCCTGTACTTCCCCCACCAACGGATGAATTAAGAAAAGAACTGCTGCAAAACATGAATGAAGACTTGAAAGAAGAGATCAGAAAGGGAACTGTTCCAAAAATGTCTGCCGAGCAGTTCATTATTAATCTTATCTCTTTATGCGCCTATCCTGCTCTTAATAAGGCAATGCTTCAGCAGATGATGCATCTCAGTGAATCAGCGTATCAGAAATTGATAAAGGAAAGGAAAGATATTATCATGAAAGTCCTGTTCAAGGACATCTAGTAGCCGAAATGTCAGCGTCCTGGAGAGGACGCTTTTATTAGGCCCTTTATTTAGCAAAAATGATAAATAAAAGCCGCCGCAATAAAGTCCGGATGCTTCTCTTATGCCCTTAAATTGACAAAAATGCTAAAAATAAAAAACACAAACATGAAAAAGTTGATTCTCATCGGACTCGTATTAACATCCACCCGTTCTTTTAGTCAAAGCTTCGTCCAGGGCATAATGGAAAGACTCCACTTTGGCCTAAAGGGCGGAGTAAACTACAGCAACTATACCAACGCGAATTTCAGCACCCAGGCATTGCTCGGCTTCCACGCTGGCGCATTGGTCGA
>Ga0302300_1001620_pt1 | contig 12545 bp, 10 predicted proteins | sample III_Palsa_E1_1_FD_198756 | JGI IMG/M metagenome (GOLD analysis project Ga0302300, IMG submission 198756) | Peat permafrost microbial communities from Stordalen Mire near Abisko, Sweden - III_Palsa_E1_1 | ecosystem: Environmental > Terrestrial > Soil > Palsa > Peat permafrost | place: Sweden... | reverse complement strand
CTCGGATATGATCAAGCTCTCCCCATGATCTTGGCATCCTAACGATATTCCCGCTTTATGAAACCATTGCGGAGGCGTTTTTTCATAAACTGGAAGTGATTTACCTCCAAAGCTGCCTATCTGAGGATGCTTAAGATGAAAATCAAGTGCAATCTTCAGGTAATCCTTTTGTAACTGATTATCGTCATCAACAAAAATGATCAATTCATCTTCGGCCAGCTTATAGCCGGTAATCCGCGCATTTAGCAGCCCGACTTTGTTTTCCCGTACAATTAAATGATCTGGATGCCATGACAAGTCGATATGGTCTTTCAACGTGAATGTGCTTTTATTATCAACAATAATAAGTCTCCAATCGCACATGGCAATGGTCTGTTCCTGAAGTGATTTAAAAACCATACTGAGAATTTTCAGATCAGGATTATAGGTACAGATAACGACAGCTAATTTCACCTTTTTTTATTTAAAGTTTGCCGGTATAAAAGTTCGGTTTCCAAACCTATAGTACTTGCATCATATTTTTTCAAAATTCGTTCCCTGGCAGCGTTAGCCAACTTTAAACGAAGGTCATGGTTTGCCGATAGTTCTAAAACGGCTGCCGCTATTTCCTCAGGCGAATTCGGTGAGATCAGATAACCATTTTCAAGATGCGAGATCATTTCTGCCATGCCGCCATTCTTTGATGCAATTACCGCTTTTTCCGCCAGCATTGCTTCCATGCAGACATAACCTAAGTTTTCCCATAAACTAGGGAAAATGCAAATATCGGCTTCAATAAGCCTATAATTCAACTCATCTGGGCTTAGCAAGCCGAAGAACTCCAGGCTACCAAAATAGGGGGCGAGGTATTTCTGTAAATATGCTTTTGTCGTCATTCCCGCCTTGATGGAAGGGTAGTCGCTCCCTGCGAAACCAAACGTAATGCATGGATTTTGTTTTAAAATCATAGGAATTGATTTTGCAAGGTCGTAAATTCCCTTTCTGCGCTCGAGCCTTCCAATAAACAAAACGCGAATTCTATCTTCCAAATTTGTATGTATGACCGGCATTAACTCTGTTAGCGAAAAAGGATGCGCCAGGATAGCGATTTCTTTTTTACCCCACTCGGTCTTGACGATTTCAGCCAGGCTGGAAGAAGGGGAAGATACTGTATCAGCTAATTGATACAGCTCTCTTTCCGGATCATCAATATCGTCAGTTACCCTCCAATAGGGTTTAGGAGATTCCCCCTTTAGCATCCCGCTAATCATATAGCGCAGCTTGGAAAGCAATGTTGGCTCAACGTTGTTGAGTCTGTTTACCAGAAATTTTGGAGTATGGAGCTTAATGACAAGCGGAATCTCAGGAAATTTTTTTTTTATTAATAAGGTGTCAGCCCCATATTCGGCACCCTCAATCAAGTCAAACGGGTTCGTTTGCTGAACCAATGCGAAAGCTTTTGCTACCTGTTCCCCGAAATCCTTCTGTGAGGCCGCTGGAATAAGATGCAGTTTGTAGTTATTCGTGAGCAAGCATTCATAACTATCTGCTCCGGTAGCACTGAATAGCTCGACGTCATTGTTTAGCTGGGACATTAGCGAAGCAATCTGGTCAATATAAGTACCGATGCCGCCGCCGGCAATACTTAAAGGGTGTTCGTAAGATACGTATGCTATTCTCATTTTTATGTGATTGTTTTAATCAGATAACGTGCAACTGCTTCGGGAGCTAGGTATTGGTCGTAAATCAATTGATTGTGAGTTTTAATTTGCTCCCAGTATTCGGGAGTTATCTTATCGAGAAGTGGCCGAATATCATTCCATTCGCCATCTTCATTATAAAACACCTTAAATTTATTAAAGTCAAAATAAGGCTCAAAAATTGGCTTATCCATGACCACGGGTATCCCAATACACAACGAGAAAGTCATGATATTTCGCCATCCCCAGTGAAAACCTGTGGCGAAAGTGCCAAGCTTACTTTCGCTCAGCATCTTCTCATAATTTGTAATAACCTCGCCACTATGCATGGGAAAATCTCTGTTGTCGATTTTTGCATTCATGCTGCCGTCATGAATATATGGCGGATGCCAATTTAAAATGGCATTAATACTGTAAGTCACAGATAGTTTTGCCAGTTTGCGGTGAAGTTTTATACGATGCTTTGGCCAGCCCCATAAGGTATCACTCAATATTACGTCATATTTAAGTCCGTTGTTCCGAAGTGAACGGATGGTATTGTATCTTTTTTCGAAATCGTTTAGGGCGGGGCGCCAGTAATTACGGTTTTTGAAAAACTTGGTCATCTTATTGGCCGCATTTATCATTCCCTGATTAAAGCGGTTTTTCTTTTCGCTGGAAGTTAAATTCGGCGCGATCGGGATAAAAGGTTTCACTTTGTAAAAGTGTTCGCTTAACCTTTTAATAATAGATGATGATTCTGATTGGTACCAATTTATATCATCCTCTTTTTGCCAATTGTATACTTTAGGGAACGTCTTGTTTTTATAAAAATCACTACTATAAGCAGCAGTAAAGTAATAGTCAGCCTCTTTTAAATATGGTGAACAATGGATAAATGAGTCTTCATTATCTACGATGATCTTGGTACTACGTGATTTATTTTCCAATGACAAAAATGACAAATGGTTGTGCTTATCCGATGAGATTTTTTTGCTAAATCCGGCCAAAAAAGCCTGTGATATATCTTGTTCAATGTAAATAATTTCTTTTGCGAGATGTAAACGCATCAATCCAAACCGCAACAGATCATTACGGTTTTCCATTGGGTGTCTGTACCAATAAATCTTAATCATTAATTGGTTAGTTCTGGAAAGCTGAGAAGGTGTTACCCGGCATGCCAGTATTGATAAAGTTCCTGGAAATCTTCAGAGCCTCGTCGATGACATGGTGCATATCCATATACCTATAGGTAGCCAGTCTGCCTAGAAAGCAGACATTACCTTCCAGATTAGCCATTGTTTTATAACGTTTTAAAATATCATTATCAGCTTCAAGGCATTTTGGATAGAAGGGAACGTCGCCAACTTTGGTTTCCTTACTAAATTCCTTGAGGTATAGACTTTTCTCATGCTGTTCCCAAGGGGCAAAATGTTTGTGTTCGTGCACCCGTGTAAATGGTACTTCGTTGCTGCAATAGTTAATTACAGGATTGCCCTGGTAATCGGGGCCGTCAAATATATTTCTTTCGAAGTAAATGGTCCTGTACCCGAGGCGTCCCATAGAAAAATTAAAATAGGCATCTATAGAACCAGTATAAAAAATATAGTCATGGTTTTCATTCCAGCTGCTGTCATATTTACAGTTCGTTTTTACTTCTATCGTCGGGTGATCCAGCATCTTGGCTACTATTTGTGTATACCCCTCTTTAGGTATCCCCTGGTAAGCACTATGATAATAATTATCATCGTAGTTAAATCTGATGGGGAGCCGTTTTAAAATGCTTGACGGTAATAGTTTCGGGTCGCAACCCCATTGCTTGATGGTATACTCTTTGAAAAATGTCTCGTAAACCACCTTTCCGACTAATTTTAGCGATTGTTCTTCAAAATTTTGCGGATCAATTATATTCTTATCCCCAAGTGACATGATAAATGCTTCAGCTTCCCTTGGGTTAAATGATTTGTTAAATAGTTGATTAATCGTCAGTAGATTGATTGGTAACGAGAATATGCCTTGTTTGGTCACGGCCTTTACTCTGTTCGTGTAGGGCATGAATTCACCGAACTTGTTGACATAGTTCCAAACCAGTTCATTATTGGTGTTGAAAATATGCGGACCATATACATGCTCCATAACGTTTGTTTCCTTATCCCGGTTGGTATAGCAATTACCGGCAATATGATCACGTTCGTCCACCACCAGTATTTGGAAACGACCGGTTTCGGCCAGCTCACGGGCTACAACCGCACCGGAAAAACCTGCCCCTACAACTAGAATTTTATGCATTCAATGAATTATTAACAGAACCTATTCTAAGCGTTTTTTTTATCAAAAATTTGATTTTTTCTTTAAGAGCAGCCGATTTTAATCTTGAATTGAAAGCCGAAATATTAGCATCCAGTAAGTTATTTAAATATGCTTCAAATTTAACAGGATCGTAGTGCGCATGTGTGGCATTTGACGCAATAAGTTTATTGATCCATTCCTTTATCTTAGGAATATAATCAATGGTCAGTATTGGCTCCTGGAAAAATAACCTATCATGTAATAATAGTTCGGTTCTGGTTGGTGTAATCCCTAACCATATGAGTTGCTCACGCATAATTTGAAATTTTTTTACACGTTGTTCGTTATTGTTAGCAATAGAAACTTGGTTATTATTAATCCTGAAATATAATAAAATATCTTTCATATTGACCAGAACGAGATCTTTATTTGACATTTGCAGCCACATTTTATAGTCTTCTGCAGGTTCATAAGCGGAATCGTAAGTTATTTTATTATCATTCAGTATTTCCTTTCTGAACATTACGGTGGGATGGCAAATCGCACAATCAAATAAAAGGTTTATTTTAATTAAGTCTTTGTCCGTATGCGTGACCCAGTTTAAGGCTGTGGATGGCACATCCTTTCCAATGAAATTTATAAATCCGCCGCATACCGCAACATCCTTATTTTGCTCCATAAAAAAAAGTTGTTTTTCAAAACGTTCAGGCAATGCGACGTCATCGCTGTCCATTCTAGCGACATATTTACCTTGAGCGATTTGAATACCGGTATTTAATCTGGCCGCAAGTCCCAAATTTAACGGATAGTCTATGAATTTTATGCGCTCATCCTGATAAGACAAAATTATGTCTTGGGAACGATCGGTGGACCCGTCATTAAGGATTAAAAATTCAAAATTGGAAAAAGTTTGAGCCAGGATACTGTCAATAGCTTCATGAAGATATAAGCTGCTGTTATAAACAGGCATCACAACTGAAATGAGCGGTGTTTTTGTATTTTGCATGTTATATTTTATTCCTCTTTAACAGAGCAAAAGGATATGAAACTTTGATTAAGGAAACAATAGAATGGAGTAACCTTTTTAATGACGTTTGAAAAAGTTTTATAACCAACAACTTGTCGACAATTAATCCTTGTTTTAAAATTGACCTGTGCTGTACAAAGAACAGGTCTCTTAGCTTTGGATTCCAAATGGAAAATATTTCATTAAACCTTTCTTTTTCAATCTTTTTATCCCCGTTTGTGATGCATGAATTTTTGAATATCCTCAACGCGTCATATTGCTCAGCAATATTGCTCAGCCGTAGATCGGCGCGATAACGGGTAGTGTTAGTATGAAACCTGAAGTAATTTAGCGGTAAATGGCAATAACATAAGTCAGCGTCCATCAATATAGAGAACCAAGTAATCCAATCTCCGGTATATTTTAAAGTTTCGACATGGTTCTTGAAAATAGAATCTAAATATAATCCTTTTTTAAAAACAGTACAGCTTGCGTTGGGAATAACATTAGCAATGTAATTATAATGCGAATTTATTTGATTCCCGATTTCGCTAAAACTCTTTGTCCATAGGTTCTGCGTCAAACGCTCCTGCCATCTGCTCCACCTGCCCGCTATCAGATTTTCATCATTCACTTCATAAGAGTCTGTGTAAACGATTCCCAATTTGGGGTTTTTATCGAATTTTTTCAAGCATAATGATAAGAAGCGGACATTTGCATAGTCATCACTTTCAGCAATCCATATATATATACCCTTCGCCAGCTCAACGCCTTTATTCCATTGTTTAAAAGTAGAGCCGCTGTTTTCAGTATTATAAACAATATGCGCGATTTTTTCATGTTCACGATAACTTTCAATTATTTCTCTGCTATTATCCGTTGAGTAATCATCTAAAATTATTACCTCAAAATTCTGATAAGTTTGGCTTAAAACGCTTTCAATACGTTGCTGAAGAAACTTAGCATGATTATAATTAGGAATAATAATTGAAACAGCAAGTGTCATTTTTTTAATAGACGAAAGGGACTAAGCAAAATATTACCCAACTTAAAACTAAAAGAGTTTTGAACTCTTTCAACAGCGTCCTTTATCGCATAATCTAAAATATGATTATTTAAGAATACAGATGTGTTCAATTTTGGCAATAGTGAATGTCCGGCTAAACAAATGTTGTAAACACCTTTAAAATCAGTATCATAAATGATTGTGGTATAATCGCCCGCATATTCAGTATAGCCCGACAAAGCTGTATCTGAAATAATCATTGATCCACTTGTAATCTTTTGAAAGTAGAAATCAGTATGGCTGAAATGTTTTCCAATTAGCGCCTTAAATTCATTGAAATATAATTCCTTGATATGGAATGGGTTATTATAGGAGGGAATATCTGAATAATATTTTTTATCAGGCGACGATATTAATAAAAGGCCATCAGGCTTTAATACCCGTTTTATCTCGTTCATCATCGCCTCATGCTCATCGTGGTGCTCAATTGTTTCAAAACTAACCACTAAATCAACTGAATGCGTCTCTAATGGAATAGACGAACATGAACCAATCTGAAAAGATAAATTAGGGCGTGTATAATTTGACATCGCATCCTTTATTGTTTTTTCGCTTATATCAATTCCGAATACTTTTTGTGCTTTTTGTGCGAGTAAATTACTTCCATAGCCAACGCCAGATGCGATATCTAAAACAATTTTTCTTTCGCAAAATTGTTGAGCTATAGCATATCTGTGTAAATGTTCGGTTGTATTTAGGTTTAATATATCGGTTTCAAGTCTTTCTCCTGTCCAATTTTTATTTTCCATTAGATTTAATTTTAGAGTTTACTATTTCCCAGTCAAATAGCGGGCGTATTAATCCGGGGAATATACCTTTAGACTCACCCCTTGCAGAAATGATGTCGTCTTTTAAATAGTCGAAAACATCAAAAGAAATTACATCCGTTTCATGCAGGTGTAAATGTGATGTTTTATGATTAAAAATTGCTGCATTCAAAACAATAGTGCCTTCGGTTAGCAGGTTGCCTGGTATCCAGGCTGTGGCTTTATATATCCCGGTTGGGTGTGGTTTGTTATACCATTTTGATGTTGTGCTATGCGAATCGAAAATGTTTACACCTTCGCCGTTATAAAAATTAAGTCCGTGCCATAGAATGTAGTCTTCCTTTAAAACTAAATATTCCATTTCGATGCCTATTGGCCGGGTGATGTCAAAAATAGAATGTTGGGTTTTATTTTCATCAACTGCCCTGATGCTTAAAAGCTTCACTATATCATTACCTGGGGCATTATTCTCATTCCATATTTTCTCTGAATCTGGCTTAATGCCGTTAGAGTTATAGAGCGTTAGTATATCTGAAGACAACCCTTTTTTTAATAAGGTGCCATTTTTTAATAAAATGGCTTTATTACATAAAGCAGCGATAGACGCCATATTATGGCTCACAAACAAAATTGTCCGCCCCTCACCTTTACTTACATCATTCATTTTACCAAGGCATTTTTTTTGAAACTCGGCATCTCCAACGGCTAAAACTTCATCTACTATCAGTATTTCTGATTCCAGGTGGGCGGCAACGGCAAAGGCCAGGCGCACATACATGCCTGATGAGTAGCGTTTTACCGGGGTGTCAATATAACGTTCAACGCCTGCAAAATCCACAATCTCATCAAACTTACGCTTGATCTCCGATTTGCGCATACCTAATATGGCGCCGTTTAAGTATATATTCTCGCGGCCTGATAGTTCAGGGTGGAAGCCTGTACCAACTTCCAGTAAACTAGCTATGCGCCCTTTAATTTTTATTGAACCTGTGGTGGGCGAGGTTATACGGCTTAATATTTTTAGCAAGGTGCTTTTGCCTGCGCCGTTACGGCCTATTATGCCTACGGCGTCACCTTGTTCTATATCAAAATTTAAATCTTTAAGGCACCAAACAATATCACTTTCGCCTTTTACGGTACGGTCGTTTGTCTCGCCGATGCGGAGAAAGGGATCTTCTTTTCCGCGCATCCGGGCTATAAAGCGCTCTATATCACGTGAAAGGGTGCCGGTGCCAAAATCGCCCAGCTGGTATGCTTTCGAGAGTCCTTCTACTGTTATTGCTTTAGCCATTTGCGACCATTAATAATTCTTCTAAATTATTAATGTAAGCATCTTCGTTAAAGTAATGCAAACATTTTTTCTGTAAGCTATCACGTTTTTGGGGTGATAGTGATGTTTCTAGTACATTGCCTATCGCTGTTTCCAGTTCGTCAAGGTTATCGGCATCAACAGCTTTACCTAGTTCTCCGTTGCGTATGGCATCAGTACTACCATCGGCATTGCCGCAGATGACCGGCAGGCCGCAGGCCAGCGCTTCAATAAATACAATACCAAAACCCTCTTTTTTACTGGGTAAAACAAATACGTCGGCCAATAAAAAATGGGCGGGTATATCTTTTTCATCAATAAACCCAGTTAAAATAACATCGTCTTCAATGCCGTACCTTGCGATCATATTTTTTATGCGGATTTCTTCTTTAATATCATACTTACCGGATAGCACATATTTAATGCCCGGGTATTTCACTTGTAACTTACTAATCAATTTAATCACCTGATCATGCCCCTTATACTGCTCTGAATTTGCCAGGCGGGTTAGGGTATATATTACGCGGTTATCAGGGTTAAGGTTGTATTTATCTAAAAGATGCTGCGGTTTAACAAATACGGTTGGTAACTGCATAAATGGGTCGATAGTGTTATTTAGTATGGCGCATTTATCACGGCTAATATTATGCCTGCTGATCATTTGTTTTTGGGTGAAGTCGCTTACACAAACAACCTTATCGCAATGCTTTAAAAAAGTTTTTTGAAAATGACTGAGTGGCCGCCAAACTTCAATACCATGCGCAATAAGCCAAACTTTTGTTTTAGGGTTTATTTTTTTGATGATGAACCCAACCAGGGCTAAATTAATATGCGTTAAAATTACTACATTGGCTTTGATGCCTTTTTTTACCGATTGTATAACAAAGGCACTTCTATTGGCATTAAATCCTCTGAATTTCTCTGCGGGAAGATATTGTGGCATCAAGTCCTGATTAGTATCATAAGCCGAATACATGTCAAAATCCCATTTATCATTAACCGCAATGTGGTTTAAAGAATGCGCCAGGGTTCGCGTCATTTTTTGGATCCCACCGGTTGTGCTGAAGCTTTGTAGTGTAAAAAGTAGTATTTTTTTACTCATATGCTTGTAGCTGGTAAAGGGCAAAACATTTTGACCAATGTAACTTATCGTTTTTAAAATTTTCGATCATTTTTTTTGTTGTTGTCCCCTGGTACATAGCCTCGTCGGAAATATGCTGGTTTTGCTGCATCCACTTTTGCAGCGGGAAAGAAAAGCCCATTTTAGGCCTGTTCCATATTTCTGTTGGTAACAGGTATTTAAAGCTATCTGTCAATAATTTTTTGGGTTGATCGCTAAACCTTATCTCGGGTGAGATTTGTGCAGTTAGATTGATAAACAGTTCATCGAGAAAAGGAATCCTTACCTCAAGTCCATGGCTCATGCTCATTACATCCGTATCACGAAGCAATTGGTTTTGCATATAAAAATTGGCTTCTAACTGAGATGCGTATTGTTTATCATAGACTTTTGTGGCAGGAGTATTATCGCCCGAAAACAAAACGTCGGCTACTTGTTTAACATCTGCATCTAATATAGCTGCAATGCTTGATGGCGAGAATAGTGCCCTCAGAAACAGATAATCGGCAGCCGGGTTGTTATATTTAAGAAATTCGAATTTTTTATATTGATCTGCCAGTAGGGGCGTGGTTAATGAAAATAACGATGCCGGTAAAGACCTTAAATATTTAAGATAATGAACACGGTTAAACGATGGATAGCCGCCATACAATTCATCGGCGCCAATGCCCGATAGGACAGCCTTTAAACCATCCTGCTGCGCGTATTTACTAATAAACCAAGTGTTAATACCATCAGTGGTTGGCATGTCCATTGCATGCAGTATTTGCGGAAACGATACTTCAAAATCTTGCTGTTTTACCAAGTGATCAAATTTTTCACCGGCGATTTTATCGCGTATGATTTTTTGGAAAGAACTCTCATCATACGTTTTTTCGTCGAAGTGAATGGAAATGGTCTTAAGGTTGGTACGCTTTTGTTGATTAGCCAGTAAGGTGATCAGGCTGGAATCGACGCCGCCGCTTAAAAAGACACCAACAGGGGCATCGGCAATTAATTGCCTGCTTACTGATTCAGTTAATGCTTTTACTATTTGTTCACCAGCTTCGGCCTCATTAAATATACCTATTTGGTTTACTGAATTTCCATAGGCACTAGCGCTAAATGTGGCTTTTGCATTATCCCAACATAAAAAATGCCCTTTGGGCAAGCTATAAACATTTTTTAAGGTAGTATAAGGCTCGGGCATGTGTCCATAGGCCAAAAACCGAATTTGCCAGTCCTTATCCTGCTCAGCTGCTAAACCGGCTACCTTGAACGCCCTTACTTCTGACGCGAAACTTAATTGACCTTTATCGGTACAATAATATAACGGTTTTATTCCGCCGGTATCCCGCACCAGATAAGTGCTGTTTTTTGCTTTATCATACAATGCGAAGGCGAACATGCCGTTCAACTTTTTAAAAGAAGCTGTGCCCCAGTGTAAATAAGCTTGTATAATAACTTCGGTATCGGTGGTTGAACGGAATTTGGCTCCGGCAGCTAACAATTCTTTTTTTATTGCGAGGTAGTTATAGATCTCGCCATTAAAGGTTATCCACGCTTTTTCTTCCACATCGGCCATTGGCTGGTGCCCGTTGTTGCTTAGGTCGATGATTGAAAGCCTGCGTTGGCCAAAACCAAGATGCTTATCCTCGTCAATAAAAATACCTTCATCGTCCGGGCCGCCATGCTGTAAAGCAGTGCACATCAGTTTAATTTTGCTGCCTATCTCACCAGGTAACCGGGCCGATATTATTCCTGCAATCCTGCACATAAGAAACGTGTGTTCATAGCTTCGCCCCGTAAGTCACAATTTAGTTTGTAACTTATTCTTTTTCAGTTAATTAAATATCGCCTAAAAAGGCTGCTATAGTATTTTTTGCAGTTATACTATTAAATCTTGCTTAAAATTAAAACCTGTCAATAATATTAGCTGCAACATTTACAATTATGGAGCAGCCCAAATTATCAAGGCGTAATATTAACTTTTTTTGCGACTGGTATGCTATTATTTCGCCAATCATGCCTTTAAGCGGTCCCGCTTTGATCATGATCTTTTCACCAGCCTGCAAATTGTTTTCAGTAATTTCCAGCTCATAGGGGCTGGCCATAAGTAGTTTTAAATCTTCTATCTGCCTGTCGGGCATAGAAGTTATTTTGCCTGAGAAGTATATGAACCGGGCTATACCCTTTGTCATTAACACGTCGGCCTGTTCACGCTCGCTAATATTGACAAACAGGTAAGATTTTATAAAAGGCTCCTCCACCCACTTTTTACGATCGCTCCATTGCTTAAGTTGCCTGTGGAGCGGCAGGTAGGCGTTAACACCTTTATCGGCTAGTGCCTGGTGTGCCTTTTTTTCTGCCCGGGGATGTGTATAAACCGGATACCATTTGTAGCCCAATTTACTTGCTGTTACCGCCATATTTTGCCCAAGCGCTTATGATTTGAACCAACCCTTAATATTCCACCATTTTTTTTCTTTAGAATCAACATAATAGCCCGAGCTTTCGTAGCCCGAGTAATCTGAGTAATAATAATACTTGGTGCCATAATTTTCTCCGGTAAATTTAGTGGTATAGTATCTAGAGTGTAACAGATCCTCGGCAAAAGCATTCAAAATGATGGCTGTATTATCTAAATTATATTCCTGCGCGATACGTTGGGGTATTGTAGCGGCGTAAAATTTTGATTTGCCGGAACGGATCACAAAAATATTTATATCGCTCATCCTGATTAACGGTATGGCATCCGAAACCAGGCCAATAGGGGCGGTATCGATCATGATAATATCATATCTTGATCTTAATTCTTCAATCATGACAGTCATGCGCGGGTTATGCAATAACTCGGATGGGTTTGGCGGTACCGGGCCGGATACTATAAAATCAAGATTCTCCTGTTTGGAATGAAGAATAATGTCATCAAGTGATGTTTGATGAGCCAGGTAATTGCTTAACCCTTTGTCATTAGGTACGTTAAAGGTATGGTGCATTCTTGAGCGCCTTAGATCGGCCGCTATAAGGATCACTTTCTTGTCTATTAGCGATAGTGTACTAACCAGGTTAACCGCCACAAATGATTTCCCCTCGCCCGCAACTTCAGAGGTTATGCAGATCACTTTGCTCGATTTTTCGGAAGCCAGGAAGCTAAGGTTGGTACGCACGGAGCGCACGGATTCAGCAAAAATTGACCGGGGCTTGCTGATGGCTAATATTTGTGAGTTATCTTCATCAATATCTTCCGGGAATTTTCTGATAACGCCGAGAATAGGCACAGAGGTGAGGCTTTCTACAGTTTCCTTATCGTAGATATAAGGGTTCAGTATCCTGATCAATATAATTAAA
>Ga0302300_1001616_pt1 | contig 12556 bp, 7 predicted proteins | sample III_Palsa_E1_1_FD_198756 | JGI IMG/M metagenome (GOLD analysis project Ga0302300, IMG submission 198756) | Peat permafrost microbial communities from Stordalen Mire near Abisko, Sweden - III_Palsa_E1_1 | ecosystem: Environmental > Terrestrial > Soil > Palsa > Peat permafrost | place: Sweden... | reverse complement strand
AAGATTGTTGTGGGTAGTGGTGCTACTCGGATATTATGTAATTATACTAATTTACACACAGATAATATTAGATATAAAAAATAAATAATATGGTATGAAAGTATACGATTATAATTGTTTGGTACACACAAACATATATACACTCAACATCACACATACTTCTGGTAATTCTTTTTGTTTTAACAAAGTTAAAACAATATGAGGTTAATACAACAAAACAATAAATACATTAACTAACACTCAATACATTAACTAACAATAAAATTTAAAATGTACAATACAATAATATTATAATAATAATATATTATACACTACTTTCATTATTGTGTTATCATAACACAATTACTCTATTTTGACAATTATTTATATTTATATTTACAATTATATTTGTATATATTCTTGTTGTATATATGATACAACTATTATGTTTAACACGTAAATTATTAAAAATAATGGTTAACATTTTTTATGGGTATAAAATAAATGTCTATTAACAATGCTAATAATTACCGGTATGATAACACTATTAATACTAATAGGAAACCGAATATCTTAGTAATTTTAGTCGACGAGTTCCGCCATTTTCCTCTTGTGTATGAATCTAAGAAGCTCGCAGAGTTTAGACGTCAACACTTATCTGCTTTTAACCAGTTGGGTAGACAGGGTGTAACTTTCAATCATCATTACTGTGCATCTACCGCTTGCGCCCCTTCACGTGCATCATTATATACTGGTCAATGTCCATCACTACATGGTGTTGTGAGCACTGATGGTGGTGCAAAGTTTGCTTACGACAGTGACATGTCGTGGCTCGATCCCCAGTCAGTACCCACATTGGGACATATGTTTACTCAAAATGGCTATGATACTTTTTGGGTAGGTAAGTGGCACGTATCTATATCCCAAGATATTACAGTACCAGGTACTCATGAAAATGTACTTACTTATAATACTAAGGGGCAACCAGATTGTGATGGTATCGATAAATATCGCAAGACTAATCGCTTACAGCCTTGGGGATTCAATTGTTGGGTTGGACCTGAACCTCATGGGCCCAGTCCACTCAACAGTGGTGACTCGGCAGCTGATGCTGTTGGTCGTGATCCCTATTATGCCGAATCAGCTTGTTATATTATGAAAGAATTAGATAATAAAAATAATAATCAACAGGATAAACCTTGGCTTCTCGTGTGTTCATTTGTTAACCCTCATGATATCGCACTTTATGGAGCACAGACTGAAAATCAGAACTCTGGTTTTGACTTTAGTATTGTACCCGAAACTGCAGTTCCTAAACATGTATTTAATAACAAGTTTGACAAAACTTTGCATGATGACTTAGAAACTAAACCTGCATGTCAATTGAGTTATCGTAACAATTATAGTAATTGGTTTCCATCTTTATCCACACCAGAGGTAGCTGAAGATTACTTCCGTGTTTATTACAATCTACAGAGAAAAGTTAACAAGGAAGTACAAAAGATTTTAGATGCTGTTGACAATATGAGTCAAGAACAAAAGGATAATACAATTGTTATTTTGACATCTGATCATGGTGATCTACTTGGCACACATAATTACATGCATCAAAAGTGGTATAATATGTATGAGGAGGCCATTCACGTTCCTTTTTACATTCGATGGCCCCAAAAGATTCAAGGAGGCACATCCTTTGATGGTATCACCAGTCATCTTGACGTGATTCCAACTCTGTTAGGCTTTTGTGACATTAAACATGTCGAACAACAACCTTGGTATCGCAACAGCTTCCTCAATTCCCGGCATTTGGTTGGTACTGATCTATCAAAACAAATATTGTATAACCAACCAACCAAAAGTCTGTCTTTTTTCATGACTAATGATAATATTACAAGAGGACTTGGTATTAATAGCTTTATCATATCACCTCCAATTGTTACTAAACAACCAACATCTATATATGCCATCATTGTACGATTAGATAATGTTGGTCCTCATGCTGGAATTTGGAAATTTGCCAGTTACGTTGATGCTAAAAGTCTATGGACTGACCCACCACGCTTTGATGATCAAATCGTCACGTATAAATACACATGTATTGATGGTACTCCACCTCGGCGTGCCACCTTGTTCTGTAACAATGGAACTTGTAACAATGGAACCTGCGATGATGATGACGATGATGATAATAATACTAATGATTACAGTAGTAGTGGTTTTACTGATAGTAGTTGTGACTGTGACAAATGTCATGATGCACGCATTCACAATTCTAATAACAATCCTAATAACAATCCTAATAACAATCGTAATTATAATCGTAATGATGGTTTTATGACGTGGGCTATAGATAAAGATGCTACCACACCATATGATATTCAGACCAAAAATAAACGAGGGATAGTGAGTGGAGAAGAACAAAAGAAAGAGAAAGAGAAACAAAACATTAAAAAGGTATTACCTGTTGGTGAAGCTTTCTCAGCATGTATCAACCGTACTGTCAAAGTTCGACCAGTACAAACTCAACACGAGATGTACTGGTTGGATCGTGATCCTATGGAACTCAACAACTATAGCTATCAAATATCCAATGGTAAAGCTTCACCTGATATTATCAAAATACAAAAGTTACTATACAACTTGTTAATTTCTGCCTTTAAACAATATGCACTACCCCCTCGAGATGGAAAGGTTGCCGGCGCTGTCACAGTCCAAGATTTATAACAACCCACTTTACTTATTTAACCTACTTTATTTATTTCACCATGAAATAAAAAAACATATAAACTTATACACAGTCGTATATTAAATACATATATAACTATATCTAACTGTAAATGTTACACAGTTGGAATTTTGTTTGTCACCGCTCTAAGTCACAATAATGTTAAACATATCAATGAAATTATATGTATATGTAATATTATTTATATACATACATTTTAGTGGAAGATATTGTGTGTGTATAAGTATTAATATTATTTATGTAAACATGGAAGGAGAGAGAAGGAAGAGGAGGGATAGGAAAAGAGAGAATAGGAGGAGAATGAGGGAGAGAAGAGAAACCAATAAGAGAACAAGTAGATAAATAACATTGTTATGTATATACGTATACATATATTTAATACAAAACTGATAATATTACAAAAATTACATGTTACGTACCACATAAAAGAAACAAACATAATGCTTAACTCTAACGGTAATAGTGATGGTGGTAATAACATCAAGTACAAGCTTGTTCTTAAGGATATGGATTGTGATTTGGCTATTGACTCACTTGAGAAGTGGAAGCCAGATCCAGATACCAGAGGTTCTTATGGAAAGGTTATCAGTGTGAAAGATTTTCATACTCTTGTTAACAGAGGTATGACAAAAAGTGAATTTAACAACTTCAATGAAGTACGAGGTGGTAATGGACCATTTAGCTACAGTCTAGTTGATACCGTATCTGTGATTACAGCTGTTTTAGGTGGTGATATTAGTCTCATCACACTGTAAATAACAGGACTCATTAAACATTAAACAAATACATGTTAAACATGTATTGAATATAGAAACAATTCACATCAGATAATGATGACTATGTAGTCATAGTAAAAGTAAAAGTAAAAGTAAAATAAGTGATAAATGGTTATCAACTCATGGTGTGTGATAAAATACACGATATAGAAATTATACATAATATTATACAAACACATAATTATGTTTATACAAGCAAAAATTATTTGCAATGCATCAACATAATATTCATAGATGATTAGAATCGTAAATTTCATGTAATTACACAAATACAAATAAAATAATACTGTATTATTTTTTTATGTGATCCCAAAAACATTTCATTAACTTGATGTTGATGGTTATCCAGTATGAAGTTAATGATATCTATTTTCAAATAACTAACCAGATATTAACTATATATATATTAAAATAATTACTATCAATAGTATTAATATTAATGACAAATTATCTATATCAAATAAATTCCATGTGGACTATTTAATATAATTAATAACAGTGAATATGTAATTATAACCATGTTAATATAACTACTTAATTATAATAGGATAATTAAGTTGTCACAATCAAGTAATTGTATTGATATATATATACACTTATCACAATAACAAATACTTCAATAATTAAATTTAGATACATACATAAATGTACTTATTATTATAATACATAATTGGTCAGTATGACGCATTAAATTATATACTGTTGACAATATGTATCCATATACAGTATTGAATATAAAGTATTGAATATACAGTATTAAATATACAGTATACTCACACGATCATTGTGGATGATTGGAATCACGTATTTTGTGTAATAATACAAATATCATTAATATAATTGTTTATTTAGTACACATAATATTTGGTAATCCGAAGATTAACTATTGTTTATTGACAAACAAACATTATTGTATCATCACAGCAAGCAAAATTATATCAGACTGAATACATGTTATGAAACATAACATAAACTTATACTTTTAAAGTTTGGGAATGAAGACATATTACTACAATTGCCAACTGGGAATATCATAAATACATGATTATTGGTGAAGTAATTAAAATTACAATTATAATAATATGTCCATATTAACATATACAAAGATAATTGTAATTATTTATTTATCTATTCGTTCAACATACAAATAATCATGTAAGTAATTATTCACTAGTAATTTCATATACTAATAATATTCAAATATGTGTTAACTAATATAATTAATAATATACATTGTTATAATAAGATTATTATATTGTTAATTTTACATGTTTTAATGACATATCCTTTTAATTCATCATGAACTAAAATTATGTGGATAACACAAATTTATACTTGTATGTACGCGTGATAATAGTGGTTGATTAGGATCACTGATATCACGTGAACACACACACATACAAGTATAGAGACATATATACATCATAATAATTATTTATGTGATAACCAGTAATAAATTAAATTTATTAATAAACATTGTTTAAGTTACATTTTATGTTGGTGGTTTTTGTCACTTTAGAACATAAGAGTTTATTTTGTATTTAGCAATAATAAACAAAAGTTAAACAAAGAATTTTTGTGTGAACACCACATTATAGAGATGATATTAATATATACAATTGTTGTAGTTAATTCATTGAATACCTAATTTTCCATATTACAATTTATCTACACCATTACTAACTTTGTTATTAACAGCATATTGATACATAATATAGTATTTGTTTGTTATAGTAATAAGCAAACAAATATGTTGATAACAGTACATATACTATGTTTCACCATTGACATATAATGTATAATAACAAAAGTATAATGTTTGTTTGTTTGTTTGTTTGACATACTCATACACATACTTTTGTTGTTATACATTATATTTATAATAACAATGTATGTTTGAATGGTATAATTTAACCTACGTTAGTAAAGTATAATTAGTCATCATGAATATTAGAGTAAATTTTTTGTAACAATGTATGTTTAAATAATATAACAATATATACTTTACTAACGTAAGTATAATTTAACAAACATTCTGTACGAAATGTTAACATTTTTATTAAACATAGTATATGTATTATGTTTAATGGTGTGAATACATATTAATTATCACCACCACAATCACAGAAACAATATGTTTTCTTTGTTGATGTATATAATCTACTAATTATTTAATGTTTACTATTTACTGTTTACTATTTACTATTTACTATTTACTATTTACTATTTACTATTTACTATTTACTATTTACTATTTACAATTCCAAGTTGTAAAATTATTACTGACAATATAAAATGTATACAAAATCTTAAGTAAGGAGGGGCAAAGAAAACAAAAAAAGCAGTTGATCATCAACTTATGATACATAACTAATGTAAACATTGTGTATACGGTGTTTTATTGTGAGACAAACATAATTATGTGATGATGTATGTATGTATATATGTATGTATATATGTATGTATATATGTATGTATATATGAATGATGAGAAGATATACAACATTATTACACTGTTTACATATAAAAAGTTTGTCTTTGTTAGAGATGGAGAAGGAATAGTGAATAGGAGGAGAAGGAATAGTAGGAAACAAAGAAGAGAAGAAAGGAGATATTTAAATTTGAAATATGAAATTATAATGATAATTAATTATAATGACAAATTAAACTGGTCTTATTGTTAAAATATTAAAATGCTTGATACCAGATATTTCAAATGTGTGTATGAGGAAGTCTATACCGATCCACTAGATGGAATTGGTTATGAGACAACATGTACCGCTTTTACTCCAGTACATGGACAATCCATGTGTCTGTTCTCCAAGGTAGGTGGTTCACCACTTGCTTTTCTTAATCTTAGGTATCAAGACTTGAGCTTATATGGAAATGGACAAAGTTCATTTATCACTGAAATCCCCAGTGACAGTGATGATAAACAGAGATTCCAGGGTGTGGTTACCAAGAATGGACAAAACATTGAGTTAGTCATTACTAACCTAACTGATGATTACATTAACTTTAATCTTATGAAGTGTGATGAGAAGGTTGATGAGGTCAATCCTGGGGGCTTAAATGAAGTCAATGAACTTCATGGGTACGAGTCATATGCTATTCGATGTGATCAAACTCAGGGAAGTCGTATTTTGAAACTCGACACTGGTAACAGTTCCGTCACCTTGAGAGAAGAAGAATCAAAACCACCTGAAACCAAGGTTGGTAATTATCTTTATCTATCTGTGGTTCCTCTTGTTTCGAATCAAACACAAAATACCCAATTCCAAGATACCTACTGGAAACCTGTTGATTATTTTGTTATCAGGCAAAAGACATATGTGGAACCTGAGACGTCGAATTCTGGTATTGAAGGAGTCTTTGAAAGAAATATTGAAGGAGTCTTTGAAATAAATATTGGAAGAGTTATTGAAAGAGGAGAACCACTGGAATTATGTGTTGAATATAATGCAGTACCATGTTCACTTCAATGTAATAGCATGACATTTACTACCGGTAATGATGATACGTTTGGTAACTATCCCGCCAACGGTTATCCCGCTAACAGTAATGTTGAAGGTACACATGACGAGATGAGGGATATTATTGAGGACAGGTGTCAAATGGTTATGGAGTCCAAAGTTGCAAGGATTGGTGTGGGTGAAGAGGTCATTAATGTCGAAACACGGCAAACTGGTAATAATTACGATTATGATCATCATAGTAAGCCTTGTGTACTTGGGTTTTCAGTGATGGAAAATATGGTTGTTGAATTACCACCAGTTGATGCTGAAACCGCACAGAAGGAAGTTAAGGACTTAATCAATAGCTATTTATCCCGTACTTATGAGAGTTTCCTGTCTCAAACTACTGCTTTTGTTTCTGACACTTGCTGTGTATGTTTGGAGTCGAATGTTGACACTCTCTTCTATCGTTGTGGTCACGTTTGTGTGGATAAGCAATGTAGTAAAAATCTTGCAAAGTGTCCACTTTGTCGCACAAACATTATGGCTCGTGTTCCATATATCACGAATACCGCATAACCTAATTAATATAAATATTATTTTGTTTCACAGTGAAACAAAAAACACATATTAAACATGTCTAGTATTAGACAACAATAAACAGTGTGAAGTTAAGGTTACTATTGATCTAAAAATACACAATCACAATGTAACTATATCTTAATAAGATTACGAGAGACAGGTGGTAGCTAATTAATCACAAATAATTTATAAACAATTACGTGTTATTTATAACACATATATAATATAATATAATTATGTGTGTACAAAAAGATAGTTTATATATGTATGACATATTATTCATGGATAATTAGGATCATGTATTTGATGTAATTGGACCAGTATAATTAAAATAATATTGTATTATTTTTTATATTAATGTCTATTTCATTCACCTCAAACTTGTGATTATCCAATGTGAAGTGAACAATACTTATTTTTTTTAAAATAATTAACACTTTACGAGTTTGTTATACCATTGCTAATAGTGTAACTACAATATTAATTAATTACGACAGTATGTTTTTATGTAATTTTAATTATCCATCACTACACACACATACACTCCCACCATTCCTTTATTTAGTTTTACATAAAATTTGTGGATAATTAACTGTTAAAGATTTTTATATAATTATTATGACGTTACTACATAATGTAGTAAAAATTTTACCTATTGTGATCTTATATGTCTTTTGAGTATAAAATTACTTATTACTAAATGACCCATGTTAATTTAACATTGAGTGATTTTACACCAACACACTTTAATACATATATATCCTATAGGATAATATTATAATCATTGTTTATGTTATTAAGTTAAACTTATATAAAAGTAAATACATGTATATATATGTACATTCAATATGTTAAACATAATATACACTGGTACTCACATTAAATTGTAATAGTTGAAATTACCATATCGTAATATAATTATTATTATTTATGATATCATGAGTGAATATTACATAAAACACGTATTTTATGTAATATCCACGTTATTATGTAATATTTCACGATATTATAAGTAACAAATATAGTTAAAATAATAAACAATAATTATACATTCATCAGTGCAACATTCCCATTAATAGACAATACTTTGTTACCACAATCACTGTTGATGTATTTTAACTGTATAGTTTGGTCAAACATAAATTTGTTTATGTGTATAATATTAATAATAAGATAATATAGATATTGTCATAACTCTATATGTGTACAAACATTTTATAATTATTACATGTTTACTAACCTAAACACGTAATAATTATAAACATAACAATATATGTGTTGAAAATGTTAAAATTACATTTGTGTTATATGTGTGTGTTGTTAAACATTAACATATACAAGAGCTGTAACAATTATACATACACACATATTTTCTATTATGTGTGATACAATTATTAGCATACCTAACAGTATATGATATACTGTTGTATATATTAATGTGTTTTCCTACTTTGAAATTTTGGAATTAATTAATACAAATTAATAACACAAATATAATCTGTAAAGTATTTATTACACTAAATGTTTTTGCATATATAAGTAATTGTATATTTTTTAGTATAAATCTCATAATATTGGTATTTTTAATAATCACCAATATTATGAGATTTATACTAAAGTAAAAAAGCACAAATGACATTCGGTAAACAAAAAATAGGTAGGTGTTTATTTAACTGGAATGGTAACAGTCATAACCGTCACATAATTGTTACAATTTATATTAACTGTCATTAACACATTTTAATGTAGATATTTTAGTAAATTACATAATATTCGTGATTTTAACCAATCACACAAGATAATGTAATTTACTAAAATACATACTGGTAATCATATACTTTAATTGTTGTAATGATTATACATCATATGTTTTATACAAACCAAATTTGTATGTACTTTTAACATTTACATGTACTTTTAACATTTATATATATATATATATTTTATTCTATATAATGTACATATATACATGCTCTAGTGTTTTTGATACATTGATATTTGTTTTAAACAATTCATACACACACAATAGTCGGTGGTCAGATATATTTACAACCATTGTATAATAACATACACCATTGTAAATATAAAATTATAAATATAACTGTATGTATATTGACTTAAATATTATACACATATCATCGTTTCTATTCTGTTAAAGTTACATAATATTGGTGGTTGATTATTTACACCGATTTTATGTAGTTTTATAACCATAATTGTAAATTTATAAACACGTGTTAATTATCCACAAGAATAATATGCATTGACACTGACATAATTAATGAATATATACATAGCTTACACAAGCTAATACTAATTTATTCTCATTCTTATCCCTCCCTCTCTCCCTCCCTCCCTCCCATATGATTAATACTATCACAATAATGGTGTAATTACATCAGTATAAACTAAATATTATTGTATGATGAGTATAATACAATTACATGAGAGATAAGATATTTATAAATTACTTGTGAACGTGATATGTGGGGAGTTGGAAATGGGGAGTGTGGAGTGTAGGGTGTAGTGAGGGTGGTGATAGTACAAGTAATTTACAAGCGGGATATGTATATTCGTTTTACAAATGAGTTATGAAACATTATGTTTTGTATTTCACACCCATGAATCAATTACAATAATTGTATAAGTACATTATGTTACATGTTGAGTAACAATATTAGTGCAATTAGATAATATCTATGTTCCTAATTAACCATAATAATCATCAAATCATACTAAAATGGTTAACAAACATTAAAATGAGTGATTGTTAAATATTGGAAACTATTACAGTAGGTGAGTGTATATGAGTGTGTTGGACTGAAAGGTGACAAACTATTGTAGTTAATACCAGCCGAATATTGGTTAAAAATAACATGGAAAAGGAACAGGTGAATGACATTCAACTAATTCACGGTGTTGAATATCTGATACTAAACAAGATAGGTGAAGGTACATTTGGTAATGTGTGGTTGTGTTGTGAACGAGGAGGGGATTTATTTGCCATCAAAGTGTCTAAAGAGTATGATAAGAATTACCTTGAGGATATGTTAGCTGATGACCCAGACATGACGCAAAGAACAACTATCGATGACTTTATTGATGATGATTTGAAATTATGTCCTGAACTGCACACATTATTAAACAATAAATATTATCCCTTCGTCGTAAAGTGTTATGACAGTGGTATTATTCCATACACTGATGTCACAGCGGATAAATTAAAAAACTCTTATGGTGAGAATATTGCTTATGTTATTCTTCAATATATTAAAGGTTCCGATATGCATATGAATCCAATAACATCTGAAGATGGGTTATCTTCACTATGTTCATCTATTTTATCAGCTGTCCATACGTTGGGTATGTCTGGTATCGTTCCTGTTGATCTTAATGATACTAATGTCATGTATAACGTTGATGATGATTGTTTTACATTGGTTGATATCGGTGGTTTTGGAATGTTCTATGACACACAAATAAATATTTACATCAGTAGGACGATAAAAACATTTGGTCACATGATTCGAGGTATCACTCAATATTATGTACAAGATCACGACAATATTGACAAGTACATCAAACAGTTAACTTTACATACTATCACGCCAAAAGATGCCTTAATATTATTGTCAACCATAATTCACGCACCTGTACATTTATATACTATTGATACTGTTACTACCTATCAAAACGGTGAGGTAATCAGCATTCAGGCATATGGTTCACTCCCTAACAATTAATATCTACCCTCCTCCTCTTCCTACCTCCTCCTACCTTTCACAAATAATTATTTGTTTCACAATGAGACAAAACAACAATAACAACAGAAACTAGTAACAATATTATACTTATATGAGTCATTAATTTTATAACAATACAAATAATAAGTATTTAAGTAATCAAGTAATCAAGTAATTAGGATAAATACATTTTTGAAATGTATTCTAAATATACTGTATCATTACAATATCCATTAAATATATATATATATGTACGTAAAAACAAAATGACATAATAGTGTTATCATAACACTATAATAGTTATCTGTTGGATATATAAGATATCATTAAGAATTATCAATCATGTCAAATATCTCAAATATCTGTAATTATATGATATAACTTGTTTATTCTAAAGTACTTGAATATCTCAATTATATTTAATAATGTCAAACATAGATAATTAATGTATATACTGTATACATTAATTTTGTTATCGATGTTCAAGTAAAAAAACATGTTTTGTATACTTTAATATTATTAACATTGTTAATAATATTAACAGTAGTAGTTATGAAAACTAATATCCATTAGATGTGTGATTAACATCGTGTATAATTAATATCACTGGGATATATCGTATCTACATTACAAACATATAATTAATTTAAATATATTTAGCAATATTGTTTACCCAAACTAGATTGTATTGTATTGTATTGTATTATCTTAATCATGTTAAGATGTTTTTGTTATTGTAAAATATTTCGACTATACACCATAAGTATAATATTGTAATTAAGTATAACTTATGTTAATAACACATTTTAATATGGTTGAAGTAATTTAACGTAGTTAAGATATTTTGGAATACTTGAGTGGATGAGGTATTTAGTGTAATTAGATATTTTTAAAGATTTGAGAGTGAAGAACATATATAATATTAACATATATTTATCTGATGATGTATAACACACACAAACATATATATTCCAATTACATCAATTGTTCATGTGTTAGTGTTTACATGTTCAATATATGGTATATACTAATTATATCTTAATACTTTACAACTTAAGGTTGTAAATATACATATATTACATAATAAACAATATTATAACATTATACAACAAAATTTGTATATTAACAGTATTGTAACGAACATAATATTTATATGTACCAATGATACATATATAGTTAATTACTGTAGTATATGTATATTTACAATAATAATATGTACGTTTGGATAACAAAATTACAAATTGCAATAATAAGGTGTATTTAGTTACCATAATA
>Ga0302300_1001615_pt1 | contig 12556 bp, 8 predicted proteins | sample III_Palsa_E1_1_FD_198756 | JGI IMG/M metagenome (GOLD analysis project Ga0302300, IMG submission 198756) | Peat permafrost microbial communities from Stordalen Mire near Abisko, Sweden - III_Palsa_E1_1 | ecosystem: Environmental > Terrestrial > Soil > Palsa > Peat permafrost | place: Sweden... | reverse complement strand
TACCTAGTGTTATATAGAGTTTCACATCATTATGTTGTTTCTTTAACAGCTCCATGGCTTGCGTCAATCTCACTAATTTCACATGCTCATTTTCCCTTAGTCTTCCTGATTGCATGAGCGCTGCAAACGATGCTTTCAAGTCATTAATAAAATTATATTTAGTCTGATATATTCCATGCACTCTCGTTAAATTAGCCCGTTGTGCAGAATAATTCTGATCGTTTACACAATAGGCTAATCGTGGTTGGAAAGCAGTTAAGCGTGCCTGGAAAGCATCTAGTTTTTGTAAATGAGCTACAAGTTTCCGATCATCAGACTCATAAAGCTGTGTTAAATCAACGCTATTAAATGCGCTTCTTAATTGCTTACAAAGCTTCATAAATTCCGACTTGCCAAAAGTAATCCAGGCTTCGCTATCAGCATGCCTAGTTAATTGCGGTTCAAATTGGCTTAATAAGGTAACTAATTGTGGTAATAAACGTAAATAAGGGACTGCTTGTTGAAATTGATCTTTTAATTTTATAAGATTCGCTTTGGTATCAGCTGCAATATAGAGCTCTAATTGACTTATAAAATCAACCACAGCATCTCTTTTTTGTTGCAACTGTGCAGCATTATCAACTAAATCCGTTTGTTCAAAGGCATCTATTTCAGCTCTAACCACTGCTAAATCTTCATCTAATTTTTGATGATGAAATTGCGCAACACCCTCTTTCAATACTTGGGCATCACGTTGCGCTTGCATTCTAATATCATTATTTTCGCCCACTTTCCTTTGCAACCCTTCTTCTGCTTTTGAAAGTGCATCACTAAATTGTGCTAATAAAGAGGTATCTATGTCTGTTCTAAGGGCAATCTGTGATTTTAAAAGGGTAATTCTTTTCTTGACATCAAGAAGATAAGCATCGCTTCTCGTAATTGAGGAGTGTAATTCCCGGTAAAGCTTAGTAACAAATTGATTTGGTAATACGCCCGAATTAAAATTAAGCGCATTTCTTATTAATGAAACATATTTTCGTATTAATGGTTTTACATCCTCAGGAACTATAACTGTAGGATCTAAGTAGCTTGCTAACGGTCTTAGTTTTGCACAAAAATCTCCAAAAGAAGCTTGTCTGGTATTTGAATTAATAATAGCCGCTTCAGCCATAACCAAAGCCTCAGCAACTGTTTTACTTAACTCTATCTGTCTTAGCTCTTGTTCTTTGAAAGCAATTTCAACTACTACCCTTTCTGATTCTTGTTGAGCAGCTTCATTTTCATCTTGTAGCTCTCTTTGTTGTCTCTCAATATGAGCTATGCTTTCTGTCAATAAAGTAACTAAGCTTTTTTTTGTTTCCCCTGCTGCTGCAGGAGTTGCGTCTTCTGTTTGTGATGAAAGAACTATTGCATCGCTATTTGCGCTATGAAATTCTTGAATAGCGGTATTAAGAGGACTCCAAACTGCTGCAATTTTATCCTGGTCAGCAGATAACTGTGTTTTTTGCGCTGCCAAATATTGCAAGACTGTAGTATTCAACGACGTCTTATCTTTTATGTTTGCAATTGCTACGTCAGAAGGTACACCTAATGATTCAGCAACTCTTCTTAAATCATCTTCTTTTTTAAGGGATTTATTGCTGCTAATATTTGTAAATTGCTCTGGCCAGTCTAGTGTCATTTCAAGCAATGCATTCCACTGTGACCTAAAATCCTCGAGTTTCTGCTCTATATTATCGTGTGGTTTTCCTATAACGCTCAAGGTGCCGCCAGCGCTTTGATATTGCTGCTCTAACTCACCTGCATGCCTTCTTTTTGCACTTAATTCGGCTAATACTTGAGCATTATGATCTATTTGCGTAGCTAATCGCGCTTTTTTTCCTTGCAAAGCACGAAGATCGCTCTCTGCCAATTCTCTTCTTTTTTCAATTTCAGCAGGCGAGGCAATTTGTTTAAACATTTCAATCGAGCCTATTTTAGCTTGTGCAATTTTTATTTTGCTTTCAGCATCGCGCTCTAATTTAGCCCATTCACGAGCATTTTCTTTTTGGCAGCTTGCACTTACTTGCGGTAACAATGCCTCGTAAAAATATTCATACTCGGTAACGGCCCTGCATTGGTTCACTAAAATATCATCTAATGCTCTTTGATCTAAAGTACTACCCGCTCCTCTAATTTCTTGTGCGCACCTAATAGCATCAGCTAATGCTTCACTCGGTATATCGGATTGAGTTAAAGCTGCTTGGAGCGCTGCTATTGCTTCTTTAAGTTGTGCATGTGCTGGATAGGCAGCAGCGACTGCTTGAGGTAAAAGGTTTCTTTCTTGATAGTCGGCAAATACTATCTGATAGACTTGCTGTAGTTTTTCTGGTAACCATTGTAGAAGTTTTTGTTCTAAGCTCACATTAACTGAAGCAGCATTAAGCAACATGTCGACAAAAGCCTGTCCTGTTTTTTTATATTTTTCAAAAGCAGGTAGTAAAATAGAAGCGTTTCGGTTTGATAAAAATCGACTCAACGATTCAATATCAGCTTTTATATGTACTAAAATTTCTAGTTTGGAAGTAGTATTTGATAAAGCAAACAAACGCGTGTTAATAGCGGCTATTTGTGGAAAAATATGTTCAGCAATATAATTTATTAGTGCTTCTTCTGTTTCCTTGAATTTTCTGACTAATTCTCCTTTCGTTTGATGACCATCTTGCTGAGGAATGGGTTGTTTACTGCGTTTTTCGATGGGTCTTTGCGGTGGTTGGTTACCATCAATAAAATACCAGTACTCAACCTTATCAACGTCAACATAGCTGCCATTTTTCCTTTTTTCTTTTACTTTATGATATCGAGCGCCTATTAAATTATCGGGAAAATCTAATAAAACATCTTTTAATTGTTGATAGTCATACATCATATTGCCTAAAAAACGAACTTGAACTGCTAAGGTTAATGTCCCCACCTTAGATATTGAGTTAGCGATAACCCTGTGAATAGACGCATAGGAGCTATTAAATAGCTGACCTTCTGCACCCCAGCTTGCAACCTGTTGTTTATCAGCATTGAGTGCTCCAATGTAGGTATTGGTATATGAGTTATTACGCAGTGTTCCAGCGATTCCATCTATCATATCCAGTAAGCCAGGATTTATAGAAGTAAATGCGAATACTCTACCAGGAATAAGCAAAGTACTAGAAACCCCATCATAATTACTTTCAATTATCCCTAATCCCCAATCTATCCAATCACGCTCTTTCTCAGGGCTATTATCAACAGCGCCTTCCTCAGGGGATAGCGCAGATGTGCTACTTGATGCAACCGCTTCGTTTTGTTCAACCCTTTGCGCGGTAGATGGCGTAGGTGCCCCACTTGATGCGGTCGCTTCTTCTTGTTTTTGCTGCTCTTCGAGCTCAGCTTTCCTTTGTTTAATGAAAGTGGCAATTTTTTTCCAAGGAATCTGAAACCAAATTTCTTTAACATATTCTTGTATTAACTGACCATCATATATTTGCTGCGCACATTGTAATAAAGCAAGCTGAACTATATAATTATATTTATTATTTGTGGGATATCGCGGCAACTCTTCAGGGAATTTTTCTACAAAAGTTTCATAAGCGGCTATTATATTTTCAAATTCTTTATCAGGACCATTATTGATTAGATTTTTACCCAAATCTATTATTGATAACATATCTTCTATAAAATCTTTTAGCGGCATCCCATTGCACACGATTTCCCAACGATCCTCGCTGCTAATAGCTTTTATCTCAGATCGCTGAAAATCGGGTAGCCCTTTAATATGGCGTAAACGCTGCTCTAGCTCAGTAAGTGAAGCAAGTAAGGCTGTTCCGGCGCTGCCTGGCATGGGTAGGTGCTCTTTATACGTAACGCAATAAATTTAGCTATCTTACCAATAAAATCGCCTGTGCGCAAGATCCTTCCGTTGCAAATCTTCTAGCTAACGGGGAATATACGCTACCGCATCTCCTTCTGTTTTCCCTCCTAATACACGCTTACCGCGAGTGGGAGGCGCTATAACCTGTTGATAATCCTTGATAAATAAGTCATCTAGCAAAGGTTGATACGAAGGATCTGCGACAAAAATGGTATTTGCAGTATGTTGGCTTAAGATAGGCCAGTTCTTTAATAAATCTTCAGGCGTACTTACGGCCTCTTGTGGCGCTGCAATGTATTCGAACACGCTATCATTATGCAAATAAACAGGCACTTTATTACTCGCGTCTAACATGACTATATTCCAGTCTTGCCAAGGTCGTTGTTGCTCTGCTGTTTCACGTACCATGTTCGCAAAAACAGATAATCCCCCACCACCATAATACCAAGGCATGGCCACAGCAAAAACAACAAACCATATGGCAGCAAAACTCACCACACCATAAGCTGCTGCTTGCAATAATTTAGGACGTGTTTGTAACCAATTTGCGATAAATAACATGGCAAAAGGGATTAATGGTAATACATAATAGCTACGCCGTGATCCTGACAAGGTAAAAAATATAAAGAGTAAGGCAATGGCTAAAATTAACCAGCGTGCATTTTCACTCAGGTTGCGCCAATCGGTACGTAACGTCCATAAGGCGGGAAATAATAATAAAGTCCAGGGTAATCCATAAATAGGTAGGTACAGAAAGTAAAGATAAATAGGTCCTATATGATCATAAGGTTGAAAAAACCGCACCACACTTTCACGAAATGATAAATACAAACCATTATCTTGATAATTTATTTCCGTACCGCTTTGTGAAGATAACCAAAATGGCAGCGCATAAATCAATAAAGCGGGAATTGCTGCAAGTAGTAGCGAAAAATTAAGATGTTGTCGCCAGCGGTGATGCGTTAAAATATGAGGGGCTATGACAATAAGAGGTAATACAAAACCTAGTAATCCTTTACATAAACTTGTTAGCGACATGATAATAAAAAATACTAGGTAATTCACAAAGCTCGTCTGGTTTTGTTTTTTAACATACCATAATACCGCCAATAACATCCCAGCGATATTTAACATATCCGTGCTTGCGGTACGGCTCCAAAAAATAAAAAAGAAACTGGTGGCTAACATCCAACCAGCTACTAATCCTACTGATCGATTAAACCATTGACGGCCTAGTTGTACGGTACAATAAACAGCGAGCAATCCGGCTAATACGGAGGGCAAACGCAAGCTGACTAAAGTGAGCCCATCGGTCAACCAGCTGGCCATCACGATTAACCAATAAGATAATAAAGGTTTATCATAATATGCCTCACCTCGAAGGAATGGGTGCAAATAATCGCCTGTTTGCAACATGTGCAAGACAATATTTGCCCAGCGCGTTTCCTGAGTCCAAATTTCTTTGCTACCTAATGCAGTGCCTAAAAGCAATATGACAACGATTGCTAAATAGAAGTTGCGAGATGGTGTGTTCCAGAGGCGGTCGGCTAATGACACGGTGGGTTATCTCCTTGTGACATATCATTTAAAAGGAAGGATAACATAGACGATGTAGGAAAAAAATGTGGTACTATCTTCCCATTATTTTCCCACTATCACAATACGCTTATGACTCTCAACGAAATTGCCATACAAACGGATTCTATAATCACCGTCACAAAAGCCAATTTTGGAGCATCCCCTGTATTTGGATTAGCCCTATTTTACATGCTGATGCTAACCACTTATTTTTTAATTCTATCCCTTTGCTTATCCTAGCGGATTTAATGCTGCTCAGTGGCCTGGATTCTTTTATTCTCACCACATTGTATATTGTCACCCTCGCTGGAATCTTATTATGGATCTTTGGCAGACCAGCCATTCATATCGGTGCCAGTAATTTAATTATGGGATATTTTGGTTATTTATTATCAGCTGCTTTTTATCGACCGAGCGCCATGGCTATCATATTAGCGATAGTCAGTCTTTATTATTTCGGGGGACTCATACTGGGTTTATTCCCCACCAAAGAGCGTATTTCTTGGGAAGGGCATTTGTTTGGATTTATTAGCGGGATTGCTGTTGCCTTTTATTTTTTATCCTAAAAGACGCACGCTAACCTCACCACCAATAATTTTTTGGGTTTCACCATTAACAAGCAATTGCAACACACCTTGCTCATCAACGCCAGATGCTATGCCTTGTAGCTTCTCTGAAGATTGCATTACCGTCACTAATTTACCTTGTAAAATATCATAGGTATGCCATTCGGCAAGAAAAGGAGCTAAACCGTGCAAATTAAATTGGGCCAAAACTGTCAGTAGTTCACTGATAAGCTCTGCTGCAAGTTGATTAGTATCCGTTGCTAATGGCGCAAGTGCTGTTTGCAAATCTATACAGGGTTGGTCAATGTTGGCAATGGTTTCTGGTGATAAATTAACGTTAATACCAATCCCAATGACTGCATACTGTGTTTGTTGTAATTGGCCTAATTCAATTAATATTCCACCCAGTTTTTTTTGTTGGCAATAAATATCATTAGGCCATTTTAATCCAATCCCTTTTACAGAAAATCGCGTTAACACGCGCGCAATGGCAATGCCCACTACCAAACTTAACCCCATTTTATTATTCGATAAATGCTGCAAAAATGAACAATAAATATTACTGCCTGGTGGCGATAGCCATAAGCGCCCTCGTCTGCCTCGTCCCGCGGTTTGGCTGTGTGCAAAACAGATAGCCCCTGATGGCGCACCTTGTTTTGCTAAATCTAATAAATAGGTATTGGTGGAATCAATAATAGGCAAAACTTCTAAGCAGGTAATTTGTTTTCGGATAGTGTCAGATAATAATTGTTCTATTAACCCTTGGTCTACAGGCTGTAACATCTTGTTGTCTCGAGGTTATATGATAAACTAGCACCATTCGTTCAACAGCAGAGTATATTGAAATCGTGCATTCTTCTCAACTCTCCACTAAACCCGTATCTGTTGGCTCTACCGTTATTGGCGGCAAGCAGTTAACTATCATCAGCGGTCCTTGCGCCATTGAAACGGCTACACAGATTGAGCAATGTGCACAGTTTAGTAAAGAGCAACACTGTCATATTTTACGAGGCGGTGCCTTCAAGCCACGTTCTAGCCCGCATGACTTCCAAGGTTTGGGCATTAACGGATTAGAGTTGTTGATGGCAGCTGCTCGTCAGGTGCAATTACCTGTCGTAACAGAATTACTCGATATCCGTCATTTAGACACCTATTTAGAGCTCGGTATTGATATGATTCAAGTAGGCTCACGCAATATGCAAAACTATGAGCTACTAAAAGAGCTAGGGCAAATACAAGTCCCCGTGCTACTCAAACGTGGTATGGCAGCTACCATTAAAGAATGGTTATTAGCAGCAGAATATATTGTACAAGGTGGGAACGAGCAAATCGTACTTTGTGAACGCGGCATACGAAGTTTTGAACCAAACTACCGTAACATGCTCGATATCAGCGCTATCCCTTCTTTAAAAAATACGACCCATTTCCCCGTTATCGTAGATCCTAGCCATGCTTGTGGCCAAGCCCACTTTGTTAATAGCCTCGCCAAAGCAGCGATCGCAGCGGGAGCAGATGGGTTATTAATAGAGATCCATCCTACTCCTAATCAAGCTTTAAGTGATGCTGAGCAAGCACTAACTTTCCCTGCATTTAAGCAGCTATATGAGGAGTTACAACCCTTAGCCATTGCGGTGGGGAGGGTTCTATAATCGCAATTCTACGCAAATCCTTGACCTCCAACCTTTCAGAAGACACGGCAAAAAGTTAATGCTATAGTGGTATTAACTCCAAAGAAGCTTTTAGTTATTATTTTATAGGTGGTACCATGAAGCAATTACTTAGTAAATGTGTGATAGGTTTGATTGCTACTTTTGCGTTTTCCACAGTAACTTTAGCAAGTGCTATTATAAATGGCGAACAAATGAGTTTGAGTGAGCCCACTGCTAGCAGCGATGCCAGTGCTGATAATTCTAATGCAGGTGGTGGTGCGGGCGGTGATGATACTAACGCTGCAAACACAGCGCCTCAAGCCAGCTCGCTAGTGGGTTCTGTAATTCATACACAAATAGCGCAAGTACCAGGAGCGAATACGACCACGACAAATTCTTCTCTACAGTCAGCAGGTGTTAATGAGACTACTACAGCTATACAAGGTCATGTTGGAGCACATTAAGGGATTGTAGAAAGTTTGTTTAAATTTTCTTAACTAAAATAGGGAGAAATCTGATGAGAGCATTGTATTTAATAGGAAGCACTTTGTTACTAGCCGTAGTATCTAATACCAGTTTCGCAGCCGCGGTTAACGTGTATGATTTCCAACCTAACTGGGGTTTTCCCGATACTTCTTTAGCAACAACACAAGCCATTGCTCAAATTCAAGCTAGGGAAGGGTACTTCGAAAATGCTGCTAACAATACCAATGGTGGCGGTGTACTTGCTGGTGCCGGTATTGCCGGTATTACCGGACTTCCTGTCACTGCACGCAACAACGTTCGTGCTAACGTACGCAATAATATTCCAAATAATGGTGTGCAAAATATTAATGTATTGCCTTAATTATCGGGTACATAGCTTTGTTGAGTCTTCAGCAAGGCTATAGCCAAATGGAAAATTATCCTCTATATTAATCATCATAAGTGGCGTGAAAAATAATTCACTGCTCACTTCATAAGTGAATGGAATCTACATAATTTATAAAATGGGTATTAATGCTATGAACCAGCTGACAAAAATATTCTGCCTTTTTCCTGTTCTTTTAGGAATTTCAGGTTGTGCGAGTAACAAGGAATTTACAACCCCGATTGAAGCGATCGCTGGTCCACCGATTCAAGATACCACGACACCCTACTCTGACTTACTTGTTTGTATTGGTGAAGCGGCCAATGCAAAAGGTGAGCATCGAATTACTTTAGCGGTTAATACCATACCGGATAAAACAGGTAAATTTAACTATAACGAAGAAGGTTATAAAGTAACCCAAGGCGCTGAAGATATGGTGGTTTCTGCAATAGCAAAAACCAACGCTTACACATTAGTGGAGCGTAATGCTTTAGGTATTTCACAAATGGAAATGCAATACGCTAACCAATTCTTATTAAGTGACTCTAACCCACATAAAAACTTTGTTGATAAAGAAGGTCGTTTAGCACGCGCTTTACACTCCGGTATGGTTATCGGATCTGACTATGTCGTTGCGGGTAGTATCAGTGAGATTAACTTCAACATCGGTTCAGGCGGTTTCTCTGTCACCGTAGATGGTATTGGTGGCGGTTGGCGCGTGTTCTGGATGGACATCGGTATGGATTTACGCGTCATCGACACGACCACAACTGAAATTGTTATCGCTTTACCACAACGTAAACAAGTGTGGGGTTATGAAAACAAAGCTGGTGTTGTTCACTTTTTCGGTAATACATTCGTAGAGGGCGTTGCAGGTACTATCCGACAAGAACCTATTCAAATTGCGGTACGAAGCATCATTGAAGATTCTATCGTTGATATTACTAGACAACTTTATGGAATACCAAAGAATGTCTGCGGTGATGTAGGAACTGTAGCTTCTAAAGAGCCAACTACAACTGCTGCAGAACCTGCAAAAGCAACCCCCGCAGCAGCAACTACAGCCGCTAAAAATGAACACCCAGAAGAGGTGTCATACCTCTCAGCAAGTGAATCAAATGAAGCCTATATAGCTGAAGCTGAAGCCGCTCGTTTTTCCCAAGCAAAAGCAGCTTATCTTGCTGAACCATTAAATGGTCAATCAACAGATCCTACCCCTGAAACTGAAGCCGCTCAGAGTGGTCAATCGGCAGGTCAAGAGCGTGTTTCTTTAAATGAAAATGCTCAACTATCTAGGCCAACTGCTGCAGTACAACCTATGTCAGAGCACATTAGCTAATAAGCGGTCGATACCTCAGTTCTCTTGGAAAACCACTACACCATTACCCCCCGCAAAAGCGGGGATCCATCGGATAGTCAGTCCCCGCTAGAGTTTATCCTCGTGAAAACGGGGACGTGGATGATGGTGTAGTTAGGTTTTCAACTCCCTATTTTTATAAATGATAACTAACTTGTTTTTTTACCTATAGACTGGTAAAATCAGTCATTTAACTATTAGCGATATTTTCCTATGGTTTTTGAAGTGCGCCCCTTACAATTAGAGCTCGGGCGAGTAAAATCAACCCCTGTAACCTGGAGCACCACACCAGCTACTGATCTTGCGTGGATGCAAGACGAATATAAACAAGCAACTGCCGCACTCGAAAATATCCTCCATGACCAACATCTTTCCAAAGATGAGCGAGCACTCAAAAAGATATTGCGCCAATTTTTGGCTCTGCGTTGGCAACTTATAAAAAACTCAGATACTAATTATTTTAGTTTCTTTAACTCCCCTTTAAATCAATTATGTGTCTCAATTGCTGAGCAAATTGCCGAACCTAATGAGCCGATTATCAAGGTATTAGTGCCAAAACTAGATGTCAGCGTAGTATATTATGATGAAACTTTTCGCTCCATAACTTTACAAGAACGGACAGAAATTGAGCAAAGAAAATTACTCGATTTATCAGTTTTTAACTTAAATGAAGATAAAACTAAACTTATCCCTATCCTTCCCTGTTTAGAACAAGCACGCCGAATGGCTCCCCCTGGTTTTATACCGGTTTTTTTAAATCAATATAGTGGTATAGACCAATCAGGCCAAAAGTTATTGGATGGGAAAAAAAAGCATTCTAGAGAACATGATAATTTGCTGAGTAATTTATCACAGCCTCAATTATCGGCTGCAGAAATTATCCAATTACAAAATACAGCCCCTGATTATTATAATGCACTTATTCAGTTGGAGACTAACCCTACAAACACCGCCTATATAGGTGATGCATCTTGGACTGCAATCTCTGAGCTAACAGGTCACACATTATGGTATGAGTTACAGATACTCTGTCGCGGGTTAACAGATGGGGGTGTTGAGGATACTTCAGCGCCTGCAGCGATGCAAAATCAAGATATCGGTCGACAGGCAAAATGGGCTATTAAACGATTTCATTCTATATGGATGAGGCTTGACTCAGATACACGAAAACGTGTGGGTGCATTTACTGATAATTCCGATATCACAATTACCCAAAAAGAACTTCAATCTTATATCCCAACAGGTAGTGGTACTGGGAGACTTATTGCTCATGTTGCAAGCAGTGAAAATAACGGCCAGGGCTATTACATATATCAGGATACAAAAGGCGCCGTTGCTACCACTGATGGGGATCGCATTATCACCGGTCTCTTAGATTCACAAGGGCGAGTTATACCACACGATAGAAAGCTTACCTTACAATTGTGTTTAGCTAAGTTATTTGCAGGCTTTGCAGATCCTTCGTTACTTCCAAATGATGATGACTGGAAAAAAGATGCTCAGAATATGACTGCTGGGGGGCATACTTGTATCATCGTCGTAAGGACATTTATTCAAAGAATATTAGAAGCTAAAGGTAAAAGCGCGTTTATTGGTATCAAAGTAATCTCACCTCCTGTAACATTGGAAACGCAAAGAGTTCGTAATGAAGAGCTTCAGTTTAATAAGCTTTCCCAACAACTCGAAGCAACATTACCGCTACAAAGATATATTTACAGACCTAGTGCAAAGGACGCACCAAACCCACAACGATATCAGGTACTAACCCCAAAAGCGCTCAATTATGTTGCCGAATTATTTCAAATATTCGACAACGCTCCCAATGAGCCAGAGAAGCTAATGTGTTGTGAGACTATTGGCTGGGGGAAAATAAGCTCTATACTGGTAAGAATTACCGATAGGAGAGAGTTTTTCCATCGTATAAAAAATTTCCCAACCCTATTAGCTTCCATGTATCAAGATCCAGCAGGATTCCAATTTATTTTGGATTGCCAAAAAAGAGATTGCATGCTTAATGAAAAAGTACCATGTCATGTTGATGGTTTAGTAATATATCGAGATCGGTGGAGGGATACTTACACATTCCCTGATTATACAAATCAAGACGCGGTTTTGGCACATATTGAAACTGTTTTTACGGCAATTAGTACTCGCTTTCAAAGAGCTATTCGCTTCCATTTTTTTACTAACGGTCAAGAAATTGCAAATGCGGTTATAGAAAATTGCCAACGAGGCGATTGCACCCCACAACAAATGCTGGAACTTTTAACTAACCAACTTGTAACTCTATCCACCCAACCAACAGCTGGGAGCACTTATATGATGCGGACCAATCCGAGAGAAATAGGTGAAACATCGATGCGAGTTATTCATTGCTTATTGTTATTAGGGCATCACATTACGAGCATAGCGCCTGTTCTTAAACAAAGACCTCGCTCTATTATATTTTCTTAAACATAATGTTTCTCCCCACCCTAGCCCCTCTCCCCTTGTGGGAGAGGGAAATGTAAGCGAGGCTTACGAGGGTGAGGGACTGCTACAAAGAAAAAATCCTTCTTTCACTTCAGATCTGTACTACGTAGAAAAATCGTCCCCTCACCCGCCCGCGCTATGCGCGGTCGACCTCTCCCCACAGGGGAGAGAGATGGGGATAAAATACAAAAAAAATGCAGGTCATAATGACCTGCATTT
>Ga0302300_1001614_pt1 | contig 12567 bp, 10 predicted proteins | sample III_Palsa_E1_1_FD_198756 | JGI IMG/M metagenome (GOLD analysis project Ga0302300, IMG submission 198756) | Peat permafrost microbial communities from Stordalen Mire near Abisko, Sweden - III_Palsa_E1_1 | ecosystem: Environmental > Terrestrial > Soil > Palsa > Peat permafrost | place: Sweden... | reverse complement strand
GGTGCAGGTGATCGACTTCTACAATTTCTCCGTGCAGCGCGCAGTGACACGCTTCTTTGAAGAGCTGCCAAAGCTTGGCGCGGACTGGACACAAACCTCGCTGGCAGGCTGGACCATCCTGCACCCGCAGACCGATGTGCGGCTGTCGGGCGACGCGCAGGTGCCGGTGGAACTGATCCCCGCCGCTGGCCTGCGCTTCAAGGGGCTGCGCGATACCTACACCAGGGACGGCTTTGGCTCGGAATTCGTCGCCGCAGCGCCGCCGGATACCGACTCGGACACCGTGCCATGGCGCAACCCCGACTATGTCTCGATGACCGGTGCGCTGGTGTTCGACGGCGCAACGCTGAGTGACGAACTCGCGACCCGGCAGGTTCGGCTACTGGCCAAAGATCCGTATCGCGACGACACCATCACGCTCGCTGGTCGCGACGTACCGCTGGCTGCCAACTTCACCGCCGCTTACGGCGTGTGGCTGGCGCGTTCGGGATTTGCCAGCCAGTCGATACGCTCGCTGCTTGGCCGCGAAGGCGGCATCACCACACCGCGTGTGCTGCTGATGCAGCCGTACGATCCGAACCGGCTCACCGTGGTGATGCTGCACGGATTGGCGAGCAGCCCCGAGGCCTGGATCAACGTCTCCAACGAAGTCATGGGTGACGAAGACCTGCGCCGCAACTACCAGGTATGGGAGGTGTACTACCCGACCAATGCGCCGGTCGCGGTCAACCTGGCTAATATCCGCAAGGCGCTGGATGCCACGCTGAAGCACTTCGACCCGACCGGCACAGCGCGTGCGTCGAACAACATGGTGCTGGTCGGCCACAGCATGGGTGGCGTGATCGCGCGGCTGCTGGTGTCGTCCAGCAACGAGCAGCTGTGGAACGTGGTGCCGGTGCGCGCCAACCTGTCGCAAGCCAAGCGTCAAAAGCTGCGCCAGCGACTCGCGCCGTATCTACAGTTCACGCCGATGCCGCAGGTAACCCGGGCCGTCTTCATGGCCTCGCCGCATCGCGGTACACCATTGGCGCAAGGTCGACTGGCGCTGCTGTTTCGCGGCCTGATCCGACTGCCGGCGAATCTGCTGGCAGAACTGACGAATCTGTCGGACGTATTGAAGGATGTCTCGACGACGGGCAAGCCGCCACGTCTGCCCAACAGCATCGACAACCTCAGCGACAAAGACCCCTTCATCATGGCGACGGAGAACCTGCCGATCTCACCGCACGTGCGCTATCACACCATCGTCGGCGTGTATAAATCCAACGGCCCGCTGGCCACCAGCAGCGATGGCGTGGTGCCCTATTCCAGCGCACATCTGGCCGGCGCCGATTCCGAACTCGCCATACCGTCGTGGCACAGCGTGCAGGAGACGCCAGCGGCGATCCTCGAACTGCGCCGAATTCTTCGCCTTCAGGAAACGACGGCAAAGCCAGCGGCACAGATAACGACGATCAGCGCTGCGCGCTGAACTCGCCGAGCTGTCCGTGCGAAATGCGTCCGCGTAGCACCAGCCAGAGTATTGTGCGGAGATCCATCAGCCTGCGGTAATGCCCACAGGTGAAAACCGCTAAGCGTCTTTTTCAAACCTGCTGCTGTGTTCATCCGAGATGTGTTCGTCGGAAATCCCCGCCTGTGATGAAAGATCAGGTTTGAGTGCGGTGCCCGTCAGCTGACGCTGGCTTGCTTCCTGCGCCAGCCATGTCAGCAACTTGGCGGCCCGTTCGTAGCTGAGTCCATCGGTGTGGATATTCGAGATACAGTTGCGCAGCGAATCCGCCTGCCCTGGCTGCGGTGCCCAAGTCAGATAGATGCCTAAACTATCCGCGACACTGAGGCCGGGCCGCTCACCGATCAACACGGCGACCATACGCGCGCCGAGGCGTTGCGCGATCGCATCACCGAGGCCGACACGCGCTTGCGTCGCCAACACGATCGGGGCGATCGACCATTCCTTCAATCCCGATATGCAGGCATCGAGCATCGCCACCGAGTGATTCATCGCGGCGCGAGCGGACAAACCATCAGCGATTACGAAGACCAGATCGTATTCACCGTTCGCGGCATCCAGCTCGGCTTCGCCGCTGCCTAGTTCGCGGCCATAGTCAGGGCGTAACAAATAACTTTGTCGATCGACGGCGCGACTACCGACTTCAATGCATTCGCGTGGTGCCAACGCATTGCGCAGGGCATCGACGTCGAGCACCGCATGCACCGCATCACGCGCCTGGCTCGCGGCAGCCTGGAATTTCAGCAACTCTCTGGTTGGCAGCGCATCGCCGGTTCGGCCCAGTCCGATGCGTGCACGAGTGAACTGACGCAGGCGCGCAAACGGGTCGCGTGCCAGCTCGTCGATGACATGACCGTTGATGATGCGTTCATCGCTCATGCGCTCGGCACTCCGAGCAGCCGGCGCAGCGGCGCACCGCCCGGCTGTGGTGGCGGCAAACGACCCTGACCATCGAGCATGCCCATCTGCGCCAGCCAGCGTTCGAATTCCGGTGCCGGCTTCAGTCCCCGCGCATGGCGCAAGCCGAGTACATCGTGGAATGACAGGCTCTGATAATTCAGCATCACATCGTCCGCGCCAGGTACCGCGATCAGAAAATTGACGCCGGCATTGGTGAGCAGGTGCATCAGCACGTCCATGTCGTCCTGATCGGCCTCGGCGTGATTGGTGTAGCAAACATCCACGCCCATCGGCAGGCCGAGCAGCTTGCCGCAGCAGTGATCCTCCAGGCCGGCGCGAATGATCTGCTTGGCGTCGTACAGATACTCCGGGCCGATAAAACCGACCACGGTATTCACCAGCAGCGGATCGAACGCGCGTGCCACCGCATACGCACGCACCTCCAGTGTTTGTTGATCAACGCCGTGATGCTGACCCGCAGACAGCGCGCTGCCCTGCCCGGTTTCGAAATACATCGCCTGCTGGCCGACCGTGCCGCGCTTGAGCGAGCGCACTGCATCGTGCGCCTCGCGCAGCAACGACAGCTTGACACCAAAGCCGGTATTCGCGCCTTCGGTACCCGCCACCGACTGGAACACCAGATCCAGCGGCGCACCGCGTTCGATCGCCTGCATCGAGGTGGTCACGTGTGACAGCACGCACGACTGCATCGGAATATCGAAGCGCTGTCGCAGATCGTCGAGCAGCTTCAGCAGCGTGATGCAGTCGGACAGGCTGTCGCCGGCCGGATTGATGCCGATCACCGCATCGCCCATGCCGAACAGCAGGCCGTCCAGTACCGCGGCCGCAATGCCGGCCGGATCGTCGGTAGGGTGATTCGGCTGCAGCCGGCTGGCGAGCGTGCCTGGCAAACCGATCGTGCTGCGAAACGCCGTGACCACGCGACACTTCGCGGCCACTGCGATCAAGTCGGCATTGCGCATCAGCTTGGAAACCGCCGCCACCATCTCGGGCGTCAAACCCGATGACAGTGCGTTGAGTGCGGCAGTATCGGCTTCGTACGAAAGCAGCCAGTCGCGAAACCCGCCGACGGTAAGGTGCGCAATGGCAGCGAAGGCGGCAGCGACATGCGTGTCGACGATCAGCCGGGTCACTTCGTCTTCCTCGTAAGGCACCATGGCTTGGTCGAGAAAGGTTTTCAGCGGCAGGTCGGCCAGCGCGAAACGGGCGGCGACTCGTTCTTCTTCGCTTCCCGCCGCGAGGCCGGCCAGTTCATCACCCGAGCGGCGCGGTGAAGCGCACGCCATCAGTGCGCGCAAGTCTTCAAAGCGATAACTGGTGGAACCCACGGCCGCGGTATAGGCCATCGACTTACCCTCTCGCCGGTCGATTCGATACTAGCGGCCGCTTTGTGCCATGCGCAACGACAGATCGCTGTGCATGGCATGGCTTGAAAGCTTGGGAAGTTACCGCGCTCGGCAACCAAGCACTGGCCACTGGATCATGCAGGCAGCCGATCCAGCCAGTCGCCCATCTGCTTCATGACCTGAATTCGCGCTGGCTCAGCCTCGTTCATCAGCTCGTGGTAGAGCGCGGCGAAGTGGCGCGTGGTCAGCTGGTTGGTCGCCCAAGCCCCGGCGGCGAAATCCGTGCTGCCGGAAGGATCGACCAGCTTGTCGGCACCAGCGACCAGCAAGAGCGTGGGCACTTTCAAAATGGCTGAATCGGCAATGCAGGCAGCACCGGAGCGGAAGATAAAGTCAGCCAGGCGCGGCGTGATCTTGCTGAAAACCAGTGGATCGTCAACGTAGGCCGAGATGACCGAGGCATCGTGCGAAAGGTTATCGACCTTCAGGCCGTTGCTCAGCGGCAGATTCGGTAGCACCGATGCCAGCACATGGGCCAACTTGCGCATGCCCGCACCTTCCCAACTGCGCAGCGCCGGCGAGGTCAGCAGCATGGCAGCGGGTTTGATGCGGCCATCCAGCACGCTCCGCGCAGCCACCAGGCCGCCCATGCTGTGACCAAGCAACAACGGCGGCCTCGAATGTCCGGCGGCATAATCGTCATACACGGCGGTCAGGTCACTGAGCAAATCGTCATTCTGTTTCAGAGCACCGCGTGGCCCTTGCGTTTTGCCGTGTCCGCGCTGGTCGTAGCTGCGCACGTCAAAGCCGCGTGCACGAAACCAGGCAGCGACATGTCGATAACGGCCGCTGTGTTCTCCCAACCCATGGACCATAAGTACGGCACGTTTGGCTTCGGGCAGCGGCCAACTGCGCAGGCACAACACTTGCCCGTCGGACATGCGCTGCTCGCCGAGTAGCCCGTCGTCTGGATGATGGGTTGCGCTGGACACATCCGATTTTGCTGCTACGCCCATGGTCCAGCCCGATCCTGAGTCAGAGATTGCGCATGATGCTACGAGCCGCCCCGCTGTTGCCAGCGTCTGGCGTGAGCAACAACCGATATTTCACCCGGGCGCGTATATTTTGCCTAATCATCTTTTCTTGAAAAACCGCGCTTGAAGGGAATTTTCATGGGCTGTCTACCTGTACCGCTGTTTTTCCTGATCGGCTTCGGTGTTGGCTACCTCGTCGACGGCCAGCACGGCGCACTCTGGGGCGCAAGTATCGGGCTGGTGGCGGGACTGATTGGCATGGGCATCATGATCAAGGCGATGCGCGGGAACGGCGGACGCTGAAGGTCGCTGCAGGCAGATCGACGCTGGCCTCGCCTCCGAACGATGTCGCTGAATGCCCCAGTTGAACCTGATAGCTACCCGCGGGCCGGCGCCAGTTTTTCTGCGTGGCATCGAACTCGGCGAGGATGCGCGGATCGGCAATGATTTCCACATGCTGCGTCGCGCCCTTCTTCAGGGAGAGTCGACGCCAGCCAGCCAGTCGACGCGTCTGGTTTTCGCCGGGGAGTGTGACGTAGACCTGCGGCACATCGGTGCCTTCGCGAGAGCCGCGATTGGTGACATCAAACGCAACAACCAGCTTGCCGTCCGTCCATTTCGCCTGCAGCTTGCCGTAACCAAAGTTCGTATACGTCAGCCCATAGCCGAACGGAAACAGTGGTTCGATATTCTTTTTCTGAAACCAGCGATAGCCGACATCGGCACCCTCAATGCGGTAATCAACGGTGTCGGCCGGCTGGCCTTGCGGCGGCACGCCAATCGACGCCAGGCCGGCACCGGGAATCTGCGGTCGCGGCAGCTGCGACTCGTCCTTCGGCCAGGTCATCGGCAGACGCCCTGACGGAGCCACTTCGCCAAACAGTAGCCGGGCGATGGCCTCACCGCCGCGCGCACCCGGATACCAAGACTCCAGCACTGCGCCGGTTTGATCCAGCCACGGCATCTTCACCGGGCCGTTGTTTTCCAGCACCACAATGGTGTGTGGATTGGCCTTGGCAACGGCCGCGACCAGCGCGTCCTGATTGTCGGGCAGCGTCATGTCCGGTCGATCAAAGGACTCCGCATCCCATTGTTCGACGAACACCACAGCCACATCTGCGTGTGACGCCAGTTGCGCAGCCGCAGCCGCATCGTGGCCGTCATTGAACTGCACCTTGCCTGGCAAACGGCGCGCGATCGCCGCCAGCGGCGCGGATGGCTGATAGATGCGAGGGCCCGGCCAGCCATCCGGCGGCAGGCCGGGCACAGCGTTGCCGGCGGGCGGATACACCACCGACGAACCACCGCCGCTGAGCACGCCCTTGTCGGCATGACCGCCAATCAGCGCGATCGACTTGAGCGATCCGGACAGCGGCAGCAGCTCGTGCTCGTTACGCAACAACACGGCGCCCGCTTCTTCCGCGCGCAAGGCGACCTCGCCATCAGCGGCAAAGTCGATGGGCGCCGCCTTTGCCGGCTGATCAATCACTCCCATGGCAAACATGCTGCGCAGAATGCGTCGAACCATATCGTCGACGCGTGACTGCGGCACCTCACCGGAAGCGATGGCCGCGCGCAGCGGCTGGTCGAAGTACACCTTGGGGTCGAACACTTCGCCTGCCGATTCCTGATCGAGCCCGGCCAGCGCCGATTTGCCCGCGCTATGCACGGCGCCCCAGTCGGACATGACATAACCGGGATAACCCCAGTCGCGCTTCAGCACGGTATTGAGCAGCCAGTCGTTTTCGCATGCGTATACCGCGTTGTAGCGGTTGTAGGCGCACATCACCGAACCGGGATGGCCGATGCCGATGGCGATCTCGAACGCCAGCAGATCGGACTCGCGCGCGGCGGGCTCGTCGATCTGCGCGCTCAGCGTATTACGTCCGGTTTCCAGTGCGTTGAGCGCGTAGTGCTTTACGGTGGCGATGACTTTTTGATTCTGCACGCCACGCACCGCGTTACCAGCGATGGTGCCAGCAAGCAGCGGATCTTCGCCGGCGTATTCGAAATTGCGGCCATTGCGCGGATCGCGTTCAAGATCGACACCGCCGACCAGCATCACGTTGAAGCCTTTTTTTCTTGCCTCACTGCCGATCATCGCGCCGCCAGCGTAGGCGATCTGCGGATCGAAGCTGGCAGCCGTCGCCAGACCGCTGGGCAGCGATGTCGCACCACCACTCTTGTCGGCTTTTGCTACGCCCAGTCCGGCGTCAGTCTCCTGCAATGCCGGCAGGCCGAGGCGAGCCAACGCCGGTACGTAACCGGCTGAAGTAAGCGCACCTGATGGCATCGCGCTGCCCTGACTCGGTTGACCGAAGTCGGCGCGGATCAACCGGAACTTTTCATCCTGTGTCATCGCTTTTAGCACCAGCGCCGCGCGCTGATCCGGTGAGAGCGACATATTCATCCACGGTCGCGCCACTGGCGCGCTAGAGGCTGTGGCCAATGCCATGGCAGCCACGCTGCCGACGAAGAACAATCCAACTCCAAAATGGTTTGCGCGCGCCAAAGCGAACTCCTTTCTCGTTCAAGCCGATAACCAAGGATGCCACGCTCGGTCAGGCGATGTCCGTGAACATGGCTCAGCCCAGAGGCTGCTGGCAGACCGCAAATGCCGTTGCAACATGGCAAAAGCAGGCAACAAAAAACCCGCTCGACGGCGGGTTTTCAGGGCTGCTTGCAGCCACAACGCAATGGAGGCCTAGGTCGGAATCGAACCGGTGTACGCGGCTTTGCAGTCCGCTAACATACGTTATCTATCATTCACTTACCGCATTTGACACCCATTTCGCCACTCGAAGCGGTGTCTGCTTTCGGCCGAGACTGTGCGAAAACACAGAGCTGCCTTCAAGCATGTGTCGACTGCATTGTCTGCTCATCAACAACAGCCTGTACTTCTTCACTGAAAGAAGTTGCAGATTCCGGTCTGGCTGAACATCGATTCCGGCGAGCGCTAGACACCCTGCTGGAGCTGACAAAGGGTGGCTTACCGGTTGCCGTAGTCGCTCCCGTTTGCATCCTGACGTAGATGGCTTCCGTTCGAGTGCTGACCGTCAGGTAAGCTGCTCTTATTACTGCCCATTTGGGAGCTTTTCGATGAACGGCTGGATCTCCGCACTGTTCGGATTGATTGGCGTCACCTTAGGCGCAGCCCTTACCTACTTACGTGAATATGTAACGCAGCAAAAGCGCGAGAAAAAAGATGCCGCATATCTGGCTGTCGTTGTTGCAGGCGCTCTAGATCGATTCAGTGCTGAGTGCGTACGCGTTGTTGCCGACGATGGCCTATCGAGGGGCCAGCGGGATGAGAGTGGGTTCCTATCGGCACAGGTGAAGACACCGACTTTTCAACCGGAACCGCTAGGTGTCGACTGGAAATCGGTACCCGCGGATCTGATGTATCCAATCTTGGATCTACCGTATCGCATCGAAATGGCGAACAGAAAGATCCACGATACGGCTGAATATCAAGCCGAGCCTCCGGACTATGATGAGTTCTTTGAAGATCGGCAGTTCGAATACGCCGTGCTTGGCTTAGACGCATCAGCGTTAGCCACAAAGCTGCGTAGGCACGTCGGATTCCCGGATCGGCCGACCAGCCAATGGGATCCGCTGGCCTATATGGCAGACGTTAAATCAAAGATCGAAGAAGCCCGGGAGGAAAGAGCAAGACGCCATGCGTCCGGCTTAGGCGTCCCGGCTCTCTCCTAAAGCCGTGAGACCGGTTTCGTCACGTGGCTTCCCGCTGATAAAAGATGCCACCGCGCTCAGCGTGACCTAATGCTTCACCGCCTGCTTGCGCTCAATCAGTTTCGTACATCAAAACAGTAGAATTTTTTGATCGATACAGCACAGGGGTCAGGGGATGATCGAGTCCATTGGTATTGCGGGTATTGCGACATACGGCGCCGACAGAGTTGCGTTGAATGACCTGTCGACGGTCAATTATTTTTTTGGCAACAATGGCTCGGGCAAAACAACGCTATCCAAACTGATTGCCGATCCGTCGCACAATGATTTTCGGGCGTGCAGCATCACTTGGAGGGCGAACACTCCTATTCAAGCGCTGGTCTATAACCGCGATTTCGTTGCCAAGAATTTCAGTCCCTCTGTAGGCCTCAAGGGTATCTTCAACCTCGGCGAAACCAATGTGCAAGCTGCCACGGATATCGCCAATGAAAAGACCAAGCGCGACGCTTTGAAGATAAAGCGGGCCAAATTCGCCAAGACGCTGACAGGTGATGAGGAGGCCCAGGTGAAGGGCAAGGTCACGGAGTTGAACGAACTGCGTGCGGATTTTGCCGATACGTGCTGGACGACATTTCGGAAGCACGATCCCTTCTTTAAACCTGCATTTGCTCGCTACAGTGTTCGCGGAGCATCCACGAAGTTTCGCGATCAAATTCTTCTTCAAAGCGCAACGAATACATCGGATTTGCTGTCATTCGAGGATCTGAAAGAGAAAGCGACAACGCTATTTGAAGACAATCCACAGGCTGAAACACCAATCCCAGAATTGCAGCTCACATCAGTTGCAATCATGGAGACAAGCGGCATCCTTGGCCGATCGGTCATCGGACGCAACGATGCGTCGATCGCGTCCATGATCAATCGATTGCAGAACTCGGACTGGGTGAAGACTGGTCGTGCATTTTTCGAGAAAAATCATGGAGACTGCCCATTCTGCCAGCAAAAGGCTCCCACCAATTTGCAGCAAGAGCTTGAGAGGTATTTCGATGACGCTTTTTCCATGGACACAACGGCGATAAGCGACCTTCACAACAACTACATCGAGGAGACATCGAAGATCGAAGCGGCGCTTCAGCGCGTGCTCGACAACAAGTCAGCATTCATCGACCACGATAAAATCTTGTCCTCACAACGGTTGTTTGGCACGCTCATTGAGTTGAATAAGACGAGGCTTCTAAACAAAGTCAAAGAGCCAAGCATCACAACCCGATTGGAAGCCCATGAGCCTGCGCTGCGAGAGGCACAGTCGGAAATCGCGCGTGCCAATGTGGTGATTGTGCGTCACAACAGAATGGTGAGTCGACTTGCAGAGGAACAGACGCAGCTCATCGCGCAGGTATGGAAGTTTCTTTTGGAAAAAGAGTTGAAAGCCGCCCTTGAGGCATACAGCACAAGCGAGCGCGATCTAACCGCATCCATTCAATCGCTGACTGAAAAGATCGCTGATGTGTCAGCTGACATTGAAGCATCTGACACAATTATTGTTGAATTGGAAAAAGCGAACACCAACACTATTGAAGCCGTCAATCGCATCAACGGCAAGCTGAAATCGTTTGGTTTCAAAAGTTTCAGCATCAAGCAGGTGCAGGGAAATAACTACCAATTGGTGCGCTCGGATGACACTGAAGCCTTGCACTCTTTGAGCGAGGGTGAGCGGACCTTCGTCACCTTTCTGTATTTCATTGAGTTGGTGCGTGGTAGCGATCAGTCCTCTGGTGTCAACGAAGATCGCATCGTTGTTTTTGACGACCCCGTGTCAAGCTTGGACAGTGATGTTCTCTTTATCGTGTCCACTTTGATCCGTGAGGTGGTTGCCCAAGCGCGAGCAGGCGGTATGGTCAAGCAGGTGTTCCTACTCACGCACAACGTCTACTTCCACAAGGAAGTGACATTCAAGACGCCGCGATCTGCCGATGCCAATACTGAAACCCATTGGATCATCCGAAAGCCCGATCTCACATCCCAAGCGGTGAGACATGCCAGCAATCCGATTAAGACCTCCTATGAACTTTTGTGGCACGAGGTTCGCGCTCCCGAAACGAATAGCACGACCATTCAGAACTCACTTCGACGCATCTTGGAGAATTACTTCAAGATCCTTGGCGGTATACCCCTGGATAACTTGATAGAAAAATTTGCAGGTCAAGAAAAGTCGGTGTGCAAATCACTGATGTCATGGACCAATGACGGATCGCATGGCGTTGGCGATGATGTGTTTTTCACGGCTGGCGAGGTGTCAGTCGAAACCTACCTCGATGTTTTCCACAAGGTGTTCGAGCTGTCACAAAACGAAAGCCACTACAAACTCATGATGGGCACAGCTTACGTTGAGCGCCCAACTGTCTAATGGTTGCGATCCATCTTGAAGTCCATCTTTCGCTACCATCCAGAGCCACCACTTGATGATTAGTCGTATCTTTCCTTTCGTCGCTTGCATGCTCGCTTAGCAGCAGCCCCGCTTGTTCGACCGGCGTAGCCGGACTAAAGTCATGTGCCATCGTTGGCTTGACTCTAGGGAAAGGAGGATAACTATGAAGATACGGTCTACACGCGCGATGAAGCTTCTCTTTGCGCTGGGCCTTGTAGGTCTATCGCCTTGCGCCCTCGCTGCCAGTTTCGATTGCAGCAAGGCCGCGAGCGCCACGGAAAAGCTGATCTGTAGCGATGCCGAGACATCCGCGCTGGATGGCAAGCTGCAGCAAGCCTACAAGGCGGCAATGGCCGCGGCATCAGAAGCGACTGACAAAAAGGCGTTGGCTAAAGAACAGCGTAACTGGATCACGTACACCCGCGGCATTTGCCAAGATACGGCCTGTCTACGACAGGTTTATACCGCCCGCATCGCTGTGTTGGCGCGCAATGAAAAAAACATTGAGAACGATGCGTCCTACTGCACAAAGCCCAGCGGCTATCAAGGCGGTGCCAGTGATTGTGGCGTCAGTGCACAGGCTTACCGAGATCCCAACGACCACACCGACTCGTTCAATCAATCCCTTGCAAAGCAAAAGCAAAGCGGCCGCATTATCGGTTGCAGTCGCTTGGTCGACCTCTGGGATGGGACGCATATTGGTCCAGGGCGTGGCGAGCAGACTTTTGGTGGCTATTGCGTCTTGCAAAATGGCACGCAACGCCGGAGCGTGGCGATCTGCAACGACGACATGGCTGGCGATTTTCAGATGCAGCCGGTCACCCCGCAGGACATGTCCGACACACACTTGATCGACTTCACCTACAACTGTTCCGGGAGTTGAGCTCCCTACGCTAACCAAAAGGATTTTGACCATGTCGAATAGCGCGACCATCACCCCTGAACAACTGCGCACCGTTCTTATTGCCACCGAGTTAGGAGGCAAGCCGGGCGATTCTGATCACTTTTCATATGCCAAACTCGGCAGCAGTTCCTCTTCGTTTGGCCAGATGCAATTTGATGTTGATGCCAATCCTGCCGCGCGGACATTCTTGACGGACAATGGATTCGATGCCGGCGACATCACCACGTTGAGGAAACACGGACCGCTTTCGGACAAAGATCAGGCTTCGCTGGATACCAAGTTGCAGGCGGTCCCGAAAGACAAGCTGGATCAATTTACCAGCCAACAGCTGGATGTCACCATTGGGCGCGTGGGCGACATCATTGACAATGTGCGCAAACAAAATCCAGCGGCTGCCGACGCCATGGTCAAAGACGCCAAATTGCAATTAGGCGTAGCCGATTACGCGAATCAGTTCTCCTCCCGACATGACAATCAGCTTGTTGGCTTTCTGGCGGGGAAACCGGAACAAGGGATACAAGCGGGCAACCCGCCGACCCGAGAAGATATGCAGAGCTTTATCGGCTCGACGTCATACGGTCGCGATCCGGCCAATGCCCGTGGCATCGCAGGCCGCGAAGAACACTTCAACGAAGCGATGGCCGAACTCAAACTTGGCCCTGCTACAAAAGCCCACGGCCATGCTTCAGACAAGGCTGGGGCATCCCTCAAACAAGGTGCACACAGCGAAG
>Ga0302300_1001611_pt1 | contig 12580 bp, 16 predicted proteins | sample III_Palsa_E1_1_FD_198756 | JGI IMG/M metagenome (GOLD analysis project Ga0302300, IMG submission 198756) | Peat permafrost microbial communities from Stordalen Mire near Abisko, Sweden - III_Palsa_E1_1 | ecosystem: Environmental > Terrestrial > Soil > Palsa > Peat permafrost | place: Sweden... | reverse complement strand
ATACGATAACAGTACAAGTCTTCCGGGCTATGGAAATATTGGATTATACAACTCCCCCCATGTGGGTTTTACTGTGGGCACTTACCACAATTACAAAAGCAACGCAAAACGCGATATCTTTCAGAACTTTAGGCTTGGTGGTTTTTATGATCAATTGTCCGAATTTGGTATTCAGCTTTTTTCGGAAATAGGATACAGGTACAAATTTAACAAGGGGTTTGATGTAGAGGGCATGGCTGGCGGAGGATATCTGCATTCTTTTCCTGACCTTCAGCAATTTGTTTTTAAAGACGGCCAATATGTACCCAAAAAAACATTTGGCAGACCCCAACTAATGGGTTCGGCGGCAATTGGGGTTGGGTACGATTTGGCAAGAACGCATAGTAAGAAACCAATACGTTTATTTATACAATACCAATTTTGGATACAGGCTCCTTTTGTTAAAAGTTATGTGCCCGTTTTGCCTAATACAGCGTTACATTTAGGAATACGGTTTTATATTTCAAAAAAAGAGAAAAAAATAAAAAGCATCACGCCTCTTCCGAAAAGAGACTTTTAAATTTAAAGAATTGGAAATTAAAGAATCATACATCAAAATAGGTAAATTTTTATTACTGAGTCTGATTTTACTAGTACTAGTAACTTCCTGTAGTAACGATATAGACCCGGCCTCTACATGTGTTCCGCCAGCTACAGATACCAGTGGACATAATCCTAAAGCGCAGCTTTATCAGCAAGTATTGAACAAGTATACAGGGAAGGGTATTCCGGGTATTGCCTTGCTTGTAAAAGATTCTGCGGGGAGAATATGGGCTGGAAGCTCCGGGTATGCCGATATTCAGAAAGGAGTCCCAATGGAGCCTTGCCACATTTCTAAAATAGCAAGTGTAACAAAATTGTTTATAGCTCCTTTAGCCCTTAAACTGGTAGAACTGGGTCAATTGAAGTTGGAGAACCCTATAAATACATACCTGCCCGGAAGCATCACCAATAAGATACCAAATGCAAACCAAGTAACCTTGCACCAGCTTTTGTCTCATAATTCGGGGATATATGATTTGATTAACAATAACGATTTTTACCTGGCTGTGCTTAACAATCCTCAACAAGACTGGACCCAGTTGCAATTGTTGGAGTATGTGTATAATCAACCTGCTGCTTTCGCCCCCGGTCAAGGCCCCGGATATTCCAATACAAATACTCTGCTGGTTAGTTTAATTATTGATGAGGTAGTTGGTGATCATTCTACCTTATTGCATAATTATATAATTAATCCTCTTTACCTCCCTAATACTTATTATTACTATCACGACCCAATGCCCCAGGGTAGCATAGCCCAGGGATATTTTGACCTTTATAATAATGGAAGTATAGAAAATCTGACTAATTACAATACAGGCAGCGGAAATGGTTATGGTGGTATATATTCTACTGTATGGGACATGTACACCTACCTTAACGCTTTACTAATTAAAAAAAAGGTGCTTTCCCCAGCTTATATAGATACTATGCTTGTGTTCCCGTCAAATGCTGATGATGGAATGTTGCTGGGTACAGGTATTGTTAAGGATTTTATAAATCGGGCCCCTAATGAATATGCCTGGGGACATAGAGGAAGAGATTTGGCTTACAGCGCAGACCTTTTTTATTTTCCTGAAAAAAATCAGATTATGTCTTTAATTGTTAACTATGGCACTAATGCCAACAGTTCGCTCTTACCAGTTTTTGACAGCCTTCGTAATGAGATAGTGGATAAAATGATGCAGTAATAGTATTTAGTATTATTGAGTTAAATAAAGACTTTTCATATTGTCGCCTGATTTATAGATTAATTGGTTTGGCTAACTAAAAGTAATGAACGCTATAACTACAAACGACTTTTAAAAGTTTTTTTGAATTATTTTGTTTAAAAATTATTTTTTTTATTTGTAAATACTTTTTTGGCATACAATATGATGTGTGTATACCGATTGAATAAAAAGATATTTTAAAAACATCATGTAGCCTTTTGTAACAAATAAGGTTTTAGCCCCTTTTAACTTTATTCCCAAAAGCATTGGGTATCATATTTTAAAAATAAGAGTTGCTTGAAAGTGTTAAAGAAAAATAAACTCTTATTTTTAATAAGATTTGTTACTGTATTTAACTAATCAAAAACTAAACAAAAAATAAATGAATAAACTCGCTTTAGCTGTTGGCTTTTTAGCCGTATTTGGATTTGTCGCATTTGTCCTTTCTGCAATGATTATAAAATCATTTGAACGAAGTGAAAAGGTAAAAAAAAACAAAGATAGAGATAATGAATGATGCTTAAACTCAATAAAATCAAAATTCAATTTATAAAATTATGAAGAATAAAATCAGATTTATAATATTTGGCGCCGTAATAGTTTTAGGCTTAATACTTTTCGTTATTTGTAATCCGTTTAGCTGGAATGATGCAGGAAATAGAACAGTAGTAGAACAAACAAGCGGTAAAATGTTTGTTCAATTTAGTCCGGGAGTTTATTATGCCGGATTCTTTTCTAAAGAAACAGAATGGCCCAATCAAATTTCTGTTTCTTACCAAGACTCTATACCTAATTTACAATTAGTAGATGGAACAATAGAAATAGGAAGGGTAAGCATAAGATTTGGATCGGATGCTACCCAGGCTTGGGTATCTGGTATTACCCAATATGTAATGCCGGCTGATGAAAAGGAAATGTTAGCCATGCATATAGCACACAGGACCCCTCAGTCTCTAGTATCAAAAAGACTGGCTCCTTATACAAAGGAATGTTTACAATCCAGCGCTCAAATGATGTCTTCGGAAATGCATTATTCAGGAGGCAGAAGCACAATGTCTCAGGACTTTGGAGATCAATTAAGGAACGGAGTTTTTATATTAAAGACATATAATAAAGTTGTGTACGATTCTCTTGAAAAGGAAAACAAAAGGATATATGAAACAGAAATAGTAACCGACAAGAATGGCCAACCCGAACGAAAGGTTTCCAGCATTAAAGAGTATGGTATAACAGTTACTGATGTTGATTACGAAAACAGGGTTGATGTTATGCTGGGCAAGAAGATTGATGCCGCAACCAAAGCCTCAGTTTCCAAACAGGAATTGATAACAGCTCAACAACAAGCGTTAACAGCTAAAGCTAAAGGCGAGCAATCACTTGTTGAAATTGAGTACCAACAAAAGCAAGAACAAATGAGAGAGGTTGTAAACGCGCAAACAAAAGTAATGTTAGCCATAGAGGATAAGAAACAACAACAAATTGCTATGGAGAGCGCACTGTTAGAAGCTACTAAAATTAAAACACTTGCTGATGCTGAAGCTTATCAAAAGCAAAAAGTGATGACGGCTGACGGGGCCTTAGATAAAAAGCTGGCTGTTTATAAAGAAGTTCAACAATATTGGGCGGATGCCTTTAGCAAATATACCGGACCTATTACTCCTACCTATGTTGTAGGCAGTAACGGAGGAAATTATAACGCTATGCAACAGTTTATGGATTTAAATAATGTTAGAACCATGAAAGAACTGAACCTAAATTTAGGAAATAAGTAAATAAAGTAATTTTGAGTATGATAAGTATCAGTTAATTTAATGGGGAATGCTTTTTTTATAAATGCGTATAAAACCTTATATTTACTTACTAACCAAAACTTATCAAATTATGAAAACAATAAGATTATTTTTTATTATATTTTTTGCCATGATTATATCAGGCAGAATGATGGCTCAAACCAGTTACAAAGCTCAAAATGTACTGCAAAGCGGCGAAGTTAAAAATAGCGCCGGGGAGAAGATAGGCCACATAGAGCCTAATGGAACAGTAAAAAACCACAAAGGCGAAACAGTTGGAAGTATAGATTCCAAAGGAGTTGTAAAAGATTCGCAGGGACAGGTGCTAGGCCATTTTAAAGAAGACGGCAGTATGACAGATCATAAAGGCAATTCTGTTGGATATGTTGACGACGACGGAGTTGTGAAAGACTATAAAGGCCATGTAATTGGTAATGTGCATCCTTCAAACAAGCAACATGCTGTAGCCCATCATTTCTTCTTTAAGGGGAAAGAAAGAGATAAGACAACGAAATAATTGTATGTGATTTTTAAAAGAGTCAGGCATTTTCCTGACTCTTTTAAAAATATTTTAATTGGTATAATAACTAGTAGTTTTAGAATGCTAGTTCTTTATTTGCAAAACTTGGTTTACTATTAGTTATTGCCTCAGCCTTATAATTCCCAAGCCAGTTTAATGCGTTTTCTCTTTTGTTAGCAGTTAGTGCAGGTAAAGCCGGAGGGTTAATAGTAAGAAAATAATTTACTAGCACACTGTGAACGTGAGAATCAAATAAAAAGGCATAAGCGCTTATAAATTGTAAGCCTTCAGTTTGTTTTAAAAAGTTACGCGCATCCATTGTAATGTACTTAGCGTTACGTACATCCATAAATACAGGATAAGAATTACCTTTTGAGATTTTTATTCGTTCATCGGTTATTTTTTCGGCGACATTACGGGTAATTATAGCGTCAGGTAAGCATTTTATAAATAAAATACCATTTTCGATCCAGAGATTGGCAGAGTTTGTTTCAGAATAGTTAAGTTTCATAACGTTAAAAGTTTTGTACGTCTTTTAGACAACGGTACTTTACAAACGTTCCCATAAAATTTAATTTTTTATTTTATTTTTATATAATTTATTGATAATTAATTAATTATTTTTTAAAAAAGTTTTAATAAATATCCGCATATTGATTTAACTATTTTGAATTTAAATTGTGAAGCAAATTAAATTATGTAAATGATCAGGTTAAATTTATTTTTCTGTTTATTAATTGCTCTTGCCTCCTGTAAAACAAATCGATTAATAATTAAAAATACAGCCCAGGAAACGGGGTACTGTTACCCAGCAGTACACTATAAATTTGATAGTTCTTATACTCCTATTAAAGATATATCTCCTTTTTTGAATGATGAGGTTCTAGTTGATAATTACAGCAAGCACGATATACTATTGGCAAACTATATAGGTATGTTGCCAGCCCTAAAACAATTGGCGCATTTACAAAAAGAAAGGCCATTAAATAGTGAAAAAAAAATTATTATGCTGGAAGAAAGAGAGAAGATTATAGACCGGTTGCTATTAGGCTCTATAGTTGTCTCCAGCATTTCTGCCGAGCTAGATTGTGAAGGAGAGCGCGCCAGCCAGCTTGCTTCTTTTATGGAGGACGATGAAAACAAAAGGATAACAAAGCTTACAGCGCTTTCTATAGTAGTTGGCGCCGCTGCGGGAGTACTTACTAATGTGCTAAATCAGGGCAATACTTATTATAGCATTGGAGTAGGCGGAGGCGTTGCAAGTGGTTTACTTGCCTTAGCTACTTTAAGTAAAAATAAAAAAGTACAGTTTTACCATAACCGCAATATGCTTACGGAGCTATGGTATGGTACTGATAGTTCTGCTATTTTTCCACCATTTGTATGGTATATATTTAATGATAATGAGTTTAGCAACGACAAAGTATATCCCATGTGCCATAATATAAAAGAACGTTGGGAGAAATTTGGCAGACTTGGCAAAGAAGGCACTAAAAATCGAAAAAAGCAGATCGACCTAATTTTTGGAAAAGGAGGAAAATACAATGCAGATCAGTTGCAAATAAGGGCAGATATGCTGGATCAACTGCAATCCTATATAAGACTTCTTAATCAGGATTTGGAATCTCTTATTATAGCAGTTTCGCGGTAGTTTAGTATATTTACCCATGGAAGTACCTTTAATATTAAATAAACTCAGATTAAGTAATACCCACAAAACACTTATTGTAAATGCTCCCGCAGGATATACTCTACTTCTTGACGGGATTAAGTATGATAAAAAGCCTGAAAAAGGAATAAAAAAACAGTATGATTTTATTCAGGTTTTTGCCAGATCTCAGTCAGAACTTGAAAGATTGATTATTGAGGCGGCGCCATCGGCGAAGCACGATTGCCTGTTCTGGGCATGTTATCCAAAAGCGACCGGCAAAATAAAAAGCGACATTAAAAGAGAAACTGTTTGGAAAGCTTTTGATCTGATTAATTTGCAGGCAGTAAGTCAGGTGGCTATAGACGATACCTGGAGCGCTATGCGCGCAAGGCCCTCAAACGCCATAGGTAAGTAATTTGATTAAAAAACATCACCCCTTAAAATTAATGAGGGGCGATGTTTATATTTATAAAGGCAATATATAGGGCCTTTTTATTTTTTCTGTCTTCTTTTTGTCTTTTCCTTCTCTTTTCTTAGCCTCGTTTGCAATAATATCAGTTAAGAAATGCTGAAAGCGTGTGTTTTTGTCCATTTTTTATAATATTGTTTTTTTAAGTTGTGTTGTCTAACGGTTTATGTTCATCTATGGTTCATTAAAAGCGATTTATTTTATATTATTTTTTTCTGTAGTTCCCACTATTTTTCAGCCTTTGGTATGGAAATAGTAATGGTTGGTATATTAAGAGGTATAACTAATTTTTAATAATGTATTTTTGAGCAAACCAAACACATATTTTATGGATAAGATCATCTTTTCAATCAGCTTATTGTTAATTTCGCTAGCTTCTTTCGCTCAGCCATCTGATAAAACGCCTCAGCAAAGAGCGCAGGAAAAAACTCAAAGGTTAACAAGCGAACTATCGCTTACTGCCGACCAGTCTACAAAAGTGCAAAATATTTTTTTACAGCAGGAGACGCAGGCGGCGGCAATAAAAAGCAAATATGCCAGCTCTGACGATAAATCGGGTATGAGAGCCGAAATGAAACCAATACATGAGCAAACAGATAATAGTTTAAAACAAGTTCTTACTGCAGACCAATACACAAAATACCAAGCTATAAAAGAGCAGCACAAAGGCGAACATGGCGGACATGGCCAGCGTAACCCTTAATTTTTTGAGGTTAATTTAGGATATAGGATAATTTAAAAACCCTGATGGTATAATAACTATAAGGGTTTTTTTGTTGTTTTACCATTTTTTAAAAATGAAGAAAACGGCAAGCAGGATAAATATAAAACCTACTATATAGTTCCACTCCAGCTTATTCGTTTTAAAAATAAAAACGGCAAAAACAGAAAATACAACAAGCGTTATAGCTTCCTGAATAATTTTTAACTGAAAGAGGTTAAAAGGGCCGCCATTCTCTTCAAATCCTATACGGTTTGCCGGAACCTGAAACAGGTATTCAAAAAAAGCCAGGCCCCAGCAAAATAGTATTATGCCAAACAAGCTAAACTTTTTAAACCAATCGTATTTCTCAAATTGTAAGTGGCCATACCAGGCCAAAGTCATAAACGAATTTGAAATAATAAGAAGAATGATAGTGAGCACACTTTTCATTTTGATCTACTTTTATTTAAAGGTATCGTAAAGCAGGTAGATGTTAAGAGCTGCAATAATACCAGCTACAAACCATGCCGCCCCCTTAAGCAAGGCAGTATTTACAAACTCCTTCATTTTAGCTTTACTACTGGTAAATGCTACCAGAGGGAAAACAGCAAAGCTTAGTTGCATGCTTAGTACAACCTGGCTTAAAACCAGCAAATCGCTTGTTCCCTTTTCTCCATAAAACAGTGCAATTACAAATGCAGGGGCTATGGCAATTAACCTGGTTATAAGCCTTCGCAACCATGAAGGTAGTTTTATATTTAAAAAACCCTCCATTACTATTTGCCCGGCTAAAGTACCTGTAAGGGTAGAGTTTTGCCCTGATGCTAGTAAAGCTACAGCAAACAAAGTGCTGGCAAGCGTTGACCCCAACACGGGCGATAGTAGCATGTGTGCGTTATATATATCCGCAACTTCCTGATATCCTTTTTCATGAAAAGCGGCGGCGGCAGTAATCAAAATAGCCGCGTTAATAAAAAAAGCGAGCAGCAGCGAAGCGGTGCTGTCTATAGTCGCAAATTTAAGAGCGCTTTTCTTTCCTTCATGCGTTCTGGGATAATTGCGGGTTTGCACTATGCTGGAATGCAGGTAAAGATTGTGAGGCATTACTGTGGCCCCTAAAATACCTATAGCGATGTATAGCATTCCCGGGTTGGTAACAATGGCAGGCTGGGGCAGAAACCCAGAAATTATCGGGAAAATATCAGGCCTTGAAATTACTATCTCATAGCAAAAGCAACCTAAAATTGTAAGTATCATTGCGGCAACCAGCGCTTCAATAAACCGAAAGCCCTTGGATTGCAGAAGAAGTATTAGCAATACGTCAAACGCAGTAATGGCTATACCCCATAATAAAGGTATTCCAAATAGTAAATTTAAAGCGATGGCCGAGCCTATTACCTCTGCCAGGTCACAGGCGGCAATAGCTATTTCGCAAAGAATCCATAGGCCGAAGTTAATAGCAGGGGAGTAGCTATCCCGACAAGCCTGCGCCAGGTCTCGTTCAGCTACTATACCTAGTTTTAAGGCAAGGTGTTGTAAAAGAATGGCAAACAAATTTGAGACAAGTATAACGACTAAAAGGGTATATCCGAATTTTGAGCCTCCTGCAATATCGGTTGCCCAGTTTCCAGGGTCCATATACCCTACGGCGACCATTAAACCCGGGCCTATAAAAGGAAGTAACTTTTTAAGGAAGCCCCCTTTGGAGTTAACAGCAATTGAAGAAAAAACTTCGGGTAACGAGGGACTTGAATTTTCCAGCCTCCAACCCGTTGTTTTTTTCTCGTTTTTAATATTTACTTCTTCCATTTAACAATACTCGCACTACTTATGTAAATATAATATAATAATTACATATATGTAAAAATATTTTTATATAATTTTAAAAATTAATATTTTGCCTGTCAACGTTTTACTTTTTTTATGGCTGTAAGAGGTTTATTTTTTATATTTATGTAAAAAAAGTAATGTATACATTTACCGAAGAAAATTACCTGAAGGTAATTTATAAACTGGCTGAAGAGGATGGTAAACTGACAGAAGAGGATGGAACAAAAGCGACTACCAGCGCTATTGCAGCCATTCTAAAAATCCCTGCATCTTCGGTAACAGATATGTTAAAAAAACTATCCGCTAAAAAGCTTATAAATTATGAGAAGCACTATGGAGTAACCTTAACAGAGCAGGGCATAAAAGTAGCTATGCAAGTTATTCGTAAACACAGGCTGTGGGAAGTTTTTTTGGTAGAACGACTTGATTTTAAGTGGGATGAAATACATGATATTGCAGAACAACTGGAACATATAAATTCTGAAGAACTGATTGAGCGCCTGGATAAGCACCTTAATTACCCGCAGTATGACCCTCATGGCGACCCAATACCAGATAGTAAAGGAGAATTACCAAAAAATAAATTTAAAGTATTAAACCAGGTTGCTGTAAATACGGTATGTATTATTTCAGGAGTAACCGATCATTCCGAAAAATTTCTCAAGTATCTTACTAAACTAGGTATAACAATTGGCGACGAGCTATTAATACTTGAAATAGCAGAGTATGACAATTCTTTACAGGTAGTAATAAACGATAACGCACAGTTATACATTAGCGATGAAGTGGGTAAAAATATTCTTGTAAAGGTAAAATAGATAACACTAGTTACTAGTATGGGTAGCAAATTGCCCCTGATGCGACAATAGTATCATTATTGGCATCAAAAAATTTGGCGTTTATGAAATAAACATTCACATAATTAAGTCCATTTTGCATAGTAAGGCTAACCACAGCGTTTCCCGGACTGGAACTGGAATAATAACTATCATTGGTAGCGGTATTATAAATAGTAATTAAGGGATTACCGCCATTAAGAGGAAAATCGCCATTATTTACATTACTATAAAAAGTGACTGAAAATGGGTAGTTTCCTGCGCTAGGGGCGGCGCTCCCGCCATTTCCGGCTTGCGAGGCAGTGTAGTTGGAATATATTGTGCCGCCAATAGATAAATCAGCGCTACCAGGATTAGGAAACAGATTTAAAGTAGGGGTGGCGGTACTTTTTTTCTTGCAGGAAATTAGTGATATACTTGCTATTAAAATAATATAAATAATTTTTCTCATTTTGTTTTTTAATAATAACAGGAAATAGCTTAATTTATTTTGCTAGCGCCCACTAAAAAGATTCTTGTAATATTAAAGTTACAGCGCAAAAGTAGAACAAAAAAGCTAAGCTCTAATTTAATTATTTTCTTTGTAAAAAATATTTTATTGTATATTTGGTAACATCAAATTATAGATATACTAAATTTTATGCAACTATGATTCGTCTTTTTTTATGTTGTTCCCTGCTTATTTGCGCAGCAGTTTATTCCTACGGGCAAACAGATTCTAATAATAACTTTGAGCAAACAGATAAAGGTTCCCATTTGGCGGGGGGAACTATTAATTTTAATAATACTTTTTCCTCCTCCTCTCAATTACCAAACTTTTTTTCTGCCAGCCTTAACCCTAATTATGGTTATTTCTTTGCAAACAACCTGGCAATAGGGGGTATATTGTCGCTAACTTATGGTACTGAAAGTAGCAAAAGTACACAGCAGTTTTCATTGTCTCCGTTTGTGAGGTACTACATAGGCCCGCCTAAAGCCTTTATGGTGTTTGCTTACGGTTCGGCAGGTGGTGGGCAAAGGTATAATAGCGAACTAAAGAAGGTGGGTTCTTATAATTTTGGCATTGGCCCCGGCGCTGATTACTTTGTAAACAAGCACGTTGCATTTGAGGCTCTTTTAACCTATAACGGATATAAGCTGAATAACAGCGGCCTGCCTAACTACAACGGTTATACTGGCGGAATAAATTTGTTGTTTGGTTTACAGGTATTTTTTTAATCCTTAGTATAATATGGAAAAATTGACGGGATATATAAAAAAGTACTTCTTTATAGCGGTTGCTATAATTTTGCTGGGATGTGGAAAATCAGGAAGCGGTTATGTACAACCGCAGTATACTTACACAACATATCCAGGGACTTATGGTACCGATTACTATACCGGTTGTGTATTGGTTATAGTCAGTCCGCTTAGCGGTTATGTGGAATCTTTTCAGGTTACGCTTTCTGGCGCAGGAAGTTATACCCTGCCTTATGGAAGTAACCAGATACAATTTAATTTTTTATACCCGGGAAGTTATGCGTTCACTTTGTACGTGTCATCCGGGCAGGTTATATCTGGGTATGTAAATGTATATGCTGGCACTACCACCCAGCTGAATTTATACCCAAACTAATAGTAATTAAAAATACCCTTTAAATCTGTTTGGGATTGGAAATAAAGAAAGTAAAGAAGGTTTAAAGTAAAACCCGCTTACTTTTCTCTTAAAACTTACTAATAAAGTTTGAGATGCGACTTCAATACGACGTATCTGCAAAAAGTCTTCGCGTAAGTTATAAGGTCCGCTAAAAGTGGCAACTGCATACATATATCCTGCTTCTTTTACCATTTTTTTTAAGCTTTCGTTAACTTCTCCAAACGGATAAGCAAAACTTAATGCCGGTTTACCTAGCAGGTCTTCCAGGTCTTTTGTGCTGGCCATAATTTCTTGTTTAGCAGTCTCTTCGTTAAGTTCATAAAGGTGAGGGTGGGTGCAGGTATGCGCGCCAAACTCAATGCCATAACTATCCATTTCTATTAATTGAGATTTTGTAAGAAGGGGTATGGCAGGCTCGCCTTCTCTTATTCCCCAAGTGTTCTCCTGTTCTCTTGTTACTAAAAAAATTACCGCTGTAAATCCATATTCTTTAAGAAGTGGAAAGAGAAGTGCATAATTATCGACATACCCGTCGTCAAAAGTGAGTATTACATTTTTTCTCCCTACCACTTCTGTAATATTTTTAAAGGTATGAGTTTTAAAGTTATTCTTTTTCAGATAATCAAATTGTTTCCTTAGCTTTTTTTCCAGTATAAATATATTATGTAACCCGGCTTCATTTCTCTTTTTTATCACCCTATGGTACATTAAAACAGGCAGTTGGTAATTATCTCTGGCAGGCATTTTTTTAAATTTACTTTAATACTTACAATTTAACTTCTATATTCTGATAATATAGGCTTAACAATTACTTAACATACACCTTAAAATTTAAACCGTAGTTTTGTAAGGTACAAATCTGTCAATATTAATATAAAAAATATATGAAAAGAAAAGTTACAGCTTTGCTTTTTTTAATAATCTCCTTCACCGGCTTTTTGCAAGGCCAGACCCTTGATTATCGCTTTGTAGTAGTTGGCTGCAATAGAGTTGTAAATTCAGATGCTACAGATGCCAGCACCGCAAATGTTTATCACCTCACTCGTACTTTTTTAGAAGTTTCACAATTAAGCCCTCTTCCTAAATATTTCTTTTTTGCTGGAGACCTTGTAGATGGCATTAACGGAACTACAGATACAGCCACACTTGCCACTCAATATACAGGATGGAAGAAGTTATACTCAGAATCTCCTTTATCAGACTCAGGAGTAACAATGGTTACTATTACCGGAAACCGCGAATCGTGGAACAATAATACTTCATTGGCTTTTGTTGCAGCAGAAAGAACTTTTGTAAGAAACATGTCTGAGTTTATTATTGGCAACAATGGCCCTAAAGCGTTGGGACTTGTTCCC
>Ga0302300_1001609_pt1 | contig 12607 bp, 12 predicted proteins | sample III_Palsa_E1_1_FD_198756 | JGI IMG/M metagenome (GOLD analysis project Ga0302300, IMG submission 198756) | Peat permafrost microbial communities from Stordalen Mire near Abisko, Sweden - III_Palsa_E1_1 | ecosystem: Environmental > Terrestrial > Soil > Palsa > Peat permafrost | place: Sweden... | reverse complement strand
TTTGGCAAAAAAATATTCAACAACATATTTTAGCAAAAATCTTAAACGATTTAAAACATTAAAATAATGTTGTTTTTCGTAACTTGACATCTAATTTTACCGTTATTTTAATGTTTTAAATCGTTTAAGATTTTTTGCCAAAAACATGTTGTTGGATTTAAAATCCAACACTCACAGTAATTGTTGTGAAAACGAAGCATTTTGTATCCTTTATTTTCTACACACAAAATTTTCTTCCTCTCATATCACTACTATCATTCACTCACATGGTTACATTAATTCCCTTCTTCCTGCTTCTTCTTCTCTCTCATCCCATTTCTCATTATACTCAATGATTATTTTTGCATGTGATATATGTATGTGTGTGTTATACACACCAATAATTACACTAATATAAATTCATGTTAATAGTAAAATGTTTACTATTACAATTACATAAAAATGTGTGTAATTAACAATCCACAAAGATTTGTGTAATTACGATAGTATAAATTAGCTATTAATACATAATCACAATAGCGTGATTACATAAAGATTTGTGAAATTAACATCCCACAAATCTTTATGTATATATGTATATACTAATATGTATAACATTTAATCATAACAATATAAAAGATATGTCATACAAAAGAAAAATATTGTCAATCATAAATATTAATCATCTGAATAATATTGTATAAATAAAATAATATAAACATATGTTCAAATAATAATAATAATAATAATAATAATAACTATAACAATAACTATAATATTATAATTATAACCTTGCTTACATACTCTATTTACATCTGTAAAATGTAAAAATATATTTAAATACAGATACTTATATAATCATCATTAATGGTAAACATCTATCAAATAGATGTTCAAGCACACACACACACATACATACAATTATATTTACTTTCTCATAATATCTCCCTCTCCCCAATTCAACTTTACAATATCTTTATTCTTTATTCTTTGTTGTCTATTATTTCTAGATGTTAAGATTACAATTGTTGTTTGTAACATTATACCGAAATAATTATTTAATATTTATTCTCACCTCTCCTCCCCTCCCCCTGCCCACCACTCCTCCTCTCCCCTATCTCTCTTCGCTCCCTCATCCTATGTAATATATATATATATGTATATCTATTAGTAAATGTACTGTTATTAATATTGTTACCATCGAACGCGGGTTTTGTAATGTGTTTTATTGTTATATTCGTAACAAATTTAACACTTGCATATATATATATATATATATGTATATATATATATATATTAAACATATAATAAAAAATGTATTATTTTGTGTGTTGTGAAACTTAATGAATAAGTTTAAATGTATATTTATTTATAGTTATAGTAATGATTACGATTAATATATTTTATTTATTTATGTTTATGTTTATGTTTATGTTTATGTTTATGTTTATGTTTATGTTCGTAAATACAATTATAGTTTTTGATCATGGTCATGGATAACCAGATAACGATGAAATTGAGGATGATGATGTCATTCGACTCTGGGATAGAGAAGAATCAAAAGAAGTTGAGGAAGATAATTTCTGTTTATTTATTTGATGTTCGAGATTGTGTATTTGAGTAGTGAGGTTGTGGTTTTGACTTTTAATGACACTAAGTTCGTCATTCAATGAATGATTTTGTTGTTTTAACTTGTTATTCTCAGCAGTTAATGTCATAATTTGTTTGTACATGGTTTCTGTTTCAGACATGTTTTTATTATGAGTAATAAGTTTATATATAATTTGTGTGTGTGTTTAACATAAAATATTTCATATTATATGATGACGTCGGATATCAGCATAATTACAAATACTTAAAAATTAACTTGTTATTATGTTGGTAACCGGGATATTGATTTTAAACATATAATTTAACAATCATCCATTTACATGGATACAATTCGTTAAATTTACTAATATAACTAATTACCGGTATTGTGTAATTATGTTAGTATATGTATATATTACACATTATGTCTTATGTGGTTGAATTCACTCATATATTCTTTCAAACAGTCAATGGTTATAATATCACTGTATCATGTCAAAAATATTAACATCATGTAAAATGTAAAATTGTTATCATATGTAAGATATATTAAAAATACAAACATACATCAATATTTCACACCACAAAATTCATCATTCATCATTCATCATTCATCATTCATCATTCATCATTCATCATTCATCATTCATCATTCATCATTCATCATTCATCATTCATCATTCATCATTCATCATTCATCATACTCCCTTTCTATCTCTCACCATCATATTCTTCTCTCTTCTTCCCTTTCTTTACACATTCTTTTACTCTATATTTGTTATTAAATTAACACAATTCTAACTCATTAAAATATTATTATGTATCATAATAATAAATGTTTAAAATAGAATATATCTTGTTTACCAATATTTATGTTATATAGATTTGATGTTTAAAACATGGAAATAAAAAAGGTACTTGTATGTTCTCATTGTTTATTATTATGAAAGCTTTTGGTTACCGGGTAACCAAACTACATTGCAAATTATATATTTGTAAATAATTATTCTTGTTAATGTTGGTTGTCAAAATTATAATAATATGTAGTTTGGTTACCCAACACTTATTGTTACTTTTACATAACATCATGTAAAAGTAACAATAATAGTGGTAATAGTTGCTACCCAACATGTAATAGATATAGAACCATTCTATATTAAATTATGTTATATTAATCACAATAAAGACTATATTTTTTATCCCTAATTTCACAAGTAAGAACATCCCAATATATTTTTTGGTTGAAACCAAAACATGTTTAACCTGTAAATATAAAAATAATAAACATACTCCTTACTGTGATTAATATAACATAATTTAATATAGAATAATTTTATCATCGTTGATATAATAAGTATTATATATTTTTATATTTACAGGTTAAACATGTTTTGTTTTGTTTGGTTTCAACCAAAAAATATGTTGGGATGTGTATCCTCCTTGTAAAAATAAAGATTATAATTTAACTATATAATTACAAATGTTGTTAAATTTAAGGTTAGTTACTAATGTGAGGAGATGGAGAGGGAGAAGAAGGGCGGGATAAAAGTAGAAAGAAGAAAGAGGGTAGAAGAGAGAAAAAGAGGGTAGAAGAATGTCTATGACAAACATAACGTATATATTAAATTCACAATAATTAACAATACAAAAAATACAACCAACATGTTTTTGGCAAAAATCTTAAACGATTCAAAACATTAAAATAATGGTAAAATTAGATGTCAAGTTACCAAAAAACAATATTATTTTAATGTTTTGAATCGTTTAAGATTTTTGCCAAAATCTGTTGGTTGTATTTTTTGTATTGTTAATTATGTAAAATTGGGGAATAAAGAGGAAGGGGGAAAGAGAGAGAGAAACGTATCAAAATAAATAACATATATATATATATATTTACATATACTTTGACCAGCCAACTTTGTGCTGGTCCTGCAGTAACACCATCTATTAACAATGTTGTTAATAACTTAACATTGTCTCCTATCACAGTCTTCCTAATCTTATATGGTGAATCCATTATATTGTTTACATCTACTGGTGTTCCAGTTACCATTACCAACATCACTGCTCCTGGTCATGTTACATTGTTTAATGTTACTATTGACGGTTTATTGACAGATTGTTTGCCCAATGGCACTAAACTATTCACTACATATCCTTTCCCCTATCCACATAATCTACTCTCCTACTTTTTTTCTTTCTTTCTTTCTTTCTTTCTTTCTTTCTTTCTTTCTTTCTTTCTTTCTTTCTTTCTTTCTTTCTTTCTTTCTTTCTTTCTTTCTTTCTTTATTTCTTTCTTTATTTCTTTCTTTCTTTCTTTCTTTCTTTCTTTCTTTCTTTCTTTCTTTCTTTCTTTCTTTCTTTCTTTCTTTCTTTCTTTCTACAATAACATGTTTTGTATTTTCGAGATACAAAAATCTACAACTTGGTATTTCAACTGTTACTGATGTCAAAATGTTATGTAAGCATTATCTTATTTGTTGCTATCTTTCCCATCCCAATATTCTTTATATTCTTACTGCATATTTTCGATACTTTTACTTCTATACAAATTATAACATAAGCGAAAGTTACTCACATAAACAAAATCATATAATACAACAACTATTATACAAATGAGACATTGTATATAACAAAATAACTAACTACTTACCCGGTAAGTAATAAACACACTATACGTTAAAATGTAGTATTAAACAAGATGTTAATAATAAGATGATGAGAATGAATTTATTGTAGTTACAACACTGTATCGTTACCATTTGTCGTTTAACATAATGTTACTTACTTGATGGAAGGAGAAAGAGAGGGAGGGAATATAAAGGGGTGGATATAGTTTGATAAAACAAATAAATAACAAGAGATATGCTAAGAATATTATAAAATGTCCTCTTGTGTGAAAGAAACTCCAATCTCGTGTGTTTCTGAAGTTGCCGAACAACTTAACTGTAGTTGGCAAACCAATGTTCATGTAAGTAGTGAGTTTGATGCTGCTCACTACTTTATGTTCTATACTGGTTTTATTTTGTATGATGAATGTGGTTCTGCATTTGTCAACAAGTTTGCTAGACTGGATAGGACCAAATTTAACATTGTTAGAGTTAATGTTGTCACCCAATCATGCAACAACGATGATAAGACATCATGTCCTGAACTGCATGTCCAAACATATTTTGGTTGGTATGAAATTTTAACACCATATGAGGAATCACGACTTGGTTCGTTCTGTCCATGTCGCAATTGCATTTCACCAACATACCTTAGTATGGTTTATTGGTTCCCTGTTACTTTTTCATCCGACTGTCGCAAGTATAGTTTGGATCCCAACATTGAAACTATTCACCTGTGTAAACTATACTTGAATAAAAAGAACATGTTGTAACACATACACCTTGTCATAACTTACCTTTTACAATTTGTAATTGTAAACACAACAATAGTATAAACCTATATCTTGTATATTTATATGCACAGTAGATTTAAGTTTGTATATCACACGTAATATATGGTGTCTAACATTTTTACATTCAACTGGAGGTAAATTAAAAAGTTAAGTAGTTGGATATTTATTGTTCTTGTTATAAATTTACTTCACCCAATAACTATTACATAACAATTTATATGTTGAACATGTAAACAACTTAGATGTGTAAAACAAATACATCACTATAACTTATTTACATCTATATTACTATTGGTATTAACAATATTCATTGCATTCTTTGTTTTTGTATATCACAAAGATAACAACAATACATTTTGTATGTTTAACATACAAATTACATCCAATATACATTTCTGGTATTATGACAGTTAACAAGAAACAATATACAATAGTTAGTTGTTTATTGTCGAATAGAATATACTTAATGTATATTACATATTGTAAGTGTACTGCGTTTACATATCACTACATTGCAATGACAAACTATCTTACTTATAATACAATTGGTTATTGCAATGTAGTGATATATAAACCAAATAACATGTTAGTATGAGTGGTTATACATTTACTGTGTGATTAGTATACCGTTGTTAAATAACAACAAGTTATAGTATTTTACATGTTAAACATGTAAACAAGGAATTTATGACATGATGTTATGTTTAATATTATCAATGAACAATAACATCATGTCATGGATATATGGATTAATGCAATACACAATGTAAGGTGTTGGTTAAGACAAGAGGAACAAAGAGGAGGGAAGACAGAGAGATAGACAGGAAAAGGTTTGTGAGTGTAATAACAAGTTATATGTATTAAATACTTATTGGTACAAATTTAACATAACCAATAATTTTACCATTGGTATCGTATGTTTGTTGTACATGAATAATTGGATTATTTTGGATTATCCAACTGACAATATGGCTCAAAACAATCTTGTTTGGCGCAGCCATTGCTCTCATAGTTGAACTATCAATATACCTTCAGTTTGCACATGTAAACATAATACTGTTGACATAACAGTTCGAGTTTAATGGCTGTTTCCTCATCAACACATGTATTACTATTATTAATAACCAACTTATAACAAATCTCGTTACAAAATGTTTTATTGGTAGTTACAATACGAGGAATATGAGTTGTATATACTTCTTCATGGTGTTGACCACACTTCACATTATTACATATGTTACTATTGGTGATAGTGTTTTATATACTGAGAGGTATTTGTTCCTACTCCTGTGTGTTTTCGCTGATGATGAACCAGGGTAAAACATTTACCACCACTGTTAACGCTATGATGTTGATCTAACAACCCATTCGTAGTCACTTTGAAACCTTTTACCAAATTCAACACTTACATTAACACTCAACCACTCAAGTAGTTTTTGGTTATACCAAGATGTAAACATTTAGTTTATTACCTTACACCATTTTACCTTATTCTATTCCTACTACACAACTAACATAATAATTTAGTTTGTTACATAACATTTATGTTTTGTTTTAACTTTACAGTTAGTTAGTAACGAATATTGCAAATTAGCAGATTATGCACATATACATACCATACCACACTACATCATTAACTCTTAGTAGTTATTCATACAACTCCTTAATTCTCTTATGTTAATAATACTATTGTATCTTCTTACTGTTGCTCTGATATAAAAAGTAAAACAATTTACATGCTACACATAGTTTGTTTCTACATATTCCATATGTAAATACCTTATATCATTACTAATATGTGTTTATATTACAATTACCAATAACTCGTTGTATATGTGTTTAATTAATGTGTATTTGAACATTTCAACCATCTATGTCATGCAATCTTGTTTTAACATTGTACTGTTTATAGTGTGATTGCGACTGTTCTAATTACATTATCTTATGTAGTAAACATGGGTAATTGTTTTAATACTTCACATACTAGTCATTATTTTCATAAACCTTATTATGTAGTTGTATTATTTATTATTATTATGTAATTACTACCTTGTAGTAATTTATGTAATTATGATCATGGAAACGTTAAGTTGTTGGATTGTTGAACTGTAAGCTGGTAGGTTGGAGAAGAACAAACAACTTTGTTCTTCTCCATCTCATTCAACAGTTGTACAATATTACTACTTTGGTAGTACACAGCTTCTTGCAGTACAGTTAAACTTTGACTATTACGAATGGCAAAACTGGCTTTTGTCGTATGAGGTAACAATAATTTTAACATAGCAATACTGTCATCCTCATCGTTGTATGCTCTCACCAACAGGTGTAAGGCTGTGTTACCATCTATATCCTGTTGTTCAACAACTGTACTATTGTAAATATATATATGGTTACACTTCATGAACTGGTCATAATCGGAGTTAAAACACAATAGTTGTAATGGTGTCCATCCATACTTCTCTGCATCTTCAACTGGTATACTGTTCTTATGTTTCTTAACTGTGGTTAACAACTTACCAAACATTTTATTACATTTAAAACAAATACATCTTATGATCATTTTAACACATATTGCTATTATAATATTTGTTACTCAACAACAGATGTGTTGTAGGTTTACAATTACATTAATAATATTAACACTGTTAATACCGTCTAGTATATTCTAATCATGGTAAATATTTATAACCTTGGGTTATAAAAGAAATTTATATACAACATAAGTTTAACATTGTAGTAATGTTGTGTTACCATCCAACAGTGAAATTAGTATAAAATTGTATCTTTGAAATAGTAAACAGATACATATTAAATATAACTACCTGTTTGTAGTTTTGGTTGTATTAATTAAAAACAATTGTCCATTGTATGTATTTGTAAGTACTTACAAATACATATATAGTGCAATTTTATCACGAATATTAACTATATTACAACACAATGTTGTAATTGGTATTTGTTTATGTCTGTTGTCATGAATAACATAAGGAACAAGGAATATGGTTACATACTTTGGATGTTTAAGTGTTAAAGGTTAAGAAAGACTTTGTGACACACTGTGAGTGCAGTTTGGATTTTGGTATCCCATGGAGTCGAATAGTCAAAAGTTGGATAGTGGGTAATGACGATTTCTGGTATGAGTTCCTGTCTGTCATCATAGAAGTCAGGTGGGAAGTCGCCAAATTCGGACTCGAGTGATAAGTTGGGGTTCAAATTTAAAGTAACAAACTCAGGGCCAATAGTCAATGATGTCACTATCTTGTTGTTATTGAATAGATACTGTTCCACAGTGGAGTTAGCTGGCGCTCCATTATTCCCTCTCCCCGTAACATTGGTATCTGAAACCACAGAAACATCATTACGGTAAATAATTTCATATGTACCATTTAAGTTACCATTTACAAAGTTGGCCGTGATAGTGAATCTGTTCACAATGGATGATGCTAATCTTTGTTTGCTAGTTATGGTGCCAGGGATAAAGTCCATATCATAAATACCATCAAGCTTACATTCACCATTCAACTTACCATGTTGATTGTAGTTTAGCCATGCTGTTAATTTCATGTAGCTTGCATCTATTAACATGGTTTTAACTTCATCAGGGAACATGGATCTAAACCAGTTATAGTTATCATCTAGAGTGTTGAAATTACCCTCGACATTAGCAACTTCTTGCGCTTGCATTTTTGCTCTTTTTTGTAGAGAACGGATGACCCCAGATCATTTTTTACATTTAAAAGTCAACTTTTGGATGCAAATTTATAATTAAATGTAGTAGTGTATTAGTAAAATACAGTATAGTAAACTAAACATTATTATTATCTTTGTTGTGTGTATGTGTGTTCATACACATAAACATGTTATATACTTAAATTGTATTCTATCTAATTTTACTTACTATAACAATTACCACACATGTTTAATGTTACATTACACTATTAGACAAGTTATACAATATATGTTTGTTATGTATGTATGTATATATATTGTTGGTAGTAATTTAACATGTAAAAACGTATAACATACATAACAATCTGTATATTATACAACATATTTGTTTATACTGACATACATATACTAAATACGTAAATGTTATGTTCTCTAATAAGTTATACATTATAACTTATGTTATTAACACCATTATGATTGTTGTTATGTGTTAAAAATATGGAGTAATTGGTAATTAATTGTTGTTATAATTTTATAATGTACCACATGGTTTAATTACCAATGGTTGAACTCGACAATGGAAAGTAATTGTACACAAATTCTATGAATGTAAGTTATTTGACATTTTGATTGTTTGATACAAACCATCTTTGGAAAAATTATAGGCTAATTGTCCGTTATATTAGTACAAGTGTTTGTTATGCTAATAAAATTACATAGCAATATATACAAACAACGATCCACAACATTCATGTGGTTTTACACATGTAACTATTTATTAATTACTAACACATTCCACATGAATATTGTGGATATTTTGCCCAGCGCAGCTTGCTGCTTGTGAGCCTGTTTGTAAACCTAAGGTTTACAAGTAGCTCACAACCGCTTACACAGATGATCATGTAATAACACTAAATTACCTGGTTATAATCCTAGATTATAAAAATCTACTTGTGTTTGTTGTTTGGTACAAATTACTTTTGGGTAATTAATTGTTATCTTAATATTATTACATGACAATGCTTGCAAACAACTATCCACAATATCCATATGGTTCACATATATTATTACTTGTTATTTACTAACATAACCACATGGATATTGTGGATCCTTGTTTACACGTGTAGTTACTTGTCATGTTAGAACAATTAAATGACCATCCGTGTATACAAAGATCCACAAATATCATGTAGTTGATACATAATATTACTTGTTATATATCAGTATAGATACGTGGATATTGTGGATCCTTGTTTACACGAATGGTCACATATTGCCATTTAATAATACTTAAATTACTTGTTATTTTGGTGTTATTACATGACAATCTATATGTACAAAATATCCACAAACACTATGTAATTCTACATGTGTAATTACTTGTCATAACAGAGAAATTATATGACCATCTGTGTATGTAAATTTTAAGTAAAACTATTTATTGCATAACAATACATCTTCATGATTATTGTGGATCTTTGCTTACACAGATGGTCATGTAATATCACTTAAATCATCTGATTATGTTCATATGTTCATCGTTTTAATGAAAAATGTTAATCTTATAACCAACAAGTAGTAAACACTTGTTCTCAATAAGTTCAAGACGTAATTATTATGAGGTTGAGAGTCATATATTTACCACTGAATATGTGTATGTACTGATGTGATGATAGCAATGGTTGACGAGAGGGAGAGAGGAGAGAGGAGATGAGGAACAATAAGAGGGGTAGATAAAATGATATTAATAATACATGAGTATGATGAAAGGTAAATATACAATGTCTGAGTTGGCATCTCCTCCTTCTTCCTACTCGCAGGATGACCTGCCAACGTATGTTCAGGCGATGGCAAGTGTTAGTGATACAGCCTTGCTGATCTCAACGCCTTACGGTAGTGTCATTTCCAGTGTATCCGAAGTAATCAACTCACGCATGTCATCGAAACACTCGATGAAGTTTTCATGCCACAGATGTGTTAAGATTGGTTACACATTGTTTGTGGCTTTCATTAAGCTTTTAATATCTCTCATCTATCCGGCATATTATGCCTTCTGTATCGGTTGGGGTGTCAAGTATTTACATGCCGAATGTGAAAACATGTTGGCCATTTGGCTCATTGTGTATGGTTGTGTTTATCTACTATCTGTTGTTAAATCAACACATGACAACCTTAAGTATAAAGGTAAAACCAATGAGGAAATACAAAAAGAAGTGAGTGCTGGATATAGGTGTTTCTCCTTGATACTGGAGTGCTTTAACTTTGCTTGGTTTATCACTGGTGCTGTATGGGTATACAGAATGCACATTCATGGCGACTATTTGTGTGTTGCACCACTCTTTAACATGGTATTTTGGTCCATAACCGTTACGTTTATCATTGCGGCCTCAGCCGTTGGTCTTCTTGTTCTTTATTTACTGCTACTGCTACTGATCGTGATCCTTTCCCTAATTTTTGGTTAACCATTCCCCCTCCCATCTACCCTTCCCCCTTCTCCATCTTATCTCACTCATCTTATCTCACTCATCTTATCTCACTCATCTTATCTCACTCATCTTATCTCACTCATCTTATCTCACTCATCTTATCTCACTCATCTTATCTCACTCATCTGGTTCAACCACTTAATTCATACTCCTTTACAATATCGTAATGTAAACCTCACACAAACAACTAAATGTATATATAAATAGTTCATTATCACAAACAAATTACTACTTTATGTGTATTACAATAATGCACATACATAAACTAAATGGGAATATAAACAACTTGAAACAATAGTTATTATACTTGTTATAATGTTGTTTTCTTTGTTGCTTACAATATTTTTGTTCTGTAACACACACATCTCGAGGTTACAAACTAATGCTTTCATTAGTTAATAACATATAATTAAGTGCATATAACTTTACTTATAGTGAAGAAGATACAACATGTATTTTAATATATAAGATTAACACATATGTTAAAGATACAACTAGTTACTAGTTTAATTACTGTCACTATCTATTCCATAAAACACATCTACAATATATTTACAACCTTAGGTTGTAAAAGAATATACAAATTTTTATCATCACAAGCATTTATTGTTTTGATGTCCATGATAAGAGAACATAAGGATGTAAATTGGCTGAGAACAAGAGAGACACAAACAGAGATAGAGACAAGAAATTCAAAACCATACTTGTTGTGTCTGAGATGTTACTATTATTGTTTTATGACATTGTTTATAACTACGATTACATAAATATAGTTATTATGATCACAATTTTGTTTAAAAACATATTAGTATCATTACTGTAATGATAATTAGATTAATATTTTATAACTAGTCTTCTCTCTTCCTCTCCATCCCTCATTTTCTCTCTTTCGTCCTCTTCCTACCCATCGTTTTACCACTTAAGATTGTCAACTATAAAGTGTTGTATACACGATCTTTACATTCTTAATGCGATTCAAGTCAAGCTTGTTCAGGTTGAAGTTTACTGTTGTTTCCACATCATCACGAACGATAACAGAAGCTCGATAACAACGAGATGTAAAAATAAGAGTACCATGATCATCAATACCAGTTACAGTTAGTTCACTACCAGCCTGTGATGGACATGTCAAGATACCACTTTTGAAAGTACCAATTGGCTTGAAAATCTCAACTAACCTACTGTTACTTGTTCTACTATTATCCTCTTCATCATTCAAGTGTAGCAGGCAGCTAAGGGATGGACACATATTTTTATTCGTAGTGTAAATTACACACTATGTGAAAATGTCAATTTTTTTATGTTGTATGTATCGTTCCTTAACAATGTTTCTTAACAAAATATCTCTTAACAATGTTTCTTAACAAAATATCTCTTAACAATGTTTTTTAACAAAATATCTCTCAACAACATTTCTTAAACCAACAAAGATTATTGTTGTGGTTATATCTACATCTACATCTTTTTTTTCCATCTCTAC